>Ga0163159_1004492_pt1 | contig 9965 bp, 7 predicted proteins | sample BioMet9_FD_108702 | JGI IMG/M metagenome (GOLD analysis project Ga0163159, IMG submission 108702) | Microbial communities from bioreactor (seeded with sewage sludge) at Lawrence Berkeley National Lab, California, USA - Biofuel... | ecosystem: Engineered > Bioreactor > Anaerobic > Unclassified ... | reverse complement strand
TTGGACGGGCAAAGCATGAACTTTGCCGCCAGCCTTACGAGCCTTTCCGTTCTTTGACCTCTCATATTAAATCACTCCAATATAGAAGTTTTTATTATCCAGTCAAATGTTTCAAATATACGGCCGACTTTTTCGGCTTCCCGCCTGTTGCCGCAGACCGCGAATACTGCGCTGCCGCTGCCGCAGAGGCCGCAGGCCAGAGAATCGTCCGCCGCCGCGTCCAGAGCCTCGTCATACTCAGGGTGCTGCGCTCTGGCCACGGACAGAAAGTCGTTCGGCAGCAGGCCGGCCTTTTCGCCGTTCCTCAATTTTGCCAGGATGACGTCTGCTTCCCTGCGACAGGAATCCGCCGCCGTCAGCTCCGGGCTGTCCGAATTCCTCTGCCTGTCAAGAGCCGCGTAAGCCTCGGCGGTGTTGGACTGCCAGCTGGGAAAAGCCAGGGTCCAGCAAAGCCCCCCGACGCCCTCCTGCGGTTCCAGCCGTTCGCCGATGCCGCCGGCGTACGATAAGTCAGCCCCGTCGGCAAGAAAGGCCACGTCCGCGCCCAGCTTGGCGATCTCGCGCCGGTCGCCGAAAGCGCCGTGTCTGTTTTTCAAAAAACACGCCAGAGCCGCAGCGTTTCCGCTGCCAGCCCCGATGCCGCTGCCCTGCGGATAATCCTTTTCAAGCAGCATTTCAAGCGCCGGAATGTGAGCTCCGTCTTTTCTTGCGGCAGTCAGGACTTTGGTCAGGATATTTTCGCCCCGGATCAGAGCCCCGGTCGTCTTTAATCTGTCTGCTATATTTTCGCCACAAACCTCGCGAATTGTCAACCTCTCTGTGCCGTTTTTCTTCCAAAAGGAAGAGAATAATTCATGATAGCCGTCGGGACGGCGCTTGAGGATCCTCAGGGTGACGTTTATTTTTACCGGGCAGATGAGAACGCTGTCCACACAGACGCCTCCAGACTGATTAAAAAATAAAGCCCTGGCTTTTGCCAGGGCTTGCGCTCCTGAATTAAGTCAGAACAAACTCTTGCCCTCATCCTCCAGCTGCACTTCTACTTCTCTCGTAAGCAAATCTGCATAACTGAACGAAATGGTGCTGTTCTGAGACTCAATAAACACGGTGAAGAGGCTTGGATAGATCTCCTGGATCACGCCTGAGCGTTCTTCCATCTTCCTGCGGCCGTTTGCAGCACGGTAATAAATCCGGGAGCCTTTATGCTGACGCACGATCTCTCTTATTGACTCCAGCGTATGTGCCAAACGACCACCCCCACACCCTTAGTCATAATATTATACACTAAAATCAAAAAAATTTCAATCACAGTGCATAACGATGTAACAAGTGGTCAAATAAATGTAATGTTAACGACCTCAGACAGACGGTTTGCGCAGAAGTATCCGCTTGTCCCCCACCCGCCGCGTGACGCCTTTCGAATCAAAGTATTCCAGCAGCGGAAGAACGTATTTTCTGCTGCTGTTTGTAACATCCCTCACGCCGGCCAGCGTGATGTCCCCGCTGAGCGAGGCCAGTTTGCGCCAGAAGTCCTCTTCCAGAACGGACAGAAGGATAAAACCGCCGCCGATGATCGACGCTTCCTTGCGTTCACGCAGATAGGCCAGAGCACGGTCCATCGTTCTGGCGCCAAAGCCCAGCGCGGCGGAGGCCTCCTCCACGGTCGGCAGCGAGTAGCCCAGTTTTGCCGCATACTCCTTCAGCGACGCCACTTCGGCGGCAAACTTCGCTTCGTCGAACGGTTCAAAATCATTCGTTTTGACCCGGTCCTCCTCCACTTTGAGCCAGCCGGCGGCGGCAAACAGCTTCAGCAGCTCGCGCGCGAATCTGATGTCGGTCGTTTCCAGGCAGCGCGAGGCTTCCTCCATGTCCATGCCCTTGCGTTCCGGATGCTCCATGTGGAATTTGACGAGCGCCGGCAAGAAGCGTTCCTTGATCTCAGCCGCTTTTTTGACGGAGACGAGCGTCGTTTCGCCAGCCTTGATGACGCCCAGGGATTTTTTGGCTTCCAGGCTGTCGACTGCGCTCTGGAATTCGCGCGGCTCCAGACAGGAGACCATCAGGGCGTCGGAGAGCGGCAGCATGCCCTTGTAATCGAGCAATTCCTGCAAATATTCCTTTGCCGGCAGTTTGTTTTTAATGTTGGCAAGAAAATCGAGCAGAGCCGTCTTCGCGTGTTTGCTTTTGGGACGCACGCCGAGCGGCAGCAGCACGCGCCCGCCCGCGATCGTTCTGAGCGGGCTGTAGGTGCGGAGGATAAAATGGGCGTCCTTCATTGTGCAGATCGGTTCTTCCGGCAGCAGCTGCACCGTGGCCGTGTCTCCCGGTATGATCTTGTCCCGGTCCAGCATGGAGATCCTGACCAGGATGTCGGAGGTGCCTATGTGCAGGCGCAGCCGTTCCCAGTGCACCAGCGGCTGCGAGAAGGACTTCAGCACGCTCACCTCGGCGTCGAAGCATTCGGTGGCCGCATAGCGTCCCGCGGCAGCCACGACGTCTCCCCTTTTGATCTCTTCGAGCGTCACGTTTGCCAGGTTCACGGCCGTTCTCTGTCCGGCCGAGGCAGTGGCGACGGATTCGCTGTGCACCTGTATGGAACGCACTTTGGTGCGCTGGCCGCCTGGCAGCACTTCCAGATCGTCGCCCTCCGACACGAAGCCGCGGGCCGCGGTGCCGGTCACGACCGTGCCGAAACCGGATATGTGAAAGGCCCTGTCCACCGGCAGGAAGAAGGCGCCGCTGCGGTCGCGGTGCTCTCCGTGCTCCACCAGCTCGGAAATGGCCTGCCTGAGATCGTCAAGCCCCGCGCCGGTGACGGCGGAAACGGGCAGCAGCGGAGCTTTTTCAAGGAAGGTCCCGGCCAGCAGGCCGCGGATGTCGTCCTTTGCCATCTCCAGCGTGTCCTCGTCCACCAGGTCGGTCTTGTTGATCACTGTGAGGCCGTTTTTGATGCCGAGCAGCGTAAGTATTTCCAGATGTTCGCGCGTCTGCGGCATGACGCCGTCGTCGGCCGCCACCACCAGCATGACCGCGTCGATGCCGGCGGCGCCGGCCACCATCTGGCGTATGAATTTCTCGTGGCCCGGCACGTCTACGACGCTGATCGTTTTGCCGGACGGCAGCGTGAGCGGCGCGAAACCGAGTTCGATCGTCATGCCGCGTTTTTTCTCCTCGGCCAGACGGTCGCAGTCCACGCCGGACAGAGCCTTTACAAGCGTGGTCTTGCCGTGGTCTATGTGTCCGGCCGTGCCGAGGACGAAGGGATATTCCTGCAGCGCCACGGTCAGCCTCTGTCGGCGATGGACAGAATTTCGGCAAAGGCGTCCATCACAAGCTTTTCGTCCTCGCGCGACATGGTCCTCGCGTGGAATACCAGCCTGTCGTCGGCGGCGCCGCTCACGACCGGGACCGAGGCGAGGCGCAGCTTTTCGGCCAGCCTGCCGGTGGTGCCCAGCTCCGGGATCTTCACCGCTACGCCGTAGCCTTTGAGCTCCGACTGCGGGAAGGTGCCACCTCCGACTGCGTCCTTCGTCTCGATTATCTCCGTCTGGACCGAACGCAGGCTGGTGCCTGCGAAGAAGGTTTTCAGACGGCGCGCGAAGAGCTGCGCCTGTCTGCGCAGCGCCTCTGGGCTCACGAAGACCATCCTCAGCGAGGGGATGGAGCCATAAGAGCCCTTCAGATAAAGCCTCAGAGTCGCCTCCAGCGCGGAGAGAGTCATCTTGTCCACGCGCAGCGCCCTCAGCAGCGGATATTTGCGAAGTTTGTCAATGATCGCGGACTTGCCGGCGATCACGCCGATCTGCGGACCGCCCAGCAGTTTGTCGCCCGAGAAGGTGACGACGTCGACGCCGGCTTTGAGGCAGGCGGAGACCGTCGGATCACTCGTGAGCCCCACGGAGCTCGTGTCCACGAGCATGCCGCTGCCCAGGTCCTCCATGAAGACCAGGCCGCGGCCGTGCGCCAGAGCGGCCAGCTCCTCGCGCGGAACCGCTTCCGTAAAGCCGCAGACTCTGTAATTGGAAGGATGCACCTTTAGCAGCATGGCAGTCTCTTCGGTGATGGCAGATTCGTAGTCCCTGAGGTGGGTGCGGTTGGTGGTGCCCACGTCCACCATGCGCGTGCCGGAAAGGGCCATGATCTCCGGGATCCGGAAGGAACCGCCGATTTCCACCAGCTCGCCGCGCGATACGACGGCTTCCCGGTCCTTCGCGAGCGCGCCGAGCGCCAGCACCACGGCGCCTGCGTTGTTGTTGACGACGATCGCGGCCTCGGCGCCAGTGAGCCGGCAGAGCAGCCATTCCACATGGTCGTTTCGCTGGCCGCGGCAGCCCTCCTGCGGATCATATTCAAGCGTGTTGTAATGTCCCGCCACGTCGGCCACCGCCGCGATGGCTTCGTCAGCAAGCAGGGAGCGGCCCAGGTTCGTGTGGATGACCACGCCGGTCGCGTTGACCACGTGGCGCAGGCTTCTGCGTGCTTTGGCCGTCAGCTCTTTCTTCGCGGCTCTCGCGATGCTGTCCGCGTCGAAGGCTGTGTCAGGATCCTTGACGATCCTGGCCCTCTGTCTGGCCAGGACGTCCGCAATAATCGATTTGGCCGTCTCGCGCCCAAGCTCCGCCTCGAACCCAGCCACCCAGGGCTGGGAGAGCAGTTTGTCCATGGACGGTATTTTTCTCATTGCATTCTGTATTTGATCTTTCAAGGGGATACCTCCCGACATTTCAAAAAATGGCGATTCCCGCGTTGCAAAAAAAGACCGTTCCGCATGGAGGAATCGGTTACATTATACCAATTCCGCCCATATTATGTTGGCCACCCTCATGCCCTTTTTCGTAAGACGCACGCCGCTCTCCGTCAGCTCGTAAAGGTCGCCGGGAAACTGCCTGAGCCGGTCGGCGACATAATCGAAGGCAGCGGTTCCGTACCTGCCGGCAAACTCTTTCCTGCCGATGCCGGCGGCCGTCCTCAGAGCCAGCACGGAGGCCTCGCGGGCCGAGGCCTCTGCATCCAGCCTTTCGCCGGAGGCAAAGGCGAACGTGCCTGCGTTTACGCGTTTTATGTAAGCGGACAGAGAACCGGCGTTTTTCCAGCGCCAGCCGCCCAGATAACCGGCGGCCGCGGGACCGGCGCCGAGGTACTCCCCTTCGCGCCAGTAGTTCAGATTGTGCCTGCTGCATAGGCCGGGCTTCGCGAAATTGGCGATCTCATACTGCCCAAAGCCTTTTCTGGGCAGATACCACTGGGCCCATCTGTACATCTCGTAGCCGTCGGGCAGTTTTGTCTGGTCGAGGGTCTCCCACGGCGTGCCCTTCTCGATGGAGAGCTGATAGAGCGAGATATGGCCGGCCCCGCTGCGCACGGCCTCGTGCAGCGACGCGGCCCAGCCTGCAAACGTCTGGCCCGGCAGCGCAAACATGAGGTCGAGGCTGACCGCAAAACCGGACGCCAGCGAGGCGGAAATTGCGTCGCGGGCCTGGCATGCGTTGTGCAGCCTGCCCAGCGCATGCAGCTCCGCGTCGTCAAAGCTCTGCACGCCGACGCTCACGCGCGTCACGCGCCAGTCGCGCCAGACGCGCAGCTGGTCCGCATTCAGAGAGTTGGGGTTGGCCTCCGCCGTCACCTCGGCGTCGTCGGCAAAGTAAAAATGTTCTTCCACGATCCGGGCGAGCCGCCGCCACTGGGCGGCGCTCAGGACCGTGGGCGTGCCGCCGCCGAAATAACAGGTCTCAAGCAGCGGTCTGCCGATGCGCCGCTGCCAGAGGTCCAGCTCCCGACCGAGGGCGTCGAGGTAGGCGTCCGTCTCTCCGGCCGCCGGCACGGCGCTTTCGAACGCGCAATAATTGCACTTGCGCTCGCAGAATGGTATGTGTACGTAAAGAGCGAGCCTCCCGGACGGAGGCTCGAAAGGATTGTTCACTACTTGTCCTCGGCTTTGGTGACGTCCATGAAAGCCAGGAAGGCTTCCTGCGGGATCGCCACGTGGCCGATCTCCTTCATGCGCTTCTTGCCTTCCTTCTGCTTCTCCAGTAATTTGCGCTTTCTGGTGATGTCGCCGCCGTAGCACTTGGCCAGCACGTCCTTGCGCACCGCCTTGATGTTCATGCGCACGATGACTTTTTTGCCGACCGCCGCCTGGATGGGGACTTCGAACAGCTGGCGCGGGATCAGCTCCTTGAGTTTCGCGACCACCGCAAAGCCGCGGTGATAAGCCTGATCGGCGTGGCAGATGAACGAGAAGGCGTCCACCGGCTCGTCCTGAATGAGCATGTCCACCTTGACGAGGTTGCCTGGCTTGAAACCGATATGGTCGTAGTCGAGCGAGGCGTAGCCGCGCGTGCAGGACTTGAGCTTGTCGTTGAAATCGAGGATGAACTCGGCCAGAGGCATGTCGTAGGTGAGGCGCACCCTTTCCGGCGTCAGATAATCCATGCCGTCGTAGGTGCCGCGCTTGTCCTGACACAGCTGCATGACGGTGCCCACGAACTCCTTGGGCATAAAAATGGAAAGCTTTATGTAGGGTTCGCGTATCTCCTGGATCCTGCCCGCGTCAGGGAAATCCGAAGGCCTGTGCGCCTCCATCAGCTCTCCGTTCGTCAGCAGGATCTGATAGACGACGTTAGGGGCCGTGGCCACCAGGTCGACGCCGAACTCGCGGTCCAGACGTTCCTTGGAGATCTCCATATGCAGCAGGCCGAGGAAGCCGCAGCGGAAGCCGAAGCCGAGCGCCACGGAATTCTCCGGCTCAAAGCTGATAGCCGAATCGTTTATCTGCAGTTTTTCGAGCGCTTCGCGGAGCTGGTTGATGTTTTCGCGCTCCACCGGGTAGTAGCCGCAGAACACCACGGGCTTGACCTTGCGGTAGCCTGGCAGCGGCGCGGCCGCGTGGCGCGCCGCGTCGGTAATGGTGTCGCCCACGTGAGCCTCGTCGATCGTCTTGATGCTGGCCGCGATGTAGCCGACCTCACCGGGGCCGAGCTGCTCCACCGCCACCATCTCCGGCTTGAAGACGCCGACCTCGTCGAGCTGGTAATCCTGGCCCGTGGCCATGAAATGCACCGTTTTGCCGGCTGCCAGCGTGCCGTTGACGACGCGCACGTAGCAGATGACGCCCTTGTAGTTGTCGTAGACCGAGTCGAAGATCAGGGCCTGCAGCGGCGCTTTTTCGTCGCCGAAGGGAGCCGGGATATCCTTGACGATCCGCTCCAGCACCTCCGGCACGCCCTGTCCGGTCTTGGCGCTGATCTCAGCCGCGTCGGAGGCGTCGATGCCGATGATCTCCAGCAGCTCTTTTTTGACTTCCTCCGGATGAGCGGAGGGCAGGTCTATCTTGTTCAGGACCGGCACCAGTTCCAGATCCTGGTCGACGGCCAGGTAGCTGTTGGCGACGGTCTGGGCCTCTACGCCCTGGGTGGCGTCCACCACCAGCACGGCGCCCTCGCAGGCCGCCAGCGAGCGCGAAACTTCGTAGGAAAAATCGACGTGCCCCGGCGTGTCGATCAGGTTCAATATATATTCCCTGCCGTCTTTGGCCTTGTAGTTCATGCGCACGGGCACGGATTTGATGGTCATGCCGCGCTCGCGCTCGATGTCAAGCATGTCGAGCAGCTGGTCCTTCATATTTCTTTTTTCGACCGTGCCTGTGTCCTCGAGCAGCCGGTCGGCAAGCGTCGATTTGCCGTGGTCGACGTGAGCTATGATGCTGAAATTGCGAATTCTATCCAAATCCATAAAAGTGTCCACTCCCTCGATAACTCACGTATTTTATCCGATTGGCGCGTAATTGTGAAGACCGGCTAGCGGACGGCCGCGGCTTCCGTTCCGTTCAGCAAAACAAGCGTGTGCCAGAACAGATCGAAAGCGATGCCAAGCGCGTCCTCGTCAAAGTCAAAACTGCCGTTGTGGTGTCCCGCGGCCGTGTCGGCGCCGACGATCACGTAGGAGGCCCGGCCTCCCTGCCGCCTGACATGCTCCATCATCCAGCAGGCGTCGTCGCTGCCCGACATTTGCGCCGTTTTTTCCACTCTGACGACGCCGGGCGTTTTACCAGCCGCCTGAGAGATCACCTCCGCCAAACCGCTGTCGCTCTCGGAGCTGATGCTCTCTCCCTCTTTCGTGACGACGGCCTTGACGCCGTATCTGGCGGCCGCCTCGCTGACAGCCAGGACCGCTTCGTTGTATATTTCCCGGGCCAGTTCAGGATTTTCTCCGCGCGTTTCGGCTTTAATATGGGCGTTGGGCGCGATCACGTTGCGGCCCACGCCCGCGTTCAGCACGCCCACGTTCACGCGCGTGGTCCCGCTGAAACGGGCAGGCAGCGCGGACAGCGACAAGGCGCTCGCAGCCGCGGCCAGCAGGGCGTTTCTGCCCTTTTCAGGCTCGGCTCCGGCGTGCGCGGCGACGCCCGTGTAGTCGACGTCAAATTTAGTTGTGCAGAGGAATCCGCTGACGCCCGGCGCCACTTCGCCGGTCGGATGTCCGAGGCCCAGATGCATCGCGATAAAATTGTCGACCTTGTCCACGGCTCCCGACTTCGTCATGGCGTAAGCGCCCCTGACGCCCTCCTCCGCCGGCTGAAAAATGAAACGTACCCTGCCGCAGAACCGCTCTTTTTCTTTCATGAGCTCTTCGGCGAGCGCCACGCCGACCGCCGCGTGTCCGTCGTGCCCGCAGGCGTGCATCATGCCCCTGTTGCGCGACAAAAAGCCCTGCCTGACCGGCAGACGGTCCGCATCGCCGGATTCCTCGACGTCAACGCAGTCGATGTCGAAACGCAGGGCCGAACACGGCCCCGGCCTGCCTGTGTCGAGCTCCGCCACCAGGCCCGTGTAGCGCCCGGCGCGTTTTACAAGGTCGGGCTCGGCGCCCTGGGCCACCGCCCGTTCGGTCTCCCGGTCCAGATCCAGCGAGCGCCCCATCACGAATTCCGGTTTGATGAAATCCCCGCCGTAGACCGGCTCATACCCGGCACAGCCCAGCGCCGCCGCGATCACGGCGGTCGTTCTGAACTCGGTCCAGCCCGTCTCCGGATACATATGCAGGTCCCTGCGGAACTCTACCATGCGTCTGTATATTTGCGCGTTTGCCATCTGCTGATGCCTCTTCTCCTGTGATAATTTTCTTATAAATATGAGAGAAAAGCAAGAAATAGTTCATTTGGACGATACAATTTAATCGTGAAATAATTAAGCTCACCTGCAGAAAGCGAGGTATGAATATATGAAGAAAAACAATTTTGCTCTTTTTGCAGCCGCCTTGATGCTGCTGATTACAGCCACAGCCGCCTGCGCCGAGGACTGGCCGATGTTCAGGGCCAACGTGAACAGAACAGGAACAAACGCCGCTTCTCTCTCGGCAGCCGCCTTCAGCGGTCAGAAGGACTGGACGGTCAAGCTGCCGGACAAGATCCAGTCTTCGCCAGCCATTTACAACACGCTGGCGATCTTTGGCTCCAACGACGGCAAGGTCTACGCGCTCGACCTCCACAGCGGCGAGACAGTCTGGACTTTCAGCACCGGAAACTGGGTGGCCTCGTCCCCCGCTGTTTACAACGGCAAGGTCTTCGTCGGCAGCTACGACAGCCGCATGTACTGCCTTGACGCAGCCACCGGCAGGCAGATCTGGAAGTTCACGACGCACAACAGCATCGCCTCTTCTCCGGCCGTGGCCGACGGAGTCGTCTACTTCGGTTCCAACGACGGCTTTGTCTATGCCGTCAACATCAAGACAGGCTGGCAGAAATGGAGCTTTAAAACAGACCGGGCCGTGCAGGGCTCGCCGGTCGTGGTAAACGGCGTGGTCTACATCGGCAACGACGATTGCAAGCTCTTCGCCATCGACGCACAGACCGGCAAGCTAAAATGGCGCGCGATCGTGGGCGGCGTCATCAAGGCCGCGCCAGCCTATGCGGACGGTCTGCTCTACTTCACGAGTCAGGACGGCAAGCTCTACTGCGCGCGCGTCAA
>Ga0163159_1004491_pt1 | contig 9965 bp, 9 predicted proteins | sample BioMet9_FD_108702 | JGI IMG/M metagenome (GOLD analysis project Ga0163159, IMG submission 108702) | Microbial communities from bioreactor (seeded with sewage sludge) at Lawrence Berkeley National Lab, California, USA - Biofuel... | ecosystem: Engineered > Bioreactor > Anaerobic > Unclassified ... | reverse complement strand
CCTCTCCGCTGGTCATTAACGGCAAGGTCGTCTTCGGCAACATCAACGGCTGGGTGACAGTCGTCGACGCACAAACGGGCCAGCTGGCCTGGAAATATAAGGCCAACGAGTCCGTCTATTCAAGCGCGGCCGGCTTTGGCGGCAAGGTCTTCTTCGGCACCAACAGCAACGTGCTGGTCTGCCTCGACACAGCCACCGGCAACCTGGTCTGGCGCGCGCCCTTTAACGCCGACGTAGTGACGGCCCCAGCGATCGCAAAGGACCGCATCATCGTGGCCGGGGCCGACGGCAAGGTCTGCACGCTGAAATAACAGTCTGCCGAACACTTTAAAGTTCGGAAACATGGGAAAAGACTGCCGCTGTATCAGGATGCTGCGGTAAAAGCAGCAGGTTGAATTCCGGCTGGGACAGACAAAAAAAGGGCGCAAAACCATTTGCAGGTTTCCGCCCATCTTTTTTATCTTTTGACGCCCGCGGCTGTCAAATGCCCGACTGTTTTCCGCTTCTTCCTGCGTCGGCGTTGTTTCTTGTCGTCGTCAGCCTTCCGGCGCCCCAAATTTGCGAGGCCGCAAAGGCAGACATCGGCCGCAGCGCGGCAAACCTGTCAGACGCACTTCTGTCCGCAGCTGCTGTATTTATATCTTCGAATAGACCGTCTTGGCGCTGACGCCCTGGCACATGCCGAGCTTGCCGGAGAGAGCGCTGATGATCTCGTTGGGCGCGTCGAGGATTATGCTGATTATGGACACGTTGCGCTCCCTGTACGGCATTCCCATGCGTCCGATGATGTAGGAACTGTATTCGTGGAGCGTCTGGTTTATCTTCTCCGCCGCTTCCGGATCTTCTACGATGATTCCGATCTGAGCTATCCTGGTCTCCATCTGCATCACCCTTTCTGTTGGGCAGTAATTGTCTGTTGCGACTGGCTGCACACTTGCATATTGTCTGTTATTGACGCTGTACTTATGTATATGGACCGGGACGTCGAACGCCTTTTCAAGGTTCTCCTCCGTCAGCACTGCGGCCGTCTCGCCGAATACGGAGCCTCCGTCAGGCATCAGCAGTATGGACCTGTGGGAGATGTCCAGCGCGTGCTCCGGATAGTGAGTGTTGATGACGGCGGAGATATTTCTTTCGCTGCAGAGCGAAGAGATCGTGCGCAGCACCAGCATCTGGTTCTTAAAATCGAGGTTGGATTCCGGTTCGTCGAGCACCAGCAGCGAAGGCTGCGCCGCCAGGGCGCGCGCGATTATCACGAGCTGGTATTCGCCGCCGCTTATTTTGCTGCACAGTTTTTCCTTAAGGTGTCTGATGCCGACGAGCTCCATGGCTTCGTCGGCGATCTTTCTGTCTTTGTCGCGCGGCGACGAAAGTTCGCCGAGATGCGCGTTTCTTCCCAGCAGCACCATTTCGCCCACCGTGTAGACGAACGAGGTGAGCTTGGCCTGAGGGACGTAACCGACCTTTTTCCAGAAATCCTTCGGCCTGATGCGTCTCACGTTCACATCGTCGAGGTACGAGGCTCCGTCGGACCATTTGAGCAGTCCCAGCATGCACTTCATCAGGGTGGTCTTGCCCGCCCCGTTGGCGCCAAGGATCGCCAGGATCTCCGGCTCCCTCACGTAGAGATTTATATCGCTGAGGACTTTGCGGCCTTCTTCATAGCTGAAACAGCCGCCGCGCACGTCGAAGATCATGCCCTGATGCCTCCGGTCCTGCGCAGCAGAATGATGAAGAACGGCGCCCCGATTACGGCCGTGAGGATCGAAGCGGGGATCTCCGAGGCGATGGCGCTTCTGGCCGCCGTGTCTATGATCAGCATGAAGATGGCGCCGAGGCCCATGCTGGCAGGCACCACGCGGCGATTGTCGTTGCCGAAGATCATGCGCGCCGCATGAGGTATCAGCAGCCCCACCCAGCCGATCAGCCCGCACATGGAGACGACCGCGCTGGTGATCATGGCGGCAGCCGTTATGACGATCAGCCTCACGCGCCTGACGTTGATGCCAAGCGACGCTGCTTCGTCCTCGCTCAGCGTCATGGCGTTCAGCTTCCAGCGCAGCAGCCAGATCGTCAGCATGCCGGCCGCCAGAAAGGGCGTGCCCAGCTCCAGCGTTTTGAGCGTGGCGCCGGACAGGCTGCCCATCAGCCAGAAAGTGATGGTCGGCAGCACGTCCTGCGGATCGGCCATGTATTTGACCAGTGAGACCAGAGCCGAGAACAGCGCGCTGACGACCATGCCGGCCAGAATGATCATGATCACGGAAGACGAGCCCCTGATCCGGCTCACGAACCAGACGACCGCCACAGCCGCAAGACCGGCCGCCAGCGCGCAGAACTGCACGCCGAGCGATGGCAGCCCAAGCAGAATGCCGAGCACGGCGCCGAAGGATGCGCCGCTTGCCACGCCCAGCGTGTCAGGGGTGGCAAGCGGGTTGGAAAAGAGCGCCTGGAAAGAGGCGCCCGCCACTCCGAGCCCCGCGCCGGCCATCAGCGCCAGCAGCACGCGCGGCAGCCTGATGTTCAGGATCACGTCGTGAACCATTTTTGAGACTTCAACGTCCGGGAACAGGGCCGGACACAGCACGGCAACGGTCTCTCTGAGTCCGAGGCTGAAGCGGCCGATCATGATTGCGGCGAAGGAAAGCAGCACGATCGCCGCCGTCATGGCTGAGATCCACAAAAGTCCGCGCCGGTGCGTCATTACTGGAGCTTTACTCCCGCGGCGCCGCTCTTGCCCTGGTTGAACATGCGTTTTATCTGTTCGCTGGTGAGGTTGATTCCGTACAGTTTCTTGTAATAATTCTTGGTGACTTTTTCAATGTTGACGTTCTTGAAAATTTCCGGATAGATCTTCTGAGCCACCCACTGCAGAGTCACCGGCGTATCGGCGCCTGGCGTATAAGTACGATAGGAACCGAGCGGCATCTTGTAGACTTCGTGATTCTTCACGGCCTTCACATTGCTCCAGTCGTGGCCTGCGATCCTGTTTTTATAAAGGTCCTCCGGCACCGCGGGCGTGAAGTTCGTGATGAGGATCACGTCAGGATTCCACTTGTAGACGTGCTCCATCGTGATGACTGCGTCGGCGTTGTCGGCCGTGATCTCCTCGGCCGCGTTCCTGGCTCCGACCGCGTCGCACCAGTACTGGCCGAAGAAGCTCTTGCCGGACGTCACCATATGCTTGTCGTCGTACTGGAACAGGAAGAGCACCTTTTTCCTGTCGGCAGGCTTGATATTTTTGACCTTGGCCTGGATGTCCTTGTAGACCCTCTTGCTGTAGGCAGAGATCTGCTTGCTCTTGCCGCTGTTCTCGGGGAACACCTGGCTCAGCGTCGAAATCCACTCGTCGTAGGTCTTGAGGATGTCGTAGTCCCATTTGCGCGGCGAGATGGCCAGAGCCGGGATGCCGGCGTTCTTGAGCATCTTGCCCCACTCGGCGTTGCCGCTGTTGTAGAAGACGACGTCCGGCCTCAGTTTCATGATCTCCTCAACGCTGATCGAGTTGCCGTTCTGGAAATTGGTGGCGGCCTTCAGTATCTCCGGGAACAGCTCGCCGAGCAGCCCCGCCTTGGCCGCGCCCATGGATGCGGGCGGGATGCCGACCAGCTTGCTGGCCGAGTTCAGATAGACGGTGATGACGGACGGGAACGGCAGGATGCCGGCCACCACAACGCGCTCCACCTTTTTCGGCACTTCGATCTTATTGCCGGCTTCGTCAGTCACCGTCACAGTGGCAGGCTGAGCCGCAAAAGCGGACAGCGACAGCAGCATCACCGCCGCCAGCGCCGACGTCAAAACAAACATGATTTTCTTCATCTAAAGCATCTCCTTCTTGAGCCAGTTGTTGAAACCTTCACCGATAAACACCGGAATGTCTTTTCTGTAGATCCTGCCGGAATAGCCTTCGTGCGGCAGCGAAATGAATTTGCAGGAGCCGCCCTTCGGCAGCGCCGGTTTGTAAAGCGGGTCGGCGATCACCGCGCGCGCGTTCTCAAGGGCCTTGAAAACCGCGTCCTCGTCCGGATAGTCGAGCGGACAGACGACCTGCGCGTTCTCGACGCCCAGGTCAAGCTGCAGAGCTCTGGCGATCGAGGCCGAGCAGACGGATTCGCCGATCACGCAGACGGACTTGCCGCCGCAGGCATCGGGCTGGCTGATCTCCTGGTCCGCTCCGCTTGCCGCCGCCTTTTCAACAAGTTCAAGCAGCTCTTCGGTCAGCTTTCTGCCCACCGGCAGCCCTTTGACAAAGGGCGTGCCGTACAAATTTTTAAGAGCCTTCGCGAGGGCCAGACCGGCAGACGAACATACGACGTTCACCTGCGCCCTGCCGGCGCCCATCAGCTCTTCCCACGAGCTGCCCATCGCCCAGCAGGACTGGACGCGGGAACCGTGGTCGGCAAAGACGTTCTTCAGCGCTTCGACGTTGCCCGTCACCGAGAAATCCAGCGGCGTGACGCCGAGCAGGTTTACGGAGGGCTTTTCTCCCGAGGCCAGCTTTCCGCTGCGCAGGGATTTGTCGCAGAAACGCTCCGCGACCGCCGCCATAGCCATGCCTGCTCCCTGATCGTATGAGTGCATGCCGTTGGTGGCAAAGCCGAACGTGGGGATCCCGCATTTGGCCTCGACATCCTTCGCAAGGCCGTGGAAATCCGTGCCCATCATCATGGGAATCGGCGTGCCGGCGATCGCGATAAAGCGCGGCTTAAGCTCCAGCGCTGCCTTCGAGATATCGTTGATGATGCGGCTCTCGTCGCCGAGCATGGCCTCCGTCTCCCAGAGAGCGGAGAGGAACACCATCGAGGGCATGTCGTACCAGCGCGGCTCGTCGTGCGTATTGTAGGTAGAATTGCAGCCGGAGGCGTCGTGCATGATCGTCATGCCGCCCATCTCGTAAAGCGCAGAGCAGACGCCGGAGACGTCGGCCGTGTATGTTGAAAGTATGCTGCAGGTCTGTTTCATCAGCAGCAGCACCCCCATCCTTTTACCTGTATGATGCTCTTCGTGTCCTTTTCGTGCAGGAAACCGTCGCGGATCAGCCCGCAGAGTCGCATGATGCCGTCGAAGCCGTAGAGACCGCCGCCTTCGAGCATATTCACAAGGTAGTTCGTATTCGTAAAGTAGGCCGCCTTCTGTCCGATCGCGAGCAATTTCTGCGGCCTGGCGTGGATCGCCCTCGGCAGCACGCCCATCTTTGGATGTATGGTGGCGAAAAGGTCCAGCTCCCCCGCGTTCGCCTTGAGCCAGTCGAAAGCAGGCTGTTCCTCCGCGATGAACGTGTCTCCGTAGACGGAAACGACGTTGAAGCCGTGAGTAAGCAGCAGCTTCGCCAGTCCCAGCGGCCGCGGCGTGGACGTGTAGTCGATGGCCACGGGGATGCCGGAAAGCAGCTCGGCCGTTTTCGCCAGTTCTTCCTCGGCGCGCGCTTCCAGCTTCGGAAGGTCAGGCAGTTCAAGCTCCAGCGCCTCGGCAAGCTTGCCCAGTCCCGCTTTGATCTCGTCGTAATCGTAGCTCAGCGGGATGTGCAGATGCTTTTGTCCCAGCCTCTGCTCCAGCGTCTTGCCGGCCACGACCGCGGCGGGATGGTAGGTGACGTTGAGGCAGCTCGCCGCCATCTGCTGATACTCTTCCCAGGTGCTGCACGAGCAGATATCCTTCACGTCGAAGCCGCCGGCCCTCAGCATCTTCACGAAATCGCCGGATTCAGCGGTCGGATAGTTGTTGCCGATAATGTTGACGCTCTTTTTGTCAAACGGACGCTTTTTGAGGAAGCTGTACAGCTGCTCCCTCATCTTCGGGTCAGGAGCCGTCCTGGTCTTTCTCATGATCGGGTTCATGTAGCAGTCGCTGAACTCCACGTCCGGGAACTTTCCGCGCAGCTGCGCATAGACGTAATCCAGATCGCAGCCGATGAAATGGTGTATGCAGCTCGTGAATATCAGCACCGCTTTGGGCAGTTTCGGCAGTTTGCCGAGAATATCGCTGACGCCGTCGATAATAAGCGATTCCATATCGCCGTCAAGCACGTTATTCTCGCAAACAGCCACGGTAGAGAACCTGTCCATGGCGCCCATCTCGGCCGCCGTCAGCACCACGCCGCGCAGACAGCCCTGAGCGCAGACGAAGATCTGATGGCTCTCCGGGATCAGCATGCCCGTGTGGACGATGTTCCAGAGGCCGCGCGCGGGAGAGCCGTATTCGACGCCGTATTCATAGGGCGTCAGCGAGCTGGCGTCTTTTACCTTTACGCAGGCGCCGCTCCAGTCGGGGTTGCGCAGGTCTATCATCGCTATTTTCCCCCGCAGGCTGCCAGCAGCTGGTCGGCCAGCTTTCTGTATTCGCCCGCCATTTCGCTGTCGGGGAAGGCCTCCAGCACGGTCTTTCTCATTTCGTCGGCCTTCTGCACGGTCTCGCTGAAATCGAGCGAGCCGATGATCCGCGAATCGATGTCCTTCGCCAGCTCCTCGACCTTCTCGACCTCGTTCGGCACGTTGCGCCTGTTGAGGATCACGCCGCCCAGCGAGGCGTAGCCGCGCGTTTTGAAGTTCGCCACTGCCATCGCGATGTTGGCGGCCGCGTGGATCGCCATGTTTTCTCCCGAGGTGATGACGAAGACCTTCTCTGCGTAGCCTTCGCGGATCGGCATCGCAAAGCCGCCGCAGACCACGTCACCCAGCACGTCGTAAATGACGGCGTCTGGCTTGTAGACCTCGAAGGCCTTCTTCTCGCCGAGCTTCTCCATCGCGGCGATGATGCCGCGCCCGGCGCAGCCGAGTCCCGGCGTCGGACCGCCGGCCTCCACGCACAGCACGCCCGCGTAGCCGGTCGTCACCATGTCCTCCAGCTCTATGGCAGAGCCTTTTTTGCGGATCATATCCAGCACTGTCTCGATCTTAACGCTGCTGCGCAGGTTGAACGTAGAGTCTGCCTTGGGGTCGCAGCCGATCTGCATGACCTTGAGCCCCTTCTGCGACAGAGCTACGGAGATGTTGGACACTGTCGTGGACTTGCCGATGCCGCCCTTGCCGTAAACAGCCACTTTGATCATCTAAAATCATGCTCCTTCCAAATTATCGCCGCGCCAGCCAATGTAATCGCCGCGCGAGACGACGACCTCGTAGCCGATCGCAGACATCGAATCCTTGAGTCTTTTGACGCTTTCGGACGCGTCGTCCTTCGTGCCGATCTTGTTGTCGTAAAGCAGATAGTTCTTTCTGACGTCCGCCGGCGAAATATTTGGCATCACCACGTTCGCCCCCGCCAGCACGCCCAGTTCGCGTCCGTCTCCCTTGACGGTTCCCAGCGCGGTCGTAGCCGGCAGCAGAACCTTCGGATGCATGAGGCGTATGACGCTCAGCAGGAACAGGGTCGCCTCCGCCGCGCCGGCCTTGTAATCTCTGAAAGGCGTGTCGTGGTGCGGAATGAAGGGACCGATGCCGATCATCGCGGGACCGAGCTCCTTCATGAAGATCAGGTCGTCGACCAGGTTGTTGACGGTCTGGAACGGCGAACCGACCATCATGCCGCAGCCGACCTGGTAGCCGATCTCCTGCAGGTCGCGCAGGCACTGCATCCTGTGGTCGAAGGAGAGTGACGCCGGGTGCAGCTTTTCATAATGTTCCTTGCAGGCCGTCTCGTGGCGCAGCAGATAGCGGTCGGCGCCGGCGTCGAAAAGCCTCTGGAACGAAGCGCGTCCGCGCTCGCCGAGCGAGAGCGTGACGGCGCAGTCGGGATAGCGGCGCTTGATCTCCCCGATGATCTCCGACATTCTGTCGTCGGTGAACCAGTCGTCCTCCCCGCCCTGCATGACGAAGGTCCGGAAACCGATCCCGTAGCCGTAATCGCAGCAGGAGAGGATGTCTTCCGGAGATAGCCGGTAACGCACTGCTTTCTTGTTGCCGTTCCTGATCCCGCAGTAATAACAGTCGTTTTTGCAGTAGTTAGAGATCTCGATGAGCCCGCGGAAGAAGACGCTGTTGCCGTAGTTGGCCAGCGACACATTGCGCGCCTTCTCGGCCGCGTAATCCCGGTCGCCGTCCGTATAGGAATACAGCAGGATCGTCAGTTCCTCGCGCGTCAGCGTGCCCTCCTGCTCCAGTTTGTCTATCCGTTCCCTGTTGTTCATATTGATTGCCTCCGATAAAAAAATGCCCTCTATATTCGACGCGAATACAGAAGGCAGTTAGTCACCATATATGTCTCGCCTTCTGACTCCGAACGAATCATCGTCTCTTCAGTACGAATCTTTTAATTCTTCAAGGCCTCGCCGTCGGAACCCCTTTGGTCCGTCCTTCTTTTGTGAATTATAACACATGAAACGATAATTGCAAGCCAAATTAAAATATTTATAATTTAAGCGTAATATCCAAACTGACGAATCTCAGGGATCACGATCTGGACAAAAGAAACATGGCAGAAGCATTGTACACAATTCGAAAGTTATGAATTTAATCAGCGCAGCGCCGCTATCGATTTCAATTTAGGTTCGTCGCTTAAATCAGGATAATGCGCAGAAAAACGGCTTTCATTCAATAAAATTTTCATTGACATTTAGACCATCGCGTTTTATATTATGAATATCAAAGTGGACAATTTCCGCTTGTTAACCAAATTACCCCAAGGAGGCCGACTGGATGAATTTCAGGGCTGAAGTAGTCATCACACCGCGCGAGGGAGTACTCGACACTCAGGGCAAGGCAGTCGAAAAAACGCTTGGCAATTTAGGTTTCAAGGGCATCAGCGAAGTGCGCGTCGGACGTATCGTCACGATGGACATGGAAGCTGAAAACGAAGCAGCGGCCAGAAAAACTGCGGAATCAGCCTGTCAGGATCTGCTTGCAAACGACCTTATCGAAACTTACAAAATCATAATCGAGGCTTAATCATAATGAAGACCGCAGTAGTAGTTTTTCCTGGCAGCAACTGCGACAGAGACGTGCAGCGGGCCATTTCGGAAACGCTGCGCACGTCCGTCGACATGGTCTGGCATGAGGAAAAGGAATTTCCCGGCCACCCCGACCTGGTCGTCCTTCCGGGCGGCTTCTCCTACGGCGACTATCTGCGCGGCGGCGCCATGGCCGCGCGCTCGCCTATCATCAAAGCGGTGCGCGCACACGCAGCCAGCGGCGGACTGCTGCTTGGCATCTGCAACGGCTTCCAGGTCCTGACCGAAGCCAGGCTGCTGCCCGGCGCGCTGATTCCAAACACATCTCTTACATTTATATGCAAACCCTGTTATATCCGCGTCGAAAAGACGGACAACCCTTTCACCTACGGCCTCAAAGAGGGCGAAGTGCTGCAGTTCCCCATCGCGCACCACGAGGGGCTGTTCTTCCTGCCGCCCAAGGAACTCAAAGAGCTTGAGGATTCCGGCCGCGTCGTGTTCCGCTACGCGGACCCCGCCACCGGCAAAGCAGGCGTCGAATACGCGCCCAACGGTGCTTTGAACGGCATCGCCGGCATCAGAAACGAGCGCGGCAACATCCTCGGCCTCATGCCGCACCCTGAACGCGCCACGGTTGCGCAGCTCAACGGCGGCACCGACGGCGTGAAGTTCTGGAAATCTCTTGAAAAAGCATTCGTGGGAGGCGCGTTCTGATGGCTTACAAAATGGACTACCGCAGAGTCGGCCTGACCGATTCGGAATACAAGCGCATCAACGAGATCCTCGGACGCGAGCCGAACGCGCTGGAGCTGGAGCTCGTCGGCGTCATGTGGTCTGAGCACTGCAGCTACAAATCCACGCGTCCGATGCTCAAAACCTATCCGCAGAAGGGCAAATACGTTCTGCAGGGACAGGGCGAGAACGCCGGCGTCGTCGATATGGGCGAGGGCTGGGGTTTCGCGTTCAAGGTCGAAAGCCACAACCATCCGTCGGCAGTCGCTCCGTTCCAGGGCGCGGCCACGGGCGTGGGCGGCATCATCAGAGACATCATCGCGATGGGAGCGCGTCCGTCCGTCTCCAT
>Ga0163159_1004486_pt1 | contig 9977 bp, 8 predicted proteins | sample BioMet9_FD_108702 | JGI IMG/M metagenome (GOLD analysis project Ga0163159, IMG submission 108702) | Microbial communities from bioreactor (seeded with sewage sludge) at Lawrence Berkeley National Lab, California, USA - Biofuel... | ecosystem: Engineered > Bioreactor > Anaerobic > Unclassified ... | reverse complement strand
CCGACCGGAAAGATTGAGAAACCGAAGCTTCGAAAAGAATACCGCAGCGAGAATCTTGTTGAAATGGAGAACGAGAGCTGATTAAAAATGACGGAATATGATTGAATAATATGGAACAGGCTGAAACTTGTCAAAGAGCTTCAGCCTGTTCTTATCATGCAAAAAAGGTTGAGTTTCTACAATCTGATATAATAATGCACAAAAACGGAAAAGAAAATTTGTGAATTAAAATGATTTAAAATGATTGAAAATGACTGAACATGGTAGTATGATATCCTTGTAAGAAGAAAAGAGGTGTTACGGATGCTTACGGAAGAAAGACATCAGAAGATTCTTTCAATTCTGGAGAATAATGGCAGTATTTCTGTTCAGCAGCTTACGAAGCTGCTCGAATCTTCAGAGTCGACAATCAGAAGAGATTTAAATGTGCTTGGAGAAGAAGGCCTCCTTGTGAAGGTCAGGGGCGGGGCGATGGCTTCCGACGGGGTATTCAGTACAAAGGACGATGATGTGCTGTACCGGAGCGGTCAGAATGCAGAGGAGAAGATCGCAATTGCAAGGTATGCGGCTTCCCTGATTGAACCGGGCGATTTTGTATATCTCGATGCCGGTACGACGACAGGAAGCATGATCGATTTCCTGACAGAGCGGCAGGCCGTATTTGTAACAAACGCGACAGACCATGCCAGGCGTCTTTCGGGAAAGGGCTATACGACATACATTCTTGGCGGTGAGTTCAAGGCAGTTACAGAGGCAGTTGTCGGTGAGGAAGCCATTGCGAATCTGTCCAAATATAATTTTACGAAAGGCTTCTGGGGCGCGAACGGTGCCAGCCCATCCTATGGCTTTTCAACACCCGATATCCGGGAGGCCATGCTGAAGGAACGGGCGATGCAGCATTGCGGCAGACGGTACGTCCTCTGCGACAGCAGTAAGTTTTCCAGGATTTCCTGTGTCTCCTTCGCGGATTTCAACAGTGCGACGATTATTACTTCAAGACTGGAAGGAGATATGTATTCTCAATATACAAACATTGTGGAGGTGAACAGAAAGTGATTTATACCGTTACATTAAATCCGTCGCTGGATTACATCGTCGATGTTCCGTCTTTTCAGTCAGGTGCTGTAAACAGAACAGACGGGGAGATACTGAATCCGGGCGGGAAGGGAATTAACGTCTCCCTGCTGCTGACACAGCTCGGCATCGAAAATACGGCACTTGGCATATCGGCTGGCTTTACGGGCCGCGAGATTATTCGCATGCTGGATGCAGGCGGAATCAGGACAGATTTTATCGAAGCACATCATGGAATTTCTCGCATCAATGTCAAGATACGTTCCGGAAGTGTAAGCGAGATAAACGGCCAGGGTCCGATGATTTCCGATGAAGATATCGCGAAATTGTATGAAAAGCTCGATGAACTGCAGAATGGCGATGTCCTTGTACTGGCAGGCAGTATTCCTGAGGGAATGCCGAATTCGATTTATATGGATATTATGAAGCATCTTGCGGACAGACAGCTGCTGACTGCGGTTGACGCGACGCAGAATTTACTTTTGAATGTACTGCAGTACAAGCCATTTCTGATCAAGCCGAATGTTCATGAGCTGGCTGAAATGCTCGGTGTTTCCATAAACAGCAAGGAAGAGGCGGCTAAGTACGCAAAGGAGCTTCAGAAGCGGGGAGCGAGGAACGTACTCGTTTCAATGGGTTCCAAAGGAGCGGTGCTTGTTAGTGAGAACGGAGATGTCTTTAAAGCCGCGTCACCTGTAGGTAAGGTATTGAGCGCGGTCGGATCCGGGGATTCGATGGTAGCTGGTTTCCTGGCAGGCTGGCTGTGGACAGGCCAGTATGAGGAGGCACTGCGGACAGGCCTCTGCGCAGGAAGCGCGACAGCTTTTTCCGATGGAATAGCAGACAGGAAACTGATCGAGGAAGTCATGGCTTCCTATGATTTCAAAGCGAATATGCAGGAGGGTTAATGAAATGAGAATCGTTGATTTACTGGATCCGAAGAGTATTGAGCTTCAAGGTGTTTCATCCGGCAAAGAAGACATCCTTAACAAAATGGTATCTCTTATGGCAGAAAGCGGTAAGATCAAGGATATTGAAACTTACCGCAGCGGAGTATTTGCCAGAGAAGAGGAAAGTACAACCGGTATTGGCGGTGGAATCGCCATACCGCACTGTAAATCGGATGCCGTGTTAAAGCCGGGGCTTGCCGCTATGGTGGTTCCTGAGGGAGTTGATTTTGATGCTCTTGACGGAGAGCCGGTTTATCTTCTTTTCCTGATTGCGGCACCGAATACTGCAGATAATGTGCATCTTGATGTTTTAAGCAAGCTTTCGGTACTTCTGATGGATGAAGAGTTTTCAAAGAATCTGAGAAACGCGAAAACGGTAGATGAATTTCTTGGGATAGTCGACGCGGCGGAAACAAAGGCTGACGCTGCGGAGAGCGGAAACAGCGAGGCAGAAGCGCCCGCGCAGGAAGCTTCCCGGAAGCTTCTTGCTGTTACAGGCTGTCCGACAGGCATTGCTCATACGTACATGGCTGCTGAAGCGCTTGAGAAACAGGCAAAGCTTATGGGATATGCCATCAAGGTGGAAACGAGAGGTGCCAGCGGGGCCAAGAATGTTTTTACAGATGAGGAAATCGCGGCAGCCGATGGAATTATTGTTGCCGCTGATACGAATGTGCCGATGGAACGGTTCAATGGCAAGAATCTTGTCGAAGCCCCTGTTTCAGACGGAATCAGCAAGCCGGAGGAGCTGATTAAGAAGGTTCTCGCCGATGATGCGCCGGTATATAAAGCAAAGAACGGCGGAGAGTCAGCGGCGGTTAAGGGCGCTGCTTCAGGCGGCGCAGGGCATCAGGTATACAAGCATCTTATGAATGGCGTATCTCATATGCTGCCGTTTGTAGTTGGCGGCGGTATCATGATTGCCCTCGCTTTTCTGCTTGATGATTACACAATCAATCCGAAAAATTTCGGTATGAACACACCGGTTGCGGCGTGGTTCAAGACGATCGGCGGCTATGCGTTCAGCTTCATGCTGCCGGTTCTGTCCGGATATATTGCAATGGACATTGCCGACAGGCCGGGTCTTATCGTTGGCTTCGTCGGCGGCTATATCGCATCCATCGGCTCCACATTTCTGGATCCGACAGGTGCCAGCACGATACCGGCCGGATTCCTTGGTGCTTTGCTCGCCGGCTTTGTAGGCGGCTATCTTGTTCTGTTTCTTAAGAAGGCATTTGCTCCGTTGCCGAAGGTGCTCGATGGTGTCAAGCCCGTGCTGCTGTATCCACTTTGCGGTGTCCTTCTGATCGGACTTTTTATGTGTGCCATTGACCCGCTTATGGGTGCCATCAATTCCGGACTTACCGGCGTGCTGAATTCCATGGGCTCGTCGAGCAGGATTCTGCTGGGGTGTATCGTTGGCGGCATGATGTCGATTGATATGGGCGGACCGATCAATAAAGCATCGTATCTGTTCGGCACTGGTATGCTGGCGGGCCAGACAGAAGGCGGCTTCATGATCATGGCGGCTGTTATGGTAGGCGGCATGGTTGCACCTATCGCGGTGGCGCTTGCAACAACGATTTTCAAGAATAAATTCACTCAGGAAGAAAGAAAATCCGGACCGGTCAATTATGTTATGGGTCTTTGCTTTATCACAGAAGGCGCGATCCCGTTCGCGGCGGCAGATCCGCTTCGTGTCATTCCGTCATGTGTTGTCGGCTCCGCGATTGCGGGCGGTCTTTCCATGGCATTCGGATGCACGCTGCGTGCACCTCACGGCGGGGTTTTCGTATTCCCGACAATCGGAAATGTAGGCGGATATATCGTAGCGCTCATCGTTGGCTCAGTTGTAGCAGCGTTCATGCTCGGCATGCTTAAGAAAAAGGTTGCAGAATAAAGTAGGAATCATTGAGCAGCATTTTAACTTATATCATAGAATCATTAAAATTGGAGGCATTTTGTAATGAAAGAATTTGAGTATGTTATCACAGACCCTGTCGGAATACACGCAAGACCGGCCACACTTCTTGTAAAGCACGCAAGTGCATTTTCGAGCAATATTAAACTGGGTCATAACGGCAGGGAGGTCAATGCGAAACAGATTCTCGGTGTCATGAGCCTTGGCGTAAAAAAGGGCGAAACAGTTATTGTTAAGGCAGAAGGCGACGATGAGGAAAAGGCTGTGGCCGATCTGGAAGCGTTCTTAAAAGAGAATATGTAGGCCGCTGCATTTCAGAAATGGAATGATGTACAAAAGGAAATGCATATTTCTGACTTGCATACTCTTCGTAAAATGATACAATAAAACAGGAAACTAACATTGCAGGATCTGTAAAGAAAGGATGTTTGAAGAATATGCCATTAGTTACGACTAAAGAAATGTTTAAGAAAGCGTATGACGGCGGCTATGCTGTAGGAGCGTTCAATGTCAACAACATGGAAATCGTTCAGGGTATTGTAGAGGCAGCGAATGAGCTGAATTCCCCGATTATCCTCCAGGTATCCAAGGGTGCACGCAGCTATGCGAACCATACGTATCTGATTAAGCTTGTGGAAGCAGCGATTGCCACTTCTGACATACCGATTGCACTGCATCTTGACCATGGTGACAGCTATGAGCTTTGCAGGGACTGCATCGACGGCGGCTTTACATCTGTTATGATCGATGGCTCCAAGTATCCGTTTGACGAGAATGTAGAGCTTACGAAGAAGGTTGTGGAGTACGCTCACGCGCATGGTGTTGTTGTAGAAGCCGAGCTTGGTAAGCTGGCAGGCATCGAGGATGCTGTTCATGTCAATGCAGCTGACGCATCCTACACGAATCCGGATGAGGTAGAAGCATTTGTAAACCGCACAGGTGTTGATTCACTGGCAATCGCCATCGGTACAAGCCATGGCGCGTTCAAGTACAAACCGGGCCAGAAGCCTCAGCTTCGTTTTGACATTCTGGATGAGGTTGTCAGAAGAATACCGGGCTTTCCGATTGTTCTTCACGGTTCATCCTCTGTATCTCCGGAATATGTAAAGATTATCCAGGAGAACGGCGGAAAGCTGGCAGACGCGATCGGCATTCCTGAGGATCTGCTCCGCAAGGCTGCCAAATCTGCTGTTTGCAAGATCAATATTGATACGGATCTTCGTCTTGCCATGACGGCCGGTGTCCGTGAAGTGCTTTACAATCAGCCGGAAGTCTTTGATCCGCGTGCATATCTGAAGGTGGGCCGTTCTTATGTGAAGGATATTGTAGCACACAAGATTACAACCGTCCTTGGAAGCGAAAACAAGAAATAATAGAAAGTTCAGTAATCATCAGAATTTGAAGCAGGCTCCTTCCGCATTGCATATCCTTGCGGAGGGAGCTGTTTTTATCCGTACCATTATTGACAATCCAGAAATACGCATATATCATGGAGGATAAGAAAGGTGGGATTCGCTTATGAAGAAAGAACAGCTTAAAAAGCTGATCGACACGGCAGCCGGCCGGATCCCGGCAGATCTTGTTATTAAAAACTGCAAGGTAATTGACGTATATTCCGGTACTGTTATGAAAGGCGATATTGCGGTATGTGACGGCCTGATCGCCGGTGTCGGAAGCTATCACGGCGTGACGGAAACGGACGCGGAAGGACTTTATGCGTCGCCTGGCTTTATCGACAGCCATATTCATATCGAGTCCTGCTTTGTGACGCCGGAGGAAATCGGGCGGCTGCTCACGCCGCACGGGGCGACAACGATCATTGCCGATCCGCACGAAATTGTGAATGTATGCGGAATTCCGGGCCTCGATTATATGATGAACGCTTCGGCCAGGACAGCGCTGGATATTAAATTCATGCTGCCCTCGTGTGTTCCGGCAACGTGTTTTGAAAACAGCGGAGCCGTTGTTGACGCGTCCGCAATGTCCGAGCCGCTTGGCAGAAAGGATGTCCTGGGTCTTGGTGAATTTATGGATTATCCGGGCGTGGTAAACGGTGTCGAAGGGGATATTGACAAGCTCTGCACTGCATCTGAGACAGGGAAGATTATCGACGGGCACAGTCCGGGACTTGAAGGGCTTGCTTTAAATGCATATGCTGCGGCCGGTGTTCACGATGACCATGAATGCTCAACATTAAAGGAGATGCAGGAACGGATCTCACGAGGCATGTACGTGCTGATGCGGCAGGGGTCGGCATGCCACGATCTCCGGACGCTTGTAAAGGGTGTGACGGACGAGAACAGCAGACGCTGTCTGCTTTGCTCCGATGACAGACAGCCGAGAACGATATTTGAGGAAGGTCATATCGACGGACATCTTTCTATCTGTGTTTCTGAGGGCATTGATCCGGTAGCGGCTGTCCGGATGGCAAGCCTGAATGCCGCTGAATGCTTCCGCCTGTATGATCGTGGGGCGATCGCTCCGGGGCTGCGTGCTGATATTGTCCTGCTTGAAGATTTAAGAGATTTCCACGTCAGAAAAGTATATATCGCCGGTGAGAAAGTGGCGGAAAACGGAAAATATCTCCGGGAAGTCAGACGTATCGACGATTCTTCCGTGCGAAGCAGCATGCATGTCAGCAATTTTTCGGAGGAACGTCTTAAGATGCACTTAAAGAGCGGTCATGTCAATGTGATTGAGCTTTGTCCGGGCTCTGTCGTGACGAAGAAGGGCATCGCGGATATCCGGCTGACAGAGGACGGGGATTTTATCCGTGACCCGGGCGCAGACATTGTAAAGCTGGCTGTAATTGAACGTCATCACAACACAGGGAATGTGGCGTGCGCCCTGCTTGGCGGATATGGAATTCAGCATGGCGCGGCTGCACTTTCTGTTGCGCATGATTCGCATAATATTATCGCGGCGGGTGTTGACAATCATGAAATAGCAGCGGCAGTCGAAGCGCTGATCCGTCAGGAAGGCGGAATTGTCCTCGTAAAGGATGGGCAGGTTATCGACAGCATGCCGATGCCGATTGCCGGGATTATGAGTGACCAGTCGGGAGAATGGGTCAGTGAGCGGCTGGAGTCGCTTAACAGGAACGCTGCGGATGTGCTTGGAATAAACAGGAACATTGATCCGGTCATGACATTGTGCTTCATGGCACTTCCTGTCATTCCGCATATCAAGCTTACGGACAAGGGACTTTTTGACGGAGATGCGTTTGCGTTTATGGATGTAGAGGCCTGAAATCAACAGAAAGCATATGATACGAAAAGAGCCGTATTCCGGCAGCAATTGCTGCAGAATCACGGCTCTTTGCCTTTGCCCTGACATTATCTTCACAGTTATGGCTCACTCTGGTTCGTCTTCCCAATCGTACTGTTCATCGGACTCCATCGTGTCGAGCAGCTTATCGAATGCGTCGGCGACGAGTTTAAATTCTTCATCGCCTGCGATATTCTCGAGGTCAGGATCCTTCTCATCGCCATTGTCAATATAGCGGTAGAGATACACCTCATCGGAAGCCTGTTCACCGTCGTCGTCCAGCGGAAGCAGGGCGATGTACTGCCGGTCGCCGGCCGGAAAAACGTCGATGATCACGCATTCAACCTGTTCGTCGTCATCAAGTGTCAGAGTGACGGTATCAAATCCGTCGGAATCCAGACTGCTGTTCATGATAATCCTCCCGTATGGCTGATCATGGTTTCTATTATGCATACTTTATCAGAAGTCAAATTGAATTGCAAGAGGAATCAATATTCGCTATAATGTAGGATAAGAATACAGGAGGGCTGCATGAGATGAAGAAACTGATATCCTGGAATGTCAACGGACTGCGCGCGTGCATAGATAAGGGCTTTACAGAGTATTTAAAACAGGCGGATGCTGATATTTTCTGCATTCAGGAAAGCAAGCTTCAGAAGGGACAGGTTGCGCTTTCACTGCCGGAATATCATCAGTACTGGAATTATGCCGAGAAGAAAGGATATTCCGGAACGGCAGTTTTTGCAAAGGAGGAGCCGCTGTCTGTGGCTTACGGACTGGGCATCGAGGAGCACGATCATGAAGGGCGCGTTATTACGCTGGAGTATCGTGATTTTTATTTTCTTACGGTATATACGCCGAATTCTCAGGACGAACTTAAAAGACTGGCCTACAGGCTTTCGTGGGAAGAGGCATTCCGTTCCTATGTCAGCCGCCTGAACGAGAAGAAGCCCGTGATTTTCTGCGGCGACATGAATGTTGCGCATGAGGAGATCGACCTTAAGAATCCTAAAACAAATCACGGGAATGCAGGCTTTTCCGATGAAGAGCGGGCAGCGTTTACAAAGCTCCTGAACGCAGGCTTTATCGATACATTCCGGTATTTTTATCCGGATACGGCAGGCATTTATTCGTGGTGGTCATATCGTTTTCACGCAAGAGAGAAGAACGCGGGGTGGCGCATCGATTATTTCTGTGTATCGGAGGCACTGGCGCAAAGGCTTGTCAGCGCTTCGATCAATACAGATGTTACGGGCTCTGACCATTGCCCGGTAGAACTGAATATAGATTTATAAGACAACAGCAGGATGGAGGAACGGCTTAATATGAAGAAATGGTTAATTCGGAAGGTGACATCTTCCCTTCCCGGCGCGTTTGTTACGGAGCGGGGCGTACGGTTTGCGGCGAATGCTGCCGATGTGAGTGAATGCAGTCTTCTTCTGTATCGCAGAGGGAGTACCTCCATCCTTATGGAAATACCGCTGAAGCAGGCGGGAGAGCGGACGAATATCTGTGCCGTTGAGGTCTGCGGACTTGAACCCGCAAAATATGAATACAATTTCCGCATGGACGGCAGGGTTGTAACAGATCCTTATGCTGCCTGTGTCTCCGGCCGGAGGGTCTGGGGACGTCTCTGTACGCCGGATAAGGAACACAGCGTCCGGGGCCGGATACCGTTTTCGGATTTTGACTGGGAAGAAGACCAGCCGCTTGTGCGGCCGTATTCGGAAACAGTTATTTACTGTCTTCATGTCCGCGGATTCACAAAGGACAGTTCTTCCAGGGTCCTACACCGCGGTACTTTTCTGGGGGTGGCAGAGAAGATCCCGTATCTGACAGACCTGGGCATCAATGCGGTCGAACTCCTTCCATGCTATGATTTCTTTGAACGGAATGAGAAGAGCGGGCACATTAATTACTGGGGATATACACCTGGTTTTTATTTTGCGCCTAAGGCGTCTTACTGTGCAGCGGATGATCCGGTGTCTGAGTTCAAGACGATGGTGAAGAGCTTTCATAAGTCAGGCATCGAAGTATACCTGCAGTTTCACTTTGAAGATGATACAAACCCTGTTGTAATACAGGACGCTCTGCGGTACTGGACGGAAGAGTACCATATCGACGGGTTCCATGTCAGCGGAAAGACGGTTCCGCTTGATATTCTTGCGCTGGATCCGCGTCTCTGCAATATTAAGCTGATGACGGAGTGGTTTGAGGAAGAACGGTACAGTGACAGGAAAATTCCACGGAAGCATCTGGCCGAGTATAATGATGGTTTCAAGAATGATATACGCCGCTTTATCAAAGGAGACGAGGATCAGCTGAAGAATTTCCTGTATCGCTTCAACCGGTGCCCGCAGGACCGCGGCGTTATCAATTACGTGGCAGGAGCACAGGGCTTCACGCTGATGGATATGGTTTCATACGACCGGAAGCACAATGAAGAGAATGGCGAACAGAACCAGGACGGTACTTCCTATAACTACAGCTGGAACTGCGGGGAGGAAGGTCCGTCCAGAAAGAAGAACATCCGTGCCCTGCGGACGAAAGTACGTATGAATGCCGTACTTCTTACATTTCTTTCACAGGGAACACCGATGCTCCTTGCCGGAGATGAATTTGGCAATACGAAATACGGCAATAACAATTCCTACTGTCAGGACAGCAAGGTTTCATGGCTTGACTGGAACGATCTGAACAAGAACAGCGCGTTCTGCGAATTCGTGAAGACATTGATTGCTTTTCGCAGGGAACATCCGGTTCTG
>Ga0163159_1004485_pt1 | contig 9980 bp, 10 predicted proteins | sample BioMet9_FD_108702 | JGI IMG/M metagenome (GOLD analysis project Ga0163159, IMG submission 108702) | Microbial communities from bioreactor (seeded with sewage sludge) at Lawrence Berkeley National Lab, California, USA - Biofuel... | ecosystem: Engineered > Bioreactor > Anaerobic > Unclassified ... | reverse complement strand
GATATTTTTCAGGTTGTGCTGGCGTGCACCCTTGATGATGATATCCTTCATGCTGGTGTGCTCAGACTGTTGACGCCCGGTATTTAAAGCGGTTCAGTTCGGGGCATGAAAGTGAAAGGGGGGAGTTCCCGGCAAATCTCCATTAATTCCCCCTCAAGTACACCAAAATTAACATAACTGTTAAGGTTGGTGTACCTATGGGGGAAAAAGAGTCCATGATACTTGATATCCTAAAGTCCATGGCAAGAGAGAACCAGGTATTTTCGTTTAATCAGCTGTATCAGAAAACGCATATCAAAAAAGAGATCCTCTGGGTCATTCTCTCCCGTATGGAGGAAAAAGGGTTTATCGAGCGGATTGAGAAGGGCAAGTACCTGATCATCCCTCTCGGGAGCGAGAAGGGAAAATATACGCTCCACGAATTTGTCATTGCATCGTATCTGGTAGAACCCTGCGCAATCTCCTATTGGAGTGCTCTCCATCATTACGGCTTCACCGAGCAGATCCCCTCAACGGTTTTTGTCCAGACGCCGGCCCGCAAGAAAAAGAGCATGCTCGATATTTTCGGGGTGAAGTTCCAGATTGTCCGGGTAAAGAAAGACAAGTTCTTTGGTCTCCGTAAAGAATGGATCGAGGAGACCGCGATCAGTATTACCGACAGGGAAAAGACGGTTGTCGATTGTCTCGATAAACCCCACTATGCCGGGGGAATCAACGAGGTGGTAAAAGCGTTCAGGGATCGTTCACTGGATCCCGAAAAACTTCGTGAATATGCCCTGAAGATCGACAATTTTGCTGTGGTCCGGAGACTCGGGTACCTGTGCGAGCTTGCCGGTGTGCCGATCAGTCTCCCGCTGCCCCGGTCAAAAAAATACCTGCTGCTGGACCCCACGATGCCGGCCATTGGAGAGAATAATGCAAAATGGCGGCTCGTGATTAATCTGGATGCTGTGCTGCCGGAGTCCCCCGAATGATCCCGATCCGTGAGATCATGGAATGTGCCCGTGAAGCCGGAGTGCCACCTTCAACAATCGAGCGGGACTATGCGCAGAACTGGTTTTTGTCTGCCCTTCAACCGGCAGACATGGTGTTCAAGGGAGGGACATGCATCCGCAAGGTGTTTATCGAAAATTACCGTTTTTCCGACGACCTTGATTTTACCCTCTCTGAACAGATTGGCGCCGATGCAGTTCTTGCAACGATAAGCAATGCGATCGTACAGGTTCGCGAAGAGAGCGGTATTCCGTTTGAAGACAATCCCGGGTTACGGCAAACCCGGACCGGTTTTAAGGCGACAGTACGGTTCCGGATCCTGAACCGGGCATCTGCGTCGCCGGTTAAGATCGATCTGGACCTGACGGACCCCGGGGAGGAGAATCTCTTTTTACCGGTAACCCGGCGTACGGTGTTCCATCAATATTCTGACGGTCTCCCGATATCCGTGACTTCGTATTCTCTTGAGGAAATTATGGCGGAGAAGATCCGTTCTCTTTTCCAGAGAACCCGTTCACGCGATCTCTACGATGTGGGGCAGCTGGCAGACCGGGTTGACCGGTCGATTGTGAAATCGGTTCTTTTCCGGAAATGTGAACCCAAAGGGATCGCTGTCGATTCGACAGTCCTCGCTGGAAAGCGGGAGCAGTTTAGCGCATTGTGGCAGGTTTCTCTCGGCCACCAGATGAAAGCGGTTCCGGATTTTGGTGAGGCATTTGAGAAAGTGCTGACCGAGATTGATGGATATTCAGCCTAGGTTACTGGCGGGCGCAAGGAGGAGAGGGACTCGACGTACCTCCGCTGGCCTTCCGCATAGAGCGTGTTGAAAGCGAGCGTGGATTTGCCGGACCCCGAAACCCCAGTGATCACAACAAGCTTGTCACGGGGGATCTCCACATTGATATTTTTCAGGTTGTGCTGGCGTGCACCCTTGATGATGATATCCTTCATTTACGTGGGGTACAGATTGGTGCCAGTATTTATAGAAGTGAGGATTTGGGAAGGTGAAAGTGATTATTCAAATATCCCCCCCTTTTTTATAAAAATTTGGACCGCATAAACCTATCATTCCCGGTGAAAATTCGAAATCTTAATTATTTTTATGCCGTTCGGGTTGATTAATTGAAAATTAAAAATGGTCGAGAGTGTAACATCAACCTTTAATCGATCATTTTGATATTCGGCAATGTCAACATTTAGTCTTTCATCCCCATGCGGATCGGTTTTAAAAGTCCACAAACCAGAATTTTTATCGATGATTACTATGTTATCAAATGGATGATTTTTCCAAGAGTGGATAATATTGTAACGCTGAATTGCATTCCACATCTCAGATTCATCAGGATTTTGTTGTAATAATCTAAAAAATTCAAATTTAATGTCTAGCGGAATAAAAATTGTTTGTGGATTAAATCCTTCACTCTTTAACCGATTGATTGTCGAATTAAATACCTGGAGCAAACTTTCAATCGTAGAGAAATCTACATCAATTTTTTCAATATTCGTCAAATCGTTTAGCGTATTGTAAATATATTCTCTCTCTCCCTCTGAAATTGACTTTCCATAACTCGACCAAATAAGATCACATATGACATTTGATGGTGTTATTAGACAGTGTTTCGGTGTAAGGAGACGTTGTCCAATTTTTCCAAACGTCAATGCACTATCTTCGTCTTCAACATATTTTTTTGTGTTAATAATTTTATCGAGTTGCGATGTGTTTTTGTAAGAATTTAGGATTTCTTCTCTCGCATTTTCGACTTTTTTCGAGTCTAAGTCCAGAATAGAAATAATCTCTTTTTCCTGTTTCTCACATTCGTCAATTGTATTATCGATCCAATCTTTTAGGTCGATGAAGGATTTCTTTACATTTCCTTTGAAAAGATGAATATATTTTTTTGACTGCTGACTTAATATTTTATGATATTTTTCCAAACGTTCTTTCTCTGAAATAAATTGTGTTACAAAGGAATATTCCTTGAAAAGGGTTTCTGGGGATTCACTTTTTACTAACGATAAATTTGAACTCGGAATAAGATATAAGGATCCTTCATTCTTGAGAAGGCTTTCAGTAATACACAAAAGATAATATTGATAGATATAATCGGTCACGCCATGGAAATCTTCAAACTTTAATGAAAAATCATCTTTCCAGGTTTCCGAAGAGGCTCCACCAGAAAACAGTAAACTCGTCAACCACCTTGCATTGAAGGTCACGGGTGTGGTATTTAATGAAAACGCATCAGCATCTTCGGGTTGAGTATGCTCCCAAAGCTCTTTGATGTACTTTTCAGCGATGATACCTTTGGTTTTTTGGTTATAGAGAATATTAGTTCCGATGAGGAAAAATGTACGATAAAGTTGAGCATTTCCATACAATTGAAGTAAATCGTGAGTAAAATTTCCTTCAGGATTAAGGTAATTAGATTTCAATCTCTCAATGGTGTCTTCAATTGCTAAAACAATTTGAGGCTGATTCGCGGAAATATTTTTGATCTTTTCTGCTTCTAAATATTGAATAATAAAAATAACGAACTCAATAACATGTTTTTGGTACTCAAATATTTTATTATAATTCTCAGGAATTTCATATTTGATGAAATTTTGTAATTGGGATCTTTTTCTTGAAAGGTTCTCTGAAAAATCATTATCATAATAGAGAATTGAGGGATTGCTCCGAGTTTCTTCAATAAAATATAATTTATCGGCAAGTTCCCTTTGGATGTGATCGGGTGAGTCAATATAGCCAAGACTAAATCCATTAATTTCATTTTTAAATAGATCAAAATCATTTTCTTGGACAATCTTTTGATTTATTCGTAGGTAAAAATTCGCAATAAGATCATTAAGGTTTTCAATTTTTATTTGACGATAACCCATATTCTGGTAGATTTCAATCAATTGATTGAGATAGAGAAATCTCTCAGAATCTTTCGCCGTAAGAGACATTTCAAACATGAACAAATTTATTTTTAGGTATTCCCAAAAGATTTCATGTGGCTCATTAATTGTATTTATAACCAATTTTGAGGCATTTTTATAAATTTCTCTATTGATGACAATTTCTTTTTGGTCCAATGATTGTTTTAATATACGAAGATTCTCATCAGCAATTGCCTCAAAAATATTGTCAACATAAATGTAATTCCCTATTCCCCCAACATTCATTTGAAATAATTCACATTGAGGAGTTCTCTTACATGCTTCAATACATGCTGTATCAAATTGATTTAAAATTCCAAGAAACTGTTTTGTCGAAGAGGTTTCCTTTTTAATCAGCGATTTTATGGATATGTCCCCGATTAGGGAAATTATTTCTCGCAAATCTTTAGATAAACATTTAGCGATAGCCTCTTTTCCTTCATCTAACAATAATTCAGACAATTGAACAGGATTAATTATCTTCATCGTTTTATCAAAGTAAATGAGGATGATATGAAATGATGAAAAAAACAGAAGAATTGAAAGAAAATGTAGGAAAAGAAGATCGGAGTTAGTAATATTGTAAATAACGATTACGAAAATACCGGAGACAATAATCCCCAGTGTTAAAATCGTAACTTTATCATTTCTATAATAGTCAAGCACTCTGAACGAATAGTTTTGAGAAATGTGTTGAATGGCAAGGACCGAAATAGAAAAAATGATCGCAAATGTTGTCGCTAATATTGTAGCGTATGTGAGAGATATCGGAAAGACATAAAACGATAGAAAGATCGAAATCAGAAAATAGTCAATGAAAAAGAGAGAATGTATAATTTTTTTGTATGACTTTCCAAACATACAGTAAAATCCTTACCATTATACCATATTAGTATACTGGTTTAATTTAGAAAGAATTCTTTTATCAAACAAAGCATTACGTTAAAGATCCCGCTTGGGGTGTTGTCAATTGAAGGTGTACCTTCGGAGATCCTGATTTAGTCTGCCGGCAATCGATACAGATGATACCGAGGGAGTCCCTAAAACACCCCATCTTTTCCCACCCCCCTCCTGCACCCCAGCCCCCCTTGACTTTTGCCTCACAAAAGCGTACATTAGGGTTTTACAGCGCCGCGCAAAATGCCCTGATTGGCCAGAATCGCAAGAATATCGGGTTTCCGGAAAAAGTGTGTAAAACTGCACGGTTTTTGTGCAAAAATGGATCAAAAATGGGGAAACGGGGCCCGATACGGGTCCGGATTTGGCTTTTCGGGATACCCTTTTTTGGGGTGTCCGATATCTGCACCCCGGAATTGAACTATCCTCAAAGACGCACCAGGTGGCTGTCGCCCTCTGCCAGCGTGGGCGTCCCCCGGTTAGAGATGATGCGGTATTACCTGTAATCCGAGCGGTTCCTGGTACAGGTAATACCTGCTCGCTATGCACCCCTCCCCTTCGGGGGACTCACTGACGCAAGGGGGGGCGACATTACAGAAGGGAGTTCTCTGGTGCAAAAAAAGGAATTATTCCCCGTCTGCCGTACTTTCCTCCGGGTTTCCCGCTTCCAGCGGGAGTACCTCCCGGGGAATATACGTCCCGTCGGCATTGACTTCGATCACCGAATCGTGCCGGATGAGAAAATGCTGCCACTCCCCGGCCGGTGACCGGACCCAGAACTCCGGGCCGTTACCCGGGTCAGGGCAACGCGGTGGAGACTTGCGATCTCCCTCTCGTATTTGTCGAGGGCCTCCTTGGGATACGTGAACGAAGTCCGGGACCGCTTCACCTTTACAAAGACTACGCGGAACGGTTCGATGATGAGGAAGTCGAAGGCCTTGCTGCGCCTGCCGGCAACCATCTCCACACTGCCACGCTTTCCTGCAATCTCCACGGCTTCCGTGAGCGCCTTGGTCGGGCGCCTTCCCCGGGTCATTAGTCGCCCCCGTTGTCCCGGAGGCGGTCTTCAAGGTCGTCGAGCCTGCTGCCGAGATCGTTGATCCGGTAAAAGATCTCCTCGTTCATCCGGTCCTGACGCTCCATAAGAGAGCAGACCAGATCGCGGATCGCAGCCTCGAACTTCACATACGGAACCTCGGGGTCCCTGCTGTAGAGATCTCCCTGGGTCTGGCGCCTGCGTACACTCTTTGGTGCCGGCGGCCGCCCTATTCCCTGTCCCCTTAAAGCGGTTGCCCGTTCGACAGGATGCGGTGCGGTTTTCCGGGGCACCGTCCGGTGTTCCTGTGCTGCCGGTGATGACGGGCCGGTCCCTGCACCGGGCCCTGAGGGGCCAGGTGTTTTCTCTTTCTGGATTGGTTCAGTGTTTTCACTCATTTTTTTATCATCTCCTTTTCGTTTTTTGTCATTGGGGCCCCGTTGACATCCCGGATATTGGACCGGATAGATAATCTGCTTTGATTATAAACCGGTTTTTCGGGAAAACCGGGGCCGTTGCGGGATTTTTCCGACAATCTGGTTCCATTTCGTGCGTTTTCTTAAGGAACAAAAATGTTCCTTCTCGGTGTTTTGTTCCGTAATCACTGTTCTCTGGTTCCCGTTTGCCGGGTAAATCCGTCCGGACCCGGCAAAAGGGGATCCTTGCGAACGCTCCCCTCCCTTGCGGGGCCATGGTGACAGGGCAGCATGGATCGCATGAGGGGATGGGCCTGGCTGAATAAAATCCGGAAGAAGAAAACCGACAGATTATATTTGGTTACGCAGCAATCTGAGCACAATAAGAAAGATCCACGTACGCCAAAACGGAGTACCGCCCGCGTTTTGCAGTCAGATCGAACGCACAAGAAAGTAAATATCAGCCGTTCCCATACTTCCGGTCAAGGTAGTATCATGCCCGTCGTTATTCTCAAAGTCCGCAAAGGCTGGACCACCGACCAGAAACGCAGGATCGTAAAGGAATTCACCAACACCCTTGTCTCCACGCTCGGGATCGACCCGGGGCTCGTCACCATCATGATCGACGAGCACAGCCTGGAAGACATCGGCCACGGCGGCGTCCTCCGCTGTGACGAACACTAAACCTTTTTTTATCAACCGGCTTTTTCCCGGGGCATCCCAATTGTTGTATCTGATGGGTGAATGGCAAGTGTACCGGACACGATCTCGGCTGTATTAACGGTATCCCCTTATCTTTTTGCACTGATAAGCGGCAGGAAAATATCGTCTACAATTTCACTGAGGGTTGCATCCGATACCGGTTCGTGACGGATGAATATTTCGTAGCGTATCAGGTCCATGGGCAGGGAAAGGATACGCGGATTGATCGTTTTAAGAGAAACCTCTCCCCGATTTTGAGCGTGTTCGAGAATTATTCTCAGGGTCATAGTGATCTTATCGGTACCTCTTGATTGTAACTTCCTGAAAATCGATGAGATCCTCTCATTATTGATAACCTCAACCATCAGCCCGTGGATGGTTTCAGCCCCGATGATCTGCAGGGGCTGTGTCACGTTCTTCAACAGGACAAGGATATCCGTACGGAGGTTGCCGGTATCCGGAACTTCCGGATCCGAACGGGGCAGGTATTTTTTCAATGCCGCAACCACGAGTGCGCCTTTGTTTGGCCAGCGGCGGTATACCACCGCCTTGTTGGTCTTAGCCCGGACTGCAACACTTTCCATGGTCATGTGGGTGTAGCCGGCCTTGGATAGTTCTTCCCATGCAGCCAGAAGTATTGCATCTTCGAGAACTTCACCCCGGCGCCGCGTTCCTTTCAGGGGTTCCGCATCATCGCCCGGGGAATGTGATCGCAGAGATCGACCCGTTTTTTGTCCGCGCATAGAGGTTTTCCGTCTCCTTTTAAGAATGATTTCAGGTTATGTAAATTGAGTATATCTCGTTTTCCTGAGTATCTATTTATACTTAAGGAACTCAATGTTTCTTATAATAAGATACGCAGCGTTTCTTAAAGGAACGCAGACTGGTTTTATGATGGCTAATCCGATACAAACGCCGGTAACACCCCGGGAAAATATCGATCCGGCAGTACTGAAAATTGCGGTTATCCTCCTTGTGGGAGGTCTTGCCCCATTGTTTGATACCACGATGGTAAACGTGGCAATCAACACGCTGACCGCGAGCCTGCACACGACCATGGCAGATATTCAGTGGGTGATTACCGGTTACCTTCTTGCAATGAGTATGACCATCCCGGTATCCGGTTGGGCGGTCAACCGTTTTGGTGGAAAACGTATGTGGCTATTTTCGCTTGGAGTATTCCTGTGCGGATCGGTACTGTCAGCATTGTCCTGGGATGTCCTCAGCCTGATTGTTTCCCGTATTTTCCAGGGTATTGGGGCGGGTCTTCTTATCCCCATTCTCATGACGCTGACCGCACAAGCCGCTGGAGGAAAAAACCTCGGCCAGATCATGTCTCTTATGAGTCTGCCGGCGTTGTTTGCACCAATCTTTGGTCCGGTGTTGGGCGGGATTATTGTCCATACCCTGGGCTGGCACTGGATCTTCTTTATCAATATCCCGATTTGTATCGTGGCATTCGTTCTTGCCTGGCATGAACTGCCGGAAAATAAAAGTTCAGAGAGTGATAATACCCTTGATATAACGGGAATCCTCCTGCTCTCCCCGGCGCTTGCACTTCTTGTATACGCCATTTCGCGCGTGAGCTCCTGCGGGGAATCATTCTGGCTGATGGTTATTACTCCCTTAATCGTCGGGATTGTTCTCCTGGGCGTGTTCATTATCCACGCGACATCGGTAAAAAAAGGGTCCCTGATTGACATAGGCTTGTTCAAATCGAGGACCTTTTCGGCCTCGTGTGTTCTGCTTTTTGCTATCGGAGCCATTTCTTCCGGGGCCATGCTTCTTTTGCCTCTGTATTTCCAGCAGGTACGGGGGGCCGATGTCCTGTTTGCCGGGCTCTGGCTGATCCCGGAAGGGCTCGGGATGTTACTGACCCGGAGCTGGATCGGGAAACTTACCGATCGCATTGATTCACGGGTACTTGTCCAGACCGGTCTTGTTGTTGTCATTATCGGGATCGTACCCTTTTCCTTTGCCGGGCCGGATACAAGCCCCCTGCTTATTGCAGCGACATTGTTTGTTGAAGGAATCGGCCTTGGGGGAGTACTTATCCCGGTAATGGCATCTGCCTACCGGGGCCTGGACCGGGAACAAATCCCCCATGCGAGCAGTGCGACACGTATTTTCCAGCTTATCGGGGGGGCCTTTGGCTCGGCTGCAATTGCGGTTATTATCCAGCATCGGCTCCAGGTCCAGGTGACGTCCGGGATCGCGGAGGTCACTACTGCATATACGGGTGCGTTCTGGTGGCTGGCGGGGCTGGCGATAATTGCGATCCTGTCTGCATTTGCGCTCCCTTTAAAAGAGGAAGACGGAACCGATCCGACCGGTACACTACAACCGGTTCATTGAATAAAGGCCCGGTCAGGCAGAGAGGGACACGTATGCCACAAAAGGATCCAGAGAAACCGAATGGGAGAATACAGACCAATTATCCGTTGGGGACAAGCTGGACTGTCGAGGATAACGGGGAGATTTCATCCCTGGGAAAAAAGGTCCCGGGAATGTCTGGTATCGTGCCCGTCGGGGCTGTACCGGAGAGGGGTATTTCCTCTCTACATGCCGACAGTATTCTTATCTTATTGAATACGGAGTCAGGGTGTCTTTACCGGACACTTAACGGAGGTCAGTTTTTCTATCACAAAAAAGAAAAAGCACGTGAAAATCAGGACCGCCTTCGAACCCGGGAAGAGGGGTGACCCCCTTTTTATTGCATCCTTCTCCCGGCCTTGCGCTCCTCGTAGGAGATCCGGGTGCTTCGTCCGGGGGTAAGTTCGTCCTTGTCCTCTTCGCTGCTCCGGAACCGCTCGTCAAGCGGGATATCTGCGCTTCTTCCCCGGTTGAGCGTCCGGTCCTCCTCGCGGGAGCTCCGGAACCGTTCATCGAGAGGGATATTTGCGCTCACGCCCCGGGAGAGTGTCCTCTCCTCTTCGCGGGAACTCCGGAACCGCTCGTCGAGGGGAATGCCGGCACTCCCTCCGGAGGCCTGTCCGCTTCTGCCATTCGTTGCG
>Ga0163159_1004481_pt1 | contig 9986 bp, 11 predicted proteins | sample BioMet9_FD_108702 | JGI IMG/M metagenome (GOLD analysis project Ga0163159, IMG submission 108702) | Microbial communities from bioreactor (seeded with sewage sludge) at Lawrence Berkeley National Lab, California, USA - Biofuel... | ecosystem: Engineered > Bioreactor > Anaerobic > Unclassified ... | reverse complement strand
TGTCTTCGCATACACTGGATGAAGATCTAACAGCGCTCTCCAGAGGATGGGAGGACGCGATCCGCGACCTGACCAACATTCCGCTGGCTGCTTCACAGACAGAAAATTCGCCGGAAGCAGAGCTTCTTTCGGTAGCTGATATGATAGGATGTCATATAGAATTTCTCGGTGAACAGCCCGTCGGCCGGAAAGCGCTTCTGATGCTGTACGCGGCTGTGCGCGAAGCTTTGACGAATGCAGTCCGTCATGCCGGTGCGGACTGCCTGATTGTCTCTTTGACGAAGACAGAAAGAGGCTGTCACGCTGAAATATCCGGGAACGGTTCAAAAAACGTATATTCGGTCAGGGAGGGTGACGGGCTTAGAAATCTGAGACGCCGCCTGGAGCAGGAGGGCGGATCGCTTTCGATACGGTGCGATGGCGGTGTTGTGCTTATTGTGGACATACCGGATGAAGAAAAGAGGAACGAAAGAGAATGATCAATGTTCTTATCGTAGAGGACTCTAAAATATCAAGAGAAAATGTTCAAAGCCGCCTTGCTCTTTCACAGGATTATCTTGTTATTGCCTCGATCGAGAACGCTGCAAACGCTGAAATTGCCTGCATGAAGGGGAAAATAGATCTGATTCTGATGGATGTGTGTACAGCGGATGATGAATCCGGCCTCAAAGCTGCCGCAAGAATCAAAAAGCATTATCCGCGGATCAAAATCCTGATTATGACTTCTATGCCGGAGCATTCATTTCTTGGCAAGGCACGTGAGAGCGGCTGTGACGGATTCTGGTATAAGGAATATGGAAGCATCGATCTGCTTACGGCCTGCGACTGTATCATGCGCGGCGAACCGGTCTGGCCGGAGAGGACACCGGTGATCCGGGTAGGAAATGCGGACAGCGGTGAGCTCACTGACCGGGAACTGGAAGTTGTCCGTGAACTTGCGCAAGGGTGCCGTTATGAAGAAATCGCGGAAAATCTGGGCATCACGGTCAATACCGTAAAATACCATGTGAAGAATCTGATGCAGAAAACCGGGTACCGGAGTACACTGCAGCTTGTTGCCGATGTTGTGGAAAAAAGACTGATTCTGCCGAAATACTGAGAATTGAAGCTGCGGATATAATCGTGAGGCAGTTTATTAGAATCGAGGCTTTGTTATGGATGACATAGATGAAATGCTGGATGAACTGGAAGATATTGACTATATGGATCAGGAATACGCGAAGGACAAGGTGGAGAAGCGCGGCAGAGGAGGCTGCTGTCTGATACCGTCGCTGCTTATCGTTCTGATACCGTTTTCCGCTTTTTTCCTTTTTCATTTTCTGGGATGAAAGAAAACAAGAAAGTTGTCAAGGCAATAATCCGAGAAAATGCACATGTTATCTCTTGAAAATCTGACAATAGCGGCTATAATTAATAATGTAACAGATAGCTGTGTAAGTACCATAACCTTATTAAAGGAATGGAGGAGTTTTGATGGCTGAGCATGTGAATTTGGAAGAAAAATACGGGTTGTTTATTAATGGAAGATTCAGAGACGCTTCAGACGGTGCTACGTTTGAAACAACGTGTCCTGCTACGGGGGAGCATCTTGCGATCTGTGCCGCCGGTACGAAGGAAGATGTCGACGATGCCGTAAAGGGAGCATGGAAAGCATTTGAATCCTGGAAACATACTTCTGCCAAGGAGCGGGCAGCACTTCTGAACAAGGTTGCTGATATCATCGATGCAAACGCAGAGCATCTTGCAATGGTTGAGTCCATGGACAACGGCAAGCCGATCCGTGAGACGCTCAATATTGATATTCCGCTTTCTTCGGCACACTTCCGGTATTTCGCCAGCTGCATCTACGCGGATGAGGGATCAGCCGTAATGATCGATGACAATACACTCAGTATTATATTAAGAGAGCCGATCGGTGTTGTAGGACAGATCGTTCCGTGGAACTTCCCGTTCTGCATGGCGGCATGGAAGCTGGCGCCTGTGCTTGCAGCCGGTGACTGTACAGTATTCAAGCCGTCAAGCGCGACTTCCCTTTCTGTACTGGAATTTGCAAAACTTACGAAGGACGTTATCCCGGCAGGCGTTTTCCAGGTTATAACAGGTTCAGGAAGCAAGACAGGCCAGTATCTGCTGGATCATCCGGATCTCCGGAAGCTGGCATTTACAGGTTCTACAGAGATTGGATATTCTGTTGCGGACGCAGCTGCGAAGAAGCTGATTCCGGCGACGCTTGAACTCGGCGGCAAGTCGGCAAACATTTTCTTTGATGACTGCAACTGGGAGAAGGCAATGGACGGCATCCAGCTTGGTATTCTGTTCAATCAGGGCCAGGTCTGCTGCGCAGGTTCCAGAATCTTCGTTCAGGATACGATTTATGATAAATTTGTAAAAGAAGCTGCTGAGCGGTTCAATAAAGTGAAGATCGGCATGCCGTGGGATAAGGATGCCCAGATGGGTTCCCAGATCAATGAGGGTCAGGCAAAGAAGATCATGGGCTATGTTGAAATCGGCAAGCAGGAAGGCTGCCGTGTTGCCTGCGGCGGTGAGAGATATACAGAAGGCGAGTTTGCAAAGGGCGCTTACATGAAGCCGACGCTGCTCGTTGACGCGAATAATAAGATGCGTGTTGCCCAGGAAGAAATCTTTGGGCCTGTAGCCGTTGTGATTAAGTTCCATGATGAGAAAGAAGTTATCGATATGGCGAACGACAGCGCGTATGGTCTTGGCGGCGCTGTATGGACACAGGATATCAATCGTGCGATCCGTGTGGCAAGAGGCGTAGAAACCGGACGTATGTGGGTTAATACGTACAATTCTCTTCCTGAGCAGGCTCCGTTCGGCGGGTACAAGAAGTCCGGCATAGGACGTGAGACGCATAAGCTGATCCTTGAGAATTATACACAGAAGAAGAATATCTTTATCGATCTGAACGAGGCACCGTCAGGCTTTTATCCATGGCCGAAATAACCGGCAGGCTATGACGGAGGAAGAAGATTACCGGAAGCGCAAGGACGTGATGTGCAAGACAATGGAGAATTGTGTACACTGTCCGTTCGGCGCGTATGCCGCTGAGCATGACATTCATGTCTGCGGCGCGTTCTGTGAAGCGATTGAATTCAAGAATTTCGATAAAGCGGCAGAGATAGTGGAAAACTGGGAAAGAAATCATTAAACAGCAGTAAGGCGGGAAAGGCGGATGTGCCTTTCCCGTTTTTTCAGTATCATCGCTGTCAAAGTACATAAAGGAAGAGGAGAACGATTATGAATCTGAATCAGGATCTCTTATATGAACAGCTTTCTCAGCATTACAGCATAAAAAGCTATGGCATGGCGCGTGAGGATATTGCGCTTAAGGCGGTACTTTGCTTTGAACGTGGAATGATTATGGAAGACGGCTATGTATATCTGATGCCTCAGGGAAGCTTTCCGGATACAGTACCGGAAGACTTGCAGTGTCTTGTTATATGTCCTGACTGCATTATTCCGGATTGCTGGATACATGGATCGGTTCCGGTTTATCTTCTTCAAAGAACACATAGTATTATTGAAGTCCTTAACGGGATACAGAGAATCTTCTGCCGCTTCAATGAATGGGATGCAGATCTTATCAGCATTCTGGAAACAGGTGCCGATATTGAGCAAATGCTGCTGATCAGTGCGCCGATTCTTGAAAACCCCGTCACTGTAGTAAACGACCGGTTTGAAATACTGGGATCTGTTGATTACAGAGGAGGCGCGTCGGGCAGGTGGGAACTGGATGATTACCGGAGTGTGCCGGTTGACTGCATCGAGCGTCTGCGCAGTGTTTATGAGTATACGAAGATCCAGATACCTTATATGCATGACGATCATGGCCATGAGCGGGTTTATACGGTTAATTTTTTCCTGGAAAATGAATTCAGAGGCAGTATTTCGATGCGTGAAATATATAAGCCGTTTCCGGAGTACGCCTTAATGCTTTTCCGGCATCTGGCAAAATATGTCCAGCGGGCATTTCAGTACCGGAGCGGTATCAGCCGCTCATCATTTGAACCCGTCAGAAAAGCGGTTAAGGCCCTTCTTGACGGAACATATATCGAAGATAAGCAGATGGAGCACGCGGTAAAGCTTTCACCTTTTGAAAAAGAAGATGGCAGGGCGTATTATTGCTTTGTACTTATACCGGATGATGAGACAGGCCTTGGAATTACGGATTACATGATTTCCTCCCTAATAGAGCGGCTTCCGGAGTGTATTATCCTGCCATACAGCAAGCGGATTGTTATAATCCGCAGATCTGCTTCTATGGATGATGGATATAAGGCCGTTACGGAAAAAGTTGTGCCGATGCTGGAGGCAGCCGGTTTCCGGATCGGAGTCAGCGACAGTTTCCAAAGGCTGCGGGATATCCGGACTGAATATGAAAAAGCGTGCTGTGCAATTGTAAACGGTACAGCGGAAGATGATAAAAAGCTGCTTTATGTATTTCAAAAACAGGTGTTTTCATACATGCTGCATCAGGCAAAGGGGCAATTTTCAACGACAGATCTGATGCCGTCCGGACTTATTAGACTTATGGATCATGATGAAAAGTCAAATGTCAGTTATATTGAAACCCTGCGAAGTTTTTTAACGAATCAGATGAACAGTGCAAGAACGGCACGTGAACTATACCTGCATCGAAGTTCACTTTCACAGCGGCTTGACAGAATATTTGAACTACTCGGAACAAGTCTTGAGACGCCGGATGAACAGCTTTTTTACAGGATTCTGCTGCGTATTATGGAGGAAGAAGAAAAGTAAATCAGTCTGTAACAGAATACATCGGACACCCGCAGAAAAGTGGTATAGCGGGTGCCTTTTTCATTTATTATGCGGATTATATTCTTCCGTGTTTGCTTATATATTTAAGTAAGCAGCAGATAATTCAATAGAAAGGCAGGTGCGGGAACAGTAATGGAAAAGGAAAACATGGTCAGTCAGATACCCGAATTTATCGGGGGTATCCCTGCAGTTATGGTTCATCATATTCACATTCTTGTGGATGATATCAAAGCTGTAGAAGCCGCTTATAAGGATGTAAAAGGAGTGGAAAAAGCGGAGGAACATGATATCCGTTCTTTTAACGGCTGCATGGCTTTTATGGTCACGGCAAAGCCGGTCAGTGTTGAGTACATTCAGGTGATTGATCCGGAAATAGGACTTGGAAGGCTTTTAAAGGATGAGCCGCTTGGTCTGAATGCGATTGATTTTCTCGTTTTTGACGGAGAAGCTGCGATAGCCGCGGCAAAAAAAGCTGGTTATATTGTTACGGGACGGATGAGCATTTATAACTGCCAGGAAATATGGATGCGCCATCCGGATCTGAAGCTCAGCATTGAGTTTATGGTGCCGCCTCCGCAGGGCTATACACCCGGAACTGATCCGGTAAAAGATAAGGCCCGTGTACACATTTATGGCCTCGACGGAACAGAAGACTTATATTTTGAATAAGAAAGGGGATATTGAAATGTTTAATTTTTACGAACAGAACGCATTTGTAACAGGCGGAGCGAGCGGCATCGGATATGCGATTGCATGTTCCCTCGCAAAACGCGGATGCAAGGTCGCACTTGCCGATATTGATACAGAGCAGCTGGAAAAAGCGCTTGCTGATTTTCCGGGAAAAGCGGCGGGTATCAGGCTGAATGTTATGGATCGTGATAACTGGGCAGCAGCAAAAAAAGAAGTTGAAGAGAAACTGGGTCCGGTCAGTATTCTCATCAACTGCGCAGGCATTATGGATGACCCGATGACACCAATGCCGGAACGTGGTCTCCTTGACTATTCGTTTGAAAAGTGGGACAGGATGATTGGAATCAGCCTCACCGGCATGGCAAATGGAATCATGACATTCGGACCTGATATGAGAAAGCGCCGCTTTGGACATATTGTCAATACATCTTCATCACAGGGACTCATTCCTACAGCTGGCGTTGCCGCGTATTCAGTCGCAAAATTCGGCGTTGTGGCTATGACGGAAGCACTTCGTGACGAGCTCGCTTCGTTCGATGTCGGCGTATCTGTGCTTTGTCCTGGTGTTACTGCATCACGCCTTGCGATTAATGCGGCCAAGCACGCGGGCATAGCGATTTCGGAGGATCTGAAGATGCCGGGACTTGATCCTGCTGTTGTTGGAGAAATGGTTGCGGAAGGCATTAAGAATAATCACTTGTATATTTTTACACATGGTGAATACAGAAAATTCTGCGAGGATCGTTTCGCACGTATTACAGCCGCGTTTACGGAAACACCGGTAAGCCCGGATTTTGTGCCTGGAAAGCCGCTGGCCGGCACACGCGAATGGGCAAATGACCCGAACTGCTGGGGCAAAGCCTGACAATAACGTTGGAGAGCCTCTGTGATGTGATAATCACAGAGGCTCTTTTGCTATTCAATGATATAATTCAGTGGTTAAAATCGAATATTTGAAAAAAATATATTCTAAATTTAGTATAATAAATTCAGTAAATATTGATATTGACATTATTTATAACAATTTGTAGTATTGAATACATAGAGACGGCTTTGCCGTGCTGTTTACAGTCCGAGATAGAAGCCTTCATCAAGCAGGGATTCGAGATCTTCAAGCATCCGGTCATCTTCGGGATCCGCGCTTGTTTCGTTCTCAAATACCGCGGTAAGATAATCGATCAGGCAGATAGGCGCCGCGTAGGAGTCTTTCCACATAATGCCGTTCACCTGACAGGGGAGCACGACGGTGCCGTATTTTTTGACATCCACCCAGGACGGACCGGTTATCAGGATGACGGGAACATTGATCTTCTTAAAATAGGTCAGAATATGAGCGGTCTGGCGTGAGTAGCGCGGGAACATGAAAGCAACGCATACGTCGTCACTGGAAGCACTGATGATTTCCTCGGGAAGGCTCATTGCAATGGCCTGAATCAGACGGATATGCTTATGCAGTCTGGAAAAGCTCATAGCCATGTAATACGAGAGCGAAAAGGAAGACCGCATTCCAAGACAGTATACACGGTTTGCCCTGCGGATCAGTCCGATGGCCTGATCGATATCTTCTTTTTTCAGGAGTGACAGCGTGGCGTCGATATCCGTTACACCTTGCTGGAAGGTGTGCTGAAGGAGCTTGGAGTCGTGTGTAAGGTGCGATTTCTCAAGATGACCGATCTGACTGAACTTGTCTTTAATGCTTTGCTGAATATCCCGCTGCATATCGGAATATCCGGAATAGCCAAGCATCCGGGCGAATCGTATGATGCTTGTGGTGCTCACGCCGATGCGTGACGAGGATTCGTCAAGCGTGCTGAATGCAAGCGTGTTTGTGTTTTCAAGAATGTAATTGGCGATTTTCTTCTGAGAATGGGTCAGTGAATCGAATTGACTCGATATATTCTCAAGAATATCGGACATTTGGACCACCTCTTTCTTTGCTATGGTATGGATTATTTCATACATACCCTGTTGTGTATGAAATAGTACATTCTATTTCAGTATAAAAACCGGTAAAATCTTTGTCAAGGGTTGCTTGAAACATCATTTCATTTTTTTGACACAGGAGGTAGAGATGGGTAACAAATCGTATTCGGTTCTGTATCAGGCACAGTATATTGTCGGCCGCGGAAGCATCGGCGCTATCGGAGAGCTTGGCCGGAAGCGCGCGGCGGTTATTTATGACAGCCGGGTTGTGAATGGTGAAACAAAGGCACTTGTGGAAAAGATCATGAAAGACAGCGGAGGAGAGTGCGAGTGGATCGGCGATATCAAAAACGAGCCGTTTTTTTCGGATATCAGGGAATGTGTCAGGAGAGCGGGCGAGTTCAGGCCGGATCTGATTCTGGCGATCGGCGGCGGTTCCGTGATGGATACGGCAAAAGCGGTACGTCTTTTCTATGAGTATCCCGATATGACGCTTGAAGAATCACTGAAGCAGTATCAGCTCCCGAAGCTCGGCGGAAAGACCATTATGGCCGCGGTGCCTACGACGAGCGGAACAGGCTCGGAGACATCCTCAGCGGCAGTCTTTATCGATCAGGAAACAAAGGCAAAGCATCTGATGCTGGCAAACACGATTATACCGGAGTATGCGATTCTGGACGCGAATTTTACGGATACGCTGCCGGCGGTCGTTGCGGCACATACCGGTGCGGATGCGCTGACACACGCACTAGAGGCTTCTGTCTGCACCATTGCTTCGTCGATGGTGGTTTCCATAGCGCTGGGGTCTGCACTTGATCTTCTGGAGAATCTGGAAGATTCCGTACAGATAAAAGAAAAGTGCGCAAAACGTGACGCGGCCCGTGAAGCGTGCCATACGGCCGCAAGTCTGGCGGGATCGGCCATCACAAATTCATGTGCCGGCATGGCCCACGGTTTTGACCAGCCCGGACCGTATTTTGGCTTTCCTCACGGGATGGTATGCGGCATGATGCTGCCGTACACGACTTCTTTTGCCGGTGTGCAGCCGTCATACAGAAAGCTGGCCGGAAGGCTGGGACTTTCAAAGAATACAGACGAGGCATCGTGTGCCGCGCTTGTTGATTATCTGTGGGAGTTTGTGGAAAGACTCGGACTTCCGCACAGCTTCAGCGAGCTTGGTGTCGATGAAAAGGCGTATATGGATAAGCTCGATGATTTTGCAGATCTTGCGGCAGGTGCAATTTCAACAAGACTGTCTCCCAGAGTGCCGTCGCATGAGGAAGCGGTAGAACTTCTGCGGGATGTATATTATGGAAACCGTCCGGGAAAATAATACGGACACAGGTACAGGGGGTTGGAGAATGGCAGATGACGCAGGGAAATTCAATATCGGACAGCGGATCAAGCAGATACGGAAGATACGTGGTATTTCATTGCAGCAGCTTTCAGAGGGAACGGGAATGAGCTACTCGTATCTGTCAGGCCTGGAGCGTGACAAGCATTCGATCTCGATTACGAATCTGCAGAGACTGGCGGCTTTTTTCCATGTAGATATGGTTTATTTTCTGGACAGCAGCGACAGGAAGGATTATCTGATACGGAAAGAGGACCGTGTTACGCTGAATGCGGAGGAAGATGCGGTTTATCAGGTGATTTCACCGGACACCTCGGAAAACCTCCAGGTCAGCTTTGCCGAGATACCGGCGCATCAGCCGACGGAACGCCACATTCACAAGCACCCGAAGGGTGAGGAATTTATTACGGTGACAGCGGGCGAGGCTGTGGTGCTCGTGGAAGATCACAAATACGTCCTGAAAACCGGGGATTCCGTGATTTTTCCCTCGGAAAAGGAACATTGTATCTATACGGAGGATTGTGCCGCGTCGATTCTGATCGTCACAAGTCCGCCATACGGGCGCGGATCCCGAACAGGGATTTGAAATAAATCACATAGAAAAGGAGAAAAAAATGAACCCAATGGATTATGTCAAAAAAGAACCGTATAAGCTGTATATCGATGGAAAATTTGTACCGTCTGCTTCGGGAAAGATCTCAGAATCGACGAATCCGGCAAACAACGAAGTATTTGCCTCATTCTACCGCGGCGGCCGTGAAGACGTAGAAAAAGCGATCCAGGCAGCACGTAAAGCATATGACGAAGGACCGTGGAGCAGGCTTTCCGCACGTGAACGGTCTGAGCTTCTTATAAAAGCAGGAGAGATACTGGACAGACGATCGGATGAATTCGCTGTACTTGAAACGCTTGACGCAGGCAAGATGTATCCAAGCATGCGTTTCTACGAACTGCCGATGGCAGTCGATGCGTTCAAATATTTCGGCGGACTGTCCCGCTGCATCGACGGAAAGGTTGTTCCTTGTTCTCCGGACTGCATGAATTATGTGCTGTGGCAGCCTTGTGGAGTAGTCGGTGAAATTCTTCCGTGGAACGGCCCTCTTATGATGGGATGCCAGAAGATCGCTTCTATACTGGCTGCAGGCAATACCGTTGTTGCAAAACCGCCTACATGGGCATCCTTAAGCCTCCTTCTGCTGGCTGAGGTCTTTGACGA
>Ga0163159_1004478_pt1 | contig 9995 bp, 9 predicted proteins | sample BioMet9_FD_108702 | JGI IMG/M metagenome (GOLD analysis project Ga0163159, IMG submission 108702) | Microbial communities from bioreactor (seeded with sewage sludge) at Lawrence Berkeley National Lab, California, USA - Biofuel... | ecosystem: Engineered > Bioreactor > Anaerobic > Unclassified ... | reverse complement strand
CCTGTTTGTCATCATCTTCTGCGAGACCGGCTTTGTCATCACGCCGTTTTTGCCCGGGGACTCCCTGCTCTTTGTCTCGGGAGCCGCAGCAGCGTCGGGGATCTTAAACCTCGAACTTCTTATCGCGGTCTACATTCTCGGGGCGGTTATTGGGGATACGGTCAATTACTGGCTGGGGAATTACCTGGGCCTGAAGGTCTTTATGGAAAAGTTCCCGGGCCTTATCAAGAAAGAGTACATCGAACGCACGCATTGTTTCTACGACCGGTGGGGAGGAGCGACCATTTTTGTCGCCCGGTTCGTGCCCTTTGTCCGGACCTTTGCACCGTTTTTGGCCGGTGTCGGCTCCATGAAATACCGCAGGTTCCTGTTCTATAATATCCTTGGCGCAGTGGCCTGGACGCTGCTTCTCGTGCTCGGCGGGTATTACCTTGGCACCCTTTCCATAGTAAAAGAGAACATGAGCCTGATGCTCCTTGGGGTCATGGCCCTGACCGGGGCTGCAATTCTCGCTATCATTGCCGGCCTCATCTCCTCGTGCCGGAGAAAGAAGCCGGAAGGGGACTAAAGCTATCCCGTTCGGGATATCCATATAGATTTTTTTTGGGTTCTGTAGAAAACCGTAAGAGACATCCTGAATTTTGTTCGAGAGGGAACCACAGGTGCTCGCCGTCTCGTCGGGGCTCGCCCCGTGGAGCAAACCCGGGCACGGGAAGCACAATTGTAAAATTTTATTTGGTCGGGGGGGTCAAGGGGGCTTTGTTCCTGTGAGGGGACTTCTCCCCCGGGGAGAGAGGGACGCCCTGGCAAATACGGTTTGGTTTCGGGGAAACGATTTCTCCAGAGCCAGTTTTTCTATAAATAATTCCGGCCACGAAAGATTGTCGTACCCGTGACAAAAAGAGTCCCGGAATCTGCCGTAACATTTCGGGAAAAATTCCGGTTACAAACGAATCGTTTAAAAAAAAAGATTGATCGCCCCGGCCTTAAAAAAATCGATCGGCCCCGTTCCCTTCATTGCAGCTCCGCAAAAAAAATGATCGGACCGATCGATCCCTGAGATCGGTCGGGGCGATCTCTTTTATTCCAGTTTCCCGGCCGGCATTTCGCGTGGAAGTTCAGACGGTACCGGGTGATCGGACCGATCGTTTTTACAATCGATCGGTCCGGCCGATCTCATACTCTCTCCGGACCGACCCCCTCCCCCTCACTTGTTGAAGGTCGCCTCCTCCCTTCATTTGTCGTTCTCTAAAAAAACCGATCGGACCGATCGATCTCTGAGATCGATCGGGGCAACCTCCTGCAGCCGGACGTATCCGCAGAGTGCATCTCTTTTGGGGATTTTTCAGGAGGACCGGTTTTTATCTGCGGTGCGTGACGGTCATGCCCTTGTTATCGACCTTTGTCTCGATGGCAATCTTAAGACCGATGGGCTTGAGGATTTTCTGAACGGCTTTTTTGTCCCGGTCGGTGATGATTGCGATTGCGGGCCCGACCGAACTCATCCCTACGAATTCGAGGCCGGCCTCGCGGAGCATGCTCATATACTGGTAGATCCGGTAACTGTGGTGTTCGACTTCGGCACGTTTCGAGCCACGGAACTCTATCTCCCAGATGATGTCACCGGCTTTTTTTACGTCTTCGTGTTCGAGCGCCGGGATAAGGTCCATCATGAAAAAGTATGCCTTGAGCTCCCGGTCGCGGTAATCGAGCGTCCGCGCACGGTTCATCAAAAGATCGAATTCCTTTGTTCCCGCAGACGAGATGTCTGACGGAGGGAGTACGATAAAGACGTTTTTTCTTTCCGCAAACGGATGGTGGTACACGAGCACGAGCTCGTCTCCCATCACTGCCATGCCGCCATACGTGCTCGCGGCCGGACCGACACCGGTCTCAAAACCAAAGGCTATTTTTCCGTCCGCTGTCTCTTCGACATAGTTATGGCCGATAAGCCTGCGCAGCTCGGCATTTGTGAGCGGTGCGCCAACTGCCTCGTTAATGGCAGTTGCAACCGCCATCATCACGGTGCTTGTCGATCCGAGGCCGACATGTTTTTTCTGGTGATCGGCAGCCTTGATCCTGAAACCGCCGGTATACCCCACGGCTTTTGAAAATACGGCAACAAAATTTTCGATGATAGCCGACCGGTTGTAATCGATCTCAATGCCCTTCTTCGTGCACTCGACCTCTGCGGTGCAGTAGCACTGGATGGCAAACCCGATCCCGCCGCCTCCTGCATGGTCCGGCGCAAACCTGTTCATATCGAGGACCGAGAGGTGGATCCGGGCCGGTGCCTTTACCAGCACCTTCCCTTTTTTCGGGGCCAGTTTGAACTTTTTCTTCTCAAACCCGAGCGTCTTCTGGACCTCTCCCGGGAGAAACGACCGAAACTCGTATTCCACGAGATCCAGGTCACCGCCGCGTATCATCATGACCGGCATGGTCTGTCAGTGGTTATCGTTCCTCCCGACTAGAAAAGGTTTCGTTCTGATCATCTTAAAAAAAGCCTGAACGGAAAAATGAGAACTTATTTCCCGGTGCCGGCCTGGTTTGCGACCGAGGCCGTTGCCTGCTCGATCTCTTTGGCATCGCCAAGGTAATAATGCCGGACCGGGTGCAGGTCATCGTCCAGCTCGTACACGAGCGGGAAACCGGTCGGAATGTTAAGTCCCGTGATCTCATCGTCAGGGACGTGATCGAGGTACTTGACCAGCGCCCGGATACTATTCCCGTGAGCTGCGACAAGGATCTTCTTTCCCGATTTAACTGACGGAGCTATGGTTCCCTCCCAGTAGGGTACCACCCGGGCGAGCGTGTCTGCGAGCGACTCAGTTGCGGGCTGCGCCTCCGGGCCCATGCCGGCATAACGCGGATCGAAACGCGGGTGCCTTTTATCATCGGCAGAAAGCGCGGGGGGGCGTACGGCATATCCCCGACGCCAGAGCAGGACCTGATCTTTGCCGAACTTCTCGGTAGTCTCGCGCTTGTCGAGCCCCTGGAGGGCGCCGTAATGGCGCTCGTTGAGACGCCACGAGTGCTCGACCGGAAGGTACATCAGGTCCATCTTGTCGAGCACAATCCAGAGCGTACGGATTGCCCGGCGGAGCATGGACGTGTAGCAGAGATCGAACGAAAAGCCCGCCTCTGCGATGAGCCGGGCGGCCCGTTCTGCTTCTGCGGTTCCTTTTTCCGAGAGGTCGACATCGGTCCAGCCGGTAAAACGGTTCTCCTTATTCCAGGTACTCTCGCCGTGGCGGAGCAGGACAATTGTGTACATGGAAAATCCCGGTTAGTACTGGTGCTGCCGTACCATAAAAGGGCAGTTTTTTTTATGGGTAAAAAGAGATGGCGCTGTCCCCACTCACTTTGGCCAGACCCGGTCAAAGAAGACATTTTTCCCGGTCGCAGAGAGCGGGATCGCGTAGGCAACCGTGCAGTCCTTCCCGAGTAGTCCGAGCGCAACTGCAACAGACCCGGCACTGAACATGATCCGGTTGTCCGCATTGTGGATCTGGGCGGTCTTTGCCGCGGAACCGACCGCAATCCCGAGATCGGCCATCTTGATCGCGCAGTTGGGCCCCCGGTACGGGTGGCTGTCCTTCTTTGCTTTTGCCTTTTGTGCGGCTTTGAGGAACTCGGCACAGGTTGCGTACCCGCACGCACCGCAGTTTATGCCCGCTGCGTCCCGCCCGGTGGCGCCGATAATTACACAGGCATCACCGGCAGCGATATTTGCCGCATCGCGCAGGAAGAACCTGTACGACTCGTTGGCTTCTCCGTATGTTTTCATCGCGGCAACGAGTTTCTTTGTCTGTGCTTTCGTGAGCACGGCAATAACGATCGAGTCCTGCCCTCTTCCCTTCGGGGCAGTCCGGGCCGCAAGCGCCATGAGCCCGGCAACCGTTGCCACGGCATCCTTTTCCGCTGTCATACACAGGGTATGGGAAAGCTCTGGACAATAAACGAACGGTTACCGAAAAGTAAGGATGGGAAGAAGGGACGGGGACGGGGAAGGGGGAAAAACGGCCGGTCCGTGACCTACGGGGAGACCCGGAACGCGGTGCCGTAGAAAAGCGCAACGGTCCGGCCCGATTCGTCGCATACCGTTACGCGGAACGTATCGCAGGTATCGTTTTTTGCTATGCGTTCCGCAACCGCGGCAAGCCGGCCCCGGGCCGGAAGAAGGTACTGGATGTGAACGGAAATGGCGGTATACTGTACCGGGCCAAAATTCGATGCAATCCCGAACGCGTGGTCGGCAAGCGAGAATACTGCGCCCCCATGGGCGGCCCCGTGGGGGTTGAGTTTCCCGCAAGAGTCCATCTCCACCCGGGCGTACCCGTCGCGGGCGTCGGTGATGTGCATGCCAAGCAGCCGGGCAAAATCGTTTGTCTCAAAAATCTCTATCGGATCGGATACCGGAGTTTCCGGCCCGTCAGTTGCCGGGTTCACAGGATTCTCCGGGTACCTGCGCACCATTCATTTGTACTCTTTTTTTGAGTACGCATACTTCTTGGTCTCCCCGCCATGGGCAACAATATAGAACCACTCGTACAGCGACTGGACTGTCCCGAACTGCTGGTAACGGCGCATGGAAAACCCGACTTTCAGGCCGCCCAGAAACCGGACCGTGCCGACATCCTTCATCCGCATCGCTATTTCGAGATCGTCTCCGGCATCGATACAGCGGTACATGCCGGCTTTGACAAACAAATCTTTCCGAAAAGCGGTGTTGCAGCCGAGCGTGTAATAGAACGTCCTGCTGTAGTACCCGATCCGGGAGAAGGTGTTTGCGAGGAGAAGCGAGAACCGGTTCCCGATACTGTCCTCAATCGGGTACACCGGGCCGTAAACCTGCGCAAGTTCCGGCTCCTTTGCAAATGCATTGCGGATCTGTTCGAGCCAGTCCGGGGGGAGGATGCAGTCCGCATCGGTGGTCGCGACAATATCCCCTTTTGCCGCCTCGACCCCGTCGTTTCTTGCCCCGCCGACTTTTTTGCTCTTCTGGATAAAGACCATGTCGGCATATTTCCGTGCAATCTCGCAGGTCTTGTCGGTCGAGCCGCCGTCAACGACAATAATCTCGTAGTCGCTCCTCGCAAGCGTCTGGTGAGCGAGCGAGACAAGGCACTGGGCGATATTTTCTTCTTCGTTAAAAGACGGGACAATAACCGATATCATGGGGAAAAAGGACTCCTTGTACTTTTTTTGGGTTTTTCTGATAATAAGCGTGCTGTAAAAACGTGATTAGGCCGGGTACTGCCGGACAAAGTCGAGCACGCTCCGTAGGCAGCCGTCCATGTTGAGGTACTCGAACTGCGAGAACCGGCCCACGAGCGGAATGCCTGCCGCAGAACAGTACTCCCTGACTTTCGCGATATTTTCCTGGTACCGGATATCGTAGACCACGTAGGCGTACGGCTGGCGTACGACCGAAGTGTAGGTGATGTTTTTGGGAGCGGCAAGGCCCATGGCGGCTAACGTCCCGGTAACCTCGCGGACGAGTTCGGCATCGCTCATGTGTGCAACTGCATCCCCGGGCTGGTGCGTGATCTCGGCAAGGATTGCGGAATGGCCCTGCGGTGCAACGTGCCGGCTGTACTGCGAGGGAAACGAGATCCGGTTGGTCTTCCCGAGTGCCGGGTCGGGGATATAGAGCCACGAGTAGTCCGGGACACTTCCCTTCACACCGATGTTGACGCAGACCAGCGAATTGTAGGTAAGTGCATCGCAGGCCGCTTTCACCTCCTGCGGGACACCGGGAAGTGCTGCCAGCAGGTGCTGGACCGGGATAGTGGAGATGATCCTGTCGGCTTCGATCGTTTCCGCACCGTTACCGATCTGCCAGCGGCTGCCGCTTTTTCTGACATCTGTTATCCGGAAGTTCGTCCGGATGAACGGCTCGACCGGTTTTGCGATGGCACGGACAAGCGCTTCAATCCCCCCATCGAGCGGATAGGAGAAAACAGCCTGGTGGGTATAGCCTTCGGTCGGGATCCCGACTGCGGCTTTGATCACATCGTCCACCGGTGGCCGGGGGATCCGGCCGTCCACCCAGTGCAGGGACATCTGTTCGGTCGGATATTTCCAGATCTTCTCGTTATACGGCACCATGTAGCACTCGGCAATACCTTTACCGAACGTATAACAGATCCATTCGTGGAAGTTTTCCGGGGTCGGGACCTCGCCTTTCTCGACAGCGATCAGGTTTTTGACAAACTCGCTGATGCAGAAGAACCGGTCTTCCGCAGGGAGATCGAAAAGGCCGTTCTCGAACGGGTATTTCACGTACCGGCCCTTGTAAAAAATCTTCGTGTTCCGGTTGTTCTGCTGCTCGTTTCCCTCGATCATCCGCCGCATGAACGAAAGGACTTCCTTGTCCCGCGAGAAGATGATGTGCGAGCCTCCGATATCGAACGTAAAACCGTTCTCGGTCAGTGAACGGCACAGGCCCCCGTACTGTTCTTCCGCTTCGAGAACCACGACCTCGTCGCCCCGCTCGTGCAGGAGCCGGGCAAGAGAAAGGCCCGAGAGTCCGCCGCCAAGAATTGCCGTCTTCACGTCACAAATGTTTGCCGTGAGACGTAATAAAAACGTATTAGAAAAAAATTTAGGGTTTTGTGATATACCAGCCGGTCAGGGTCTCGTCAAGGATCTTCTCGTGGGTCTTTGTGGTGAACCTGCTCACGACCACCATGACTACAATCGAGATGATAAGCGGGATAAACGAGAAGTGGACCGGGAGATCGGCAAAATTGTAGCCGAGAACCGTGATCTTAAAGTAATTCAGGGCCCCGAAGACGACCGCCGAAACAAGGCCGAGGGTCATGCTCGCAAGCGCCCCGTCTTTTGTTGCACCCCGCCAGTACAGGCCGGCAAGGAGCGGGACGGCAAAGGTAGAGAGCATGATCCCGATGCCCATCCAGATGAGGCTTGCGAGCGCCTCGGGCGGGTTGATTGCAAGGATCATCGTGCCGATTGCGGAGAGAACCACAATTACCTTCGAGAGGAGCAGGACTTTCTTGTCGTCCGCATCGGGTCTGAGGATTTTCTTGTAGATATCCCACGAACACATGGCACCAATGGTGAGCATCAGCCGGTCTGTCGTAGACATGACCGCGGCAAGCACAATCACGGCAAAAACCGCCCAGAGCGCCATGATCGGGCGTGCGTACTGGATGCCGTAGAGGATTACAAAGTCCGATGCGTTCGAAACGGTCGACAGGGTGAATATCCCCTCTTTTACCATCACCAGTCCTGCAAGCCCGGTGAATTTTAACAGGAACATGGCAACGCCGTAGATCAAAAATGCCACGAGCGGGGCCCACTTGAAATATTTCACATCTTTTACTGCAAGCACGTTGTTGATCACGTGCGGGGCGCAGGCAAGACCGATCATAAGCATGATCGCAAACGAGACAACGTACGCGGGAGCAAATGCGCCCGAAGGCATCCAGGGCATCACCAGGTTCGGGTTGATACCGGCAAGGAATGTGTTTACCTGTGAAAACCCGCCGGCATAAAAGATGATGATCGGCGCCATCACGAAGATGCCGACAATGAGCATGATGGACTGGATGAGCGCGGCCCACGCAACCGCATAGAGCCCGCCAATAGTCGTGTAGATCATGGTCACCAGCGTTGCGATCACGAGCGCGAGCCAGAGCGGGATCGCAAAGAGCCACATGAGCACGATGGCGATTGCGGTGTACTGGCCGACAAGGTAGATCAGCGAGACGAGGATACCGGCAACCGCAGAAAGCGATCGGAGGGCTTTCGGGCTTTCGTACCGGTGGGCGAGGTAGTCCTGTACGGTGACATAGCCCGCGTTCTTTGCAACGGTGTGGAGCTTGACGCCAAAGAAGATCACGCAGAACCCGATTGAGAGCGGGACAAAGATCTGCTCCCACATGGTGGGCCACGCGGCACGGTACCCGAGGCCCGAGACGCCGAGAAGCGACATGCCCGAACAGACCGCGCCGATCATTAAGAGGACAAAGACCCAGAATCCGAGCGAGCGGCCGGCAACAAGGTAATCCTCGGTTGTCTTGATCTTTCTTGACGCCCACACGCCAATCCCGATCATCAGGAGGAAGTAGAGGGCAACGACAACAGCAGTGAGAATATCAGCCATGGTCAGTCATGCCCCTTGAATGTCAGGCCCCAGTACAGCAGCGCGACAAAGGCCACAAGGGTCACGCCACCGAATACAAGAATCGTAATATCAGGCAATCCAAACATGATACCTTGTTAATTTGTAGCATGCTAGCATATAACACGATCGGATTGTATCGGGAAACGCCCGGGAGAACATTTACGAAAACCGGTACACGATTCACCCGTGTTTTTAATCGAAAAACCGGGAAGCAGGACCATTATCCCGGTATAAGATGGCGCAGCGGATCTTATGGAGTCCTGATAATCGGGAGGAGATCGATATAGAATCGATCACGTAATCGGCCTCGATCTCCTGCCGGGTGTCTGCGAACCGGTCCCCATAGCGCGCATAGACCGTGCGGATCCCGAGTTTCCTGCACGGTGCAATGTCGCGCCGCAGGCTGTCCCCGACAAAGAGCGCATCTTCCGGCCGGGTCCCGGTGGCATCGAGGGCTGCAAGGAACGGGCCGGGCGCCGGCTTTTTCACTTTCACGAGATCGAACGAGATCGTCCGGTCAAAACAGGACTGGAGGCCGCATCGGGTAAGGCGCTCACGGGCATCCGGTGCCTCGGCATCGGTTACAATCACCATGGGAAGGCCAAGCTCCCTCACTGCTTTTATGGTCCGCTCCACGCCCGGGTAGGGCACGATATGCCGGAGTTTCTCGTCCGCATAGATCCGGCATGCCTCATCGAACAGGCCGTCTGCCGGGATATTGCGGTCTGCCATGTACTGCCGGATATTCTCTGTGGACTCAAAGCCGTGCACACCGGAGAGGAAATACCGGAAAAGTTCGTTGCCGTCATCGTACCCGAGGTGGTTTACTACCTCTCCGCAGGCTGCGACCTGCGCAGCGACAAGGTCAAAGAGGGTATTGTCCATGTCAAAGAAAAAAGCCCGGACCGGATCTTTTTCCAGTCTCTGCTGCACATAACGACGCGGCGGCACAGGTTTATATTGGATTTTTGGCGCTAAATCCTGATCGTTTGCGGCAGGCCGCTTCCGTACCGCCACTATTTTTAGCCGCTGTGCCAATACTTTCCTTATTAAAAAGGGCGGGCGTCATGGAAGAGACCTATCTTGTCGAGATCCGGCTTGCCCGGACCCGGTGGAAGATCAAGGAACTGACTCGTATTATTGCAGAAAAAGCAGACATCGGGGAGTTCAGGGAACGCCACCCTCACATCACCCTGTACGGCCCCTTCACGCTTCCCGGTGCGGGCGATGAAACGCGCCTGCTCGAGACCGTTGCCGCTGCGGCAAAAAACTGCGGGGCTATCCCGTTCATGATCGACGGCTGGGAATGTCGGGAGGGCATGCATGGCGGCGTTGTCGCATTCTCCATCCGCCCCTCAATGGAACTTGCCGGTCTTGTGCGGGAGCTTGCCCGGACGCTCGCGCAGTTTACGGAAAGCCTGAATGCCTGGGACGGGCGGCCGGACGAGAAATGGTTCCATGCAACGATAGCAAACCGGCTGCCGCCCGGAAAAGCAGAAGAGACCTTTGCGATGATGGAGCGGGAGGCAGTGGGATCTTCCGGGCAGCCGCCGCGTGCAACCGCTGCAGAACGCATTATTTCCCTTATGCACCGGGCGCTCCTTTTGCACCACCACTACACCGTGCAGGTCCGGCCGATCCTGCTTGACGATGCCGGCCTCCGGATCACGGTGATGCACAACGAGGATATTCTCGGGGAATACGATCTCCTGCAGCAGCGCTGGCTTTCGAAAGATGAGATCACAAGCCCGACCGCATGGCAGCAGTCGATGGCAACTTATCGGAGAGCGGCCGGCTTTGAGCCTGTCGTACCGCTCCCACACGCCAAAGACGATATCTT
>Ga0163159_1004474_pt1 | contig 9998 bp, 8 predicted proteins | sample BioMet9_FD_108702 | JGI IMG/M metagenome (GOLD analysis project Ga0163159, IMG submission 108702) | Microbial communities from bioreactor (seeded with sewage sludge) at Lawrence Berkeley National Lab, California, USA - Biofuel... | ecosystem: Engineered > Bioreactor > Anaerobic > Unclassified ... | reverse complement strand
GATGCGATGGCTCATATGATGGACCATGGCCAAATCATGGGCGATAAACAAGAATGACAACTGCAGCTGCCGTTGCAGGCGCTGCATCATATTGACAATCTGGACTTGTACGGAAACATCGAGTGCTGAAATGGGTTCATCGCAGAATATGCACTCTGGCTGTAATGCCAACGCTCTGGCTATGCCCACGCGCTGACGCTGACCGCCGCTGAACTCATGAGGATAGCGCTGAGCCGCTTCCGTATTTAGATCGACTAATTCCAGCAATTCCCCCACTCGTTTGGACAGTTCCTGACGACTGCTGCAAATATGATAATTCCGCAAAGGCTCACTGATGATATCCTCTACGGTCATGCGCGGATCAAGAGATGAGTATGGGTCTTGAAAAATCATCTGCACATTGCGGCGGAATACATCGCGGACCTGAGGGGCATCCGCATCCTGACCTTTGTACAGAACCGTACCGCTTGTTTTGTGGTACAAGTCCATGACGGTCCGGGCAAACGTCGATTTGCCGCAACCTGACTCGCCTACAAGACCGACGGTTTCGCCTGAACGTATGGACAAGGACATGTCCTGCACGGCCGTCAGCGTCTTCACAGGCCGGCCCAGCCAATCCGTGCGCACTATAAATTCTTTTGTAATGTGTTGGGCATCGATGAGATTCATGTCATGTTCCTCCGTTCTGGACACCAAAGCCAGCATCGTACGTTGTGTGTGTCGCTCAGAGTATATGCCGGCGGTTCCTCCCGGGTACAGATATGCATGGCCCGGGGACAACGGGGATAAAAGCGACAGCCTGCCGTCAAATGGAATAAATCTGGTGCCTGTCCGGGAATACCCTGCAGTTCCTTGTCGCCATGATCAGGATCAGGCAAGGATGCCAACAGCCCTTGCGTATACGGATGGGCCGGTCCGTCAAATAATTCTTCGGTTGTCCCCTGTTCCACGACCACACCGGCATACATGACATATACGCGATGACACATGCGGGCAATGACACCCAGATTATGGGAAATAAGCACGACGGCCATAGCCGACTTCTTCTGCAATTGACTCAGCAGTTCCAGTACCTGCGCTTCTGTCGTCACATCGAGAGCTGTTGTCGGTTCATCGGCAAAAAGCAGCTTAGGCGAACAGGCCAGGGCCATAGCAATGAGGCAGCGCTGCCGCATACCACCGGATAATTCATGAGGATACTGATGTATGCGTTTTTCCGGTGATGTAATACCGACTGCCTGGAGCAAGGCTAAAGCCTGTGTTTCTTCCTGCCCCGCAGGTACGCTACCATGCAGACGCAGCCCTTCACGGATTTGGCTGCCTATGGTCAGCACCGGATTAAGCGCCGTCATGGGGTCCTGAAAGACCATGGCCATATCGCGGCCACGCAGCTCATTCATTTGATTCTCGCTCAAAGCTTGTATATCCTGACCATCCCAGTAAATGGTACCGCTGGAATAGATGGCGGTCTCTTGGGGAAGCAGCCGCATGACAGCGTGCGCCGTAACAGATTTACCGCAACCGGATTCACCGACGATACCTACTGTTTCAGCGGGTGCAACGGTCATGGAAACACCGTGGATGGCTTCCATGATGCCGCGATAGGTTTTAAAGGAAATAGAAAGATTGCGTATATCCAATAATGGTTTCATCGGCTCCCCTCCTTCTGGTTCTGCGGATCTAAGGCATCGCGCAGGCCGTCCCCGAGGAACATGAAGCCCAGCATGGTGATACACAGAGCCACGGCTGGAAAGATCAACTGGAATGGGAAGGACCGCATACTGCTGATACCTTCAGAAGTTAGGACGCCCCAGCTGGCCATAGGCGCTGACACACCAAGACCGATGAAACTCAAGAAAGCTTCCGTAAAAATCGCGTCCGGTATGGATAAGGTCAGCGTGACGATGATGGGACCGACGCAATTGGGCAGCATATGCCGCGTCAGGATATGCCAGGACGATGTACCGCAGGAACGGGCCGCCAATACATAATCCTGTTCCTTGAGGCTTAAAATCTGGCCCCGGACGATACGTGCCATGTTCAGCCAGTAGGCAATACCCAGGGCTATGTAGATATTGACCAAGCCTGGCTTAAATACCACCATGAGTAGGATGACGTACAACAACATGGGAATAGCATACAATATATCGACGATATGCATCATGAAGCGGTCTGTTTTGCCGCCGGCCAGGCCGGCAATACCGCCATAGACCATACCGATACAGACATTGATGAGGCTGGCCACGAGACCGATAGACAGAGAAATACGCGCGCCATACAGTACGCGAACAAACAAATCCCGTCCCAATGAATCCGTACCAAACCAATGAGCCGCTGAAGGATAGGCATTGGCATCAGCCAGATTTTGCTCGGCATACGTATAAGGACATAGCCAGGGGCCGACGACAGCCAATAAGGTCATAATGGTCACGATTACGATGCCAGCAATAGCCAGGCGATTCTGTTTCATTTGCTGCCAGCCTCGCTGGCGCAGCGTCTGCGGCGGCACGTAGATAGACTCGATGTCGCCTATTGCAATCGGCTCAAAATCCCGTTCTGTCATGGTTACACCCCCTTATCCTTCTTTAAAGAAATACGAGGATCGAGCAGTGGATAAATCATGTCGATAATCAGATTCATAAAAATGATAAGGAAACTATAGAAAATGGTGATTCCCAAAATGACCGTATAATCGCGGTTATATATGCTGGTCACGAAATGGCGGCCCAGCCCGGGAATGGAGAAAATAGATTCGACGATAAAACTCCCCGTCAGCAGCGCTGCCGCTAAGGGGCCGATATAGCTGACGACTGGCAGGAGCGCATTGCGCAGAGCATGTCGGCAAAGCAGGGCCGTCGTCCCGACACCGCGCGACTTAGCGGTCTTGATGTAATCCTGCGCCAGTACATCGAGTATGCTCGAACGGGTCAAACGCATGATAAAGGCCGTCGGGTGAGCGGCCAGGGCTAAAGCCGGCATGATCATATAAGCTGGCCCTTTCCACATGGCCGCCGGCAATACAGGCCAGGTGAAGGCAAAAAGTTGGATGAGGATAGCCGCGATGATGAAACTGGGCACAGAAACGCCCAGCGTGGCCCCTATCATCATGGTATAATCGACCCAGGAGTTTTTCCGCCACGCCGCCAACATGCCGGCAATGAGTCCTGCTCCAATTGCCAGGAACAAGCTGATAGCTCCGAGCTGTGCCGATACAGGAAATGTCTCTTTGATAATGGCATTGACCGTCTTGCCGGGATATTTATAGGACGGTCCTAAATCGAGGACAGCGGCATGCTTGAGGTAATCCGCATATTGTTCAGCCAGCGGATCGTTCAAGTGATACCGGGCTTCTACCGTAGCCAGTACGGCCGGCGGCAATTTTTTTTCTTGCGTAAATGGCCCGCCGGGAATGGCATGCATCAAGAAGAAAGTAATCGTAACTATGGCCCATAATACGACTACGGCCCCACCAATGCGTTTTAATACATATAGCACCATGATGATTCCTCCCAAAAACATAATAAACTAAAAAGACTCATTTTCACTATTCCAGCATAGTGAAAATGAGTCCTGCCTTGCTTGCCTCAGATTTCAGATACACCGGGCAATTCTGGGAAACCTACAGGTACAGGCTGTGTCAGGAAGAAAATCAAGACAGCCAATACGACCAGTCCCAGTGTTAAATATGAGAACTTACCCTTGCCATCGTATTCAGTCACACCGAACAAACGGATACCCAAGGCTGAGCCGATACAAGTGAATAAAGCGCCAACAGAAAAATAATGGTACAGTATATAGGCAACGACCAGCGCTACGATGGTCGCGGCATTGATGACGATGACATAACTCCGAGCCAAGGCAGACCGGTTGTTACGATGCATCGAATCCATCCAGTCTACACATTCAATACCCAACAGTCCCAGGAAAAATGTGACGCCATAGAGGATCTTATCCCAAGAATCACGCATAGCGCTGCGGTCACCGGCACGCCACATGAGATATGCCAGCAAGAGGATGACGATACCAGCTAAAAGGAAGAACCATTCCTGAGGCACAAACGGCACGACAGCTACGCCGATAACCGCAATGACCGAGGCGATGATACTCATTTTGACAATTTCCTTGATAGCCGGGCGTTCTTTGGGATCCATTTTTTTATAAATATCAGCAAAGATTTCCGCTAAGAAGAAAATTACGAATAAAGTAAGGCCGGCAAATGGTTTGAGAATGATCAGACCACAACTCAATGTAGTCGGAATGATCATTTTCCAGCCTGGGAAGAATGTAAGATTCTTCAGGGACAACCGATGCAGCTGCGTATATGCCGTAAAATAATTGTACGCGTTAAATGTCAGCATAGCAACAACAGCTTCTTCCGGCCGGGCTCCCATATATATAATAATCAACAAAATTACCATGCTCAAATTAATGCCGCTGAAACGGCCGACGACAGCGCCAACCAAACCGGCATTAAAAAATGGCAATATACCTAGAAAAAATTCCATAATGACATCTCCTTGTTCATTTTGTTACATTGCTGAGGCATCACCTCCAGCACACATCCCCTACCGCTTATTTCAAATGATGGCTTCCCCGTTCAGTCATGGGAACCCCTTGTTTGCACAGAGGGCAGTCATCAGGCTGGTACGTCGGTACAGTCAAATGAAGAAGAGCCTGAACCTTTTCTTTAGGTACGCCAAATTCCGCTTTGCCGCCGCTGCGGTCAACTAATAAACCGACACCGACGATATTGCCGCCGCTTTGTTTGACTACGTTGACGACTTCCTGGACGGAGCCGCCAGTCGTAACGATATCTTCCACGATGAGTACCCGTGTCCCCGGTTCGATGCGGAAACCGCGCCGCAGGGTCATGACACCCTTTTCACGTTCCGTAAAAATAGCTCGGGTCCCCAAAGCTTTCCCCGTTTCATGAGCCAGCAGGATGCCACCGGTCATCGGCCCAATAACTAATTCCACATGCTGGTCACGGAATCGTTCCGCCAATTCCTTGCACAGAGTTTCCGTATATTCCGGATGCTGCAGCACATTAAATTTTTCTACATACAATGGACTATGAAGGCCCGATGTCAGCAAAAAGTGACCTTCCAAAATAGCTTTCGTATCCACCAACAGTTGTTTTACTTGCGCTTCTGTCATCATATTAATTTACCCCCTCAATTTCAGCTAATATTTTACGGGCAGCTTCTGCCGGATCTGCCGCTTTGGTAATAGGCCGGCCAATCACCAGGTGAGATGCGCCGCACTGTAGGGCCTGAGCCGGTGTAGCAACGCGTTTTTGGTCATTTGTTTGGGAAAAAGCAGGCCGGATACCCGGTGTCACGATAAGAAAATCGGGGCCACAGGCTTTACGGATTGCTGCGGCTTCCTGCGGTGAGGATACTACGCCATCTACGCCGGCCTCTTTGGCCAAAACAGCCAACTGTAATACCGTATCGCGAATCGGCAGGGACCCACCGATTTCCCGCCAGCCCTGTTCATCGAAACTGGTCAGGACTGTAACTGCTAAAAGTCGTGGCCGCTGCACTCCTGTCCGGGCAGCCTCATCGCGGGCAGCTTCTGCTGCGGCCTGCAGCATCGCCCGGCCGCCAGTACCATGCAACGTCAATAAATCCGCACCAAGCCGCGTCAAATCCCGCACGCTCTGCGCTACCGTATTCGGTATGTCATGTAATTTCAAATCCAAAAAAACGTGTTTACCTTGCTGTTTCAAAAACTGAACGCTTTCCGGTCCTACACTATAAAATAATTCCATGCCAATCTTATAAAATGAAATACTATCGCCCAATATGTCAACCAGCTGCTGCATCGCTGGCAATGAATGGACATCCAATGCAGTAATAACTCGCGTATCCGCCATGCTGTTCCTCCTAACATCATAAAAAAAAGCTCCCCGCACAATACGGAAAGCCTCTAATTACGTGACTTTCTGCCTCCATCCCGAAAATGCGGTTTTAAAGGCACGTACAGTTAATTATGTCATGTTTTAGTAGTGCTGTCAATGAACTTCTCCAACGTCACATACAATAAATCCGGATCGATAGGCTTCGGTAAATGTTCATTCATGCCCGCTTCACGACTGTTCTGCCGGTCTTCTTCAAAAGCATCGGCCGACATCGCTATGATGGGTATCCGTAATGCGTCAGGACGATGCAAGGAACGGATCCGTTTTGTCGCTTCATATCCGTTCAATATGGGCATGCGCAAATCCATGAGGATGGCCGAAAACCGGCCGATCTGTGAGGCGGCAAATATTTCCGCGCCTTCTTGCCCATTGGCCGCACAAACCACGTTATATCCTCTATTGTTTAAAATGGTCATCGCAATCTCCGTATTGAGAGCATTATCTTCACATAGTAATATGACCGGCCGACCCGTGTCTGATTCATCTTCATATTCTTCCAATACACACGTATCCGCCTTCCCTACCGGAATGTCTGGCAAAATACTGGAATCAGCTGGCATCCATACATCCTTGGATAAATGCAGCGCCGATTTATTGGCAGCGGCCCGAGCCTCAGCACCCGTGACGATATCGAGCTGCAAGAATATAGTGAACTCAGTGCCTTTCCCAACTTCGCTCTTCACATCCATATGGCCATGTAATAAATCTACTAGTTTCTTCACAATAGTCAATCCTAAACCGGTCCCTTGGTCGTTCTTGATAGCCGGCGATTGCTCCTGGGAAAAAGGCTCATACATCCGTTCCAGGAATTCTGCGCTCATGCCGATGCCAGTATCCCTTACGATAAACCGAAAATTACAGTCATACATTTTTTCCTGCAATTGTTCCATATGTATTTCGACACAGCCGCCTGCTGGCGTAAACTTGACGGCATTAGAAAGGAGATTGAGAAAAATTTTCTGCGTATTGATCCGATCCGCTTTAACCAGGACCTGTGGAGATTTACTCCGGTCGGCAACAAATGTAATATTTTTACGTTTTGCCGCTTCTTCTACAGGGATGAGGATACGCGTCGAAATCGTGCGATTATCGATAATTTCATATTGAGGTACCAGTTTTCCACTTTCCAACTTACTCAACATGAGCGTATCATTGATAAGATCAAGAAGAAGGTAGCCTGATACCTTGATTTTTTGTAAATATTCCTGTGTCTTTTCCCCTAACGGTGATGCCATCGCTAATTCAGTAAATCCAATGATTCCGTTCAGCGGCGTCCGCATATCATGACTGATAGTGGACAGGAATTCCCGCTTGGAATCGACAGCCTGCCGTTCCCGTTGCATAGAATCCTGAATTTGTTCCATCTGATTGCTTATTTGCTGATACGTATCGGTCGTATCGATAGCGGTCATCAATATGTACTGCCGGGTTTCATCCAAATAATCATATCTGAGCATCTTACGGCAAAACCGACCTGACCGGTCGTAAAGTGACACACCATACGTGTAGTAATCAGCGTGTTGCAAGTGATCCAAAACACCGGCTAATGAAATATTCGCCCAATAATCAGCTCTCATTTCCGGTACCACCAACTGCTCCGCTATATAGCGGATCTCGTCATCATAACGAGTCGTCTTCATGGGTAAGATATGCTCGGCATACTGATTATGACTAATATAATGATATTCATCCCGGGCCAAGTCGATGATAGAGATACATTCCAGGTTAGAATGGGTCAACGTTGCTATAATCTTTTCCATGAGGACTTGCGTATGTATGTCCTGGGTATAAGCCAACACCTCAATATCGCCAGTAACCGGATTTTGAGCTGCCTGATAGGATAAACTGAACCAACGTATGCCCCGTTTACCCGTACGGCTGCGGAATTTCAGGGAAAAAGAAAATTTACCAAGCTGGAATGCCTTTAACACGGCCTCACGGGAAAAATTCTGCAAAAATGACTGCCGCTCCACAGGAGCATAAAATATTTTAGCATATCGTTCAACCAATCCATCATAGGTAATAACATGAGAGAATATGCCGCTGGCCTTTCCCTTCCGCTTTCGACTTTTGACCGTATTATGGGTCAAGTCCAACATGACGACATATTGAAACCGATTAGAATCGGCCAAAAAGATTTCTATGGCCCGCTTGTATTGCTCATCGGCCAACATTTGAGCCGTAATATCTTGAGCAATACCAAGTGCATGCACAGCCTGTCCTTTCTCATCGTGCTCAACCGTATAGATGATGCGTTCACAATGAGGTACGATGGTCATATCGGTATTAAACCATACATTACAGGTCACTTCCGACTTACCTGCTTGAATTTCCTCATACATGTGCAAAAAATCTGCTACGCTCCGTTCGGCAATATACGGCACGATGGATTCAGGCACATTCTCAAATTCCGTAGGCATTTGGAATTTCTTAGATGCAGGCACGACAATCGAGATGCGACGCCGGCAAATATCATACTCCCACATCGTAAGGTGCGCATGCTTGACCATGAATTCATACCATTTTTCTGTTTGACTTTCCCTATGAGTATGGGGGTGAACTTCCCCATCGTATGTGTCCATGAATTACTCTCCTTGTATAATGAAGCGGACAATTATTATATATGTTAATTGTATCACAATTCAGAAAGAACACATAATCATTTTAATAAAGGTAAGAAAATTTAAACATCAATTTTTATCGATATCTGTATCGCTTTTATAGATAGTTACAATATATACGGTCGTCAATATACAGACAAAGCCAATTAAATCCATGAGCGTAAACTTTGTATGCAGCCAAAACACCGAAACGAGCGTAGCCGTAATCGGTTCCAGGAATCCAATCAAGCTGGTCTTTACCGGTCCAATATCGCTGACGCCCTGTAATACTAAGGTGAAGGCTCCGGCTGTACCAATCACAATGACAAAGGCCAGTGCTCCATAACCAACCAAATCCAAAGAGACTGTGTACTGCCAAGCCTGCGTCACCACTGTGAGAAACACACCGCCTAAAAGCATTCCCATGCCATTGATGATCCGGCTACCCCAGCGTTTGACGATATGGCGCGATAGAAATTTGTAATTGGCTCCTCCTAAAGCGGCTCCTAAACCAAATAAAAAACCTTCCCAAGAAAGTACCATCTTAGATGGGTTACCATTGGTCGTTATCAAGAACACACCGACCAGTGCCAACCCAATAGCATATAAGGTAATCCGATTCGGCCGGGTATGCGTCGAGATGCTGACAAAGATAGTTAATATGACGACACTCAGGCTTTGCAATACCGTAGCTGTACCAGCATTGGAATATTGGATAGTCAATAAATAAGCTCCCTGGCAAATGACCAGCCCGGCCAAGGCAAATAAGGCCACCTGCCGCACATCCTTTTTGTCGTGGCATAGGATTACTACCTCATGAGAATGTCGGAACAATACGGTCGAAAATATAATCAATCCGGCTATGAGCAACCGCATATCCGTGACCCAGATTGCACTGATATCGTAATTCATAAATAAGAATTGATTAAAAGCACCGGATACACCCCAGCTCACTGCACCCAAAACCGTGCAGATAACGCCTCTTACCATATGGTTTTCCATAAACAACTTACCTCCCTGTACTGGACCATATCCATCAAAACACGGACCAGTGACTTGCTTCTATTTTATCGGATATCCTAAAATTATCAAGTAATAATGGTAAAATAGGTCCTGCGACTCCGGATGAATAGGTACCCTGGTTCGGATAGGAAGCCGCCAGCCTGATGCCAGATTGCTCGCGAACTTCATCCCGGCTTCCTATCCTGCCGAGCCTCGGCCATCACACATTGACGGTGCTGGGTGGATTCCACACTGGCCGCTATCGTCTCGGCATAAGCGACTCACTCCATTTTGCGCGTCCCTGCGGTCCTTCAAAATGGGTTCCCTGCTTATCCCAGGGGTACCCTGGTTCGGATAGGAAGCCGCTGTATATAAAAATAGAGCATACACATTTGTGTATGCTCTATTTTAATCAGCGGCTTCCTATCCTCCCAGGGCGTTTCCACCCAAGTACTTTCGGCGTTTGCGGGCTT
>Ga0163159_1004470_pt1 | contig 10002 bp, 10 predicted proteins | sample BioMet9_FD_108702 | JGI IMG/M metagenome (GOLD analysis project Ga0163159, IMG submission 108702) | Microbial communities from bioreactor (seeded with sewage sludge) at Lawrence Berkeley National Lab, California, USA - Biofuel... | ecosystem: Engineered > Bioreactor > Anaerobic > Unclassified ... | reverse complement strand
CTCCTGTAACATCATAACCCTGCTGTTTTAACAGGTACGCCGCAACCGATGAATCCACACCGCCCGACATACCGACAATCACTTTCTTCATCAATATTCTTCGTCCGTATCTTCTTCCCCGATGTTAGCTTTCGGTTTCTTCAGACCCTCGATTGCAATCCCCTTCTTCTGGGCATAATCCCAGAGAGCGGCATGAATTGCTTCTTCCGCGAGAAGCGAGCAGTGAACCTTAACAGGAGGCAGTCCGTCAAGTGCTTCCATAACTGCTTTGTTTGTAACATCAAGTGCTTCCTGTATTGTCTTGCCCTTTACAAGCTCTGTAGCCATACTGCTCGTCGCTACAGCGGCGCCGCAGCCGAATGTCTTGAATTTGCAGTCCTGGATAACACCATTGTCATCGATATCAAGATACATACGCATGATATCTCCGCATTTAGGATTCCCGACTGTGCCGACTCCGCTTGCATTCTCTATTTCTCCTACATTACGCGGATGCTGAAAATGATCCATTACTTTTTCGCTGTACATGCTGATTCCTCTCTTTCAAAGTCTTCATATAACGGTGACATGCTGCGCAGATAAGAAACGATGCGCTTCAGGTCATCAACAACAAAATCGATATCCGCTTTTGTGATTTCTTCATTCAACGTAAGCCTCAGCGAACCGTGTGCTATTTCATGCGGAAGGCCAATTGCCAGCAGTACATGCGACGGATCGAGTGAGCCGCTTGTGCATGCTGAACCGCTTGATGCACAGATTCCGTCTCCGTCCAGCATAATCAGCATCGATTCCCCTTCCACAAACCGGAAGCAGAAATTCACATTGTTGGGCAGCCTGTCTGTCGGATGACCGTTCAGACGCGAATAAGGAATCTCCTTCTGTATGCGGTCAATCATATAATCCCGCATCTCGCGCTCTTTGGAGGTACGTGCCTCCATTGTGTCAAACGCACGCTTCACCGCTGCGCCGTATCCTACGATGCCAGGCACGTTCTCTGTCCCGGCACGCCGTTTCCGTTCCTGCGCCCCGCCATGAATGAACGAGCGGATTTTAACGCCCTTTCTGATATAAAGAAAGCCGATACCCTTCGGTCCGTTCAGCTTATGACCGCTTGAGCTTAACATATCGATATTGTATTCGTCGACATTGATCGGCAGCTGGCCATATGCCTGAACAGCATCCGTATGGAAAAGAATATGATGCTCATGTGCGATTCTGCCAATCTCCTTGATGGGTTCGATTGTACCGATTTCATTATTTGCAAACATAACTGAAATCAGGATCGTCGTCGGACGGATAGCCTTCTTCAGCTCGTCCAGCTTAATAACTCCATTCTCGTCCACATCGATGTATGTAATTTCAAATCCGCGTGACTTTAAATATTCACATGTATGCAGCACGGCGTGATGTTCAATCTTGCTGGTTATAATGTGATTGCCCTTCCCGGCAAAAGCTTCGGCAGTTGCCTTGATAGCCCAGTTGTCAGCCTCAGACCCTCCGGCTGTAAAATAAATTTCATCCGTCTTCGCGCCGAGTGAATCCGCAATGATCTTACGGTTTTCATCGATTGTTTCTTTGCTTTTGGCACCCAGGCTGTATATGCTTGAAGCATTTCCGTAAAATTCGGTAAAATATGGAAGCATCGCATCTACAACTTCCGGGGCAGTCTTTGTTGTTGCCGCGTTGTCAAGATAAATCAGTTTACTCATGAAAACTTCCTTCTTTCCTTTATTCGTGATCGCAGCCGATTTTGCAGCTGCCGCATTCTTCCTGAACTCTTCTGCTGTTTTCAACCAGCTGATCCAGCTTTATTTCCTCCACCGTACTGTTAATGCTGTCGTTTATACGCTTCCATACGTATTTTGTAACACAGGCATCGGCGCTGTCGCATCCTTGTTCACTGGAAAGTCCTGGACATTCAACCATATCTATGCTGCCCTCCAGCGCCCGCAGAATATCGCCTACTGAAATTTCAGAAGCTGGCCTCGCAAGACTGTATCCGCCTCCGGCGCCTCGTTTGCTTGTAACAAGGCCGGCCTTCTTCAGCATTCCGACAAGCTGCTCCAGATATCGTTCCGAAATATTCTCACGTTCCGCGATACTGCTTATGGAAACAGCTTCATTCTCACTGTAAAGTGCGAGGTCGATTAATGCACGCAGGCCATACCGCCCTTTTGTAGAAAGCTTCATTTCATCACCTTCTTTAGCTTTCTGAAATCCTAGTAAATTACTCGGATTTCATTGAGAAGAATATCACAGTGCAGAAGGGTTGTCAATTAGTTTTTTGAAAATTTTATAGGAAATTGATTTTTTGGGGGAATGGTGAGGGCATAAGGCGGCAGGGGAGGCTGGGGGGCTGACCGCCTGGCTTCTGGTTTTTCTGCACTCGCTTATGGATGGCTGCAGAATAAACTCAGCAAGCGTACGGAATGGTTTGAAAATGGATGTTCGTTGTCTGCGCTTGCTTCAGACAGTATTCTGCAGCCATCGCTTCGTGCAGAAGAACCGGAAGTCAGGCTTAAAGTCAGCCACCCAGTCTCCCCTGCCGCCTTATGCCCTCATACATTCATCCAAAATCTATTTCACACAAAGTTTTCATTTTTATTAAAAGACTACTGACCAATTCGTTTCATAATTTGAATGAACTGGCTGATATAACGGAAACTCTTTCTGAAAAGTTTCGTTGACAAATGGGGGGAAGGGCAGGAGGAGGCGGTATGACGTTAAGCTGGATTCGCTGAATTTCTGCACGAAGCGATGGCTGCAAATGACTGTCTGAAGCGGGCGTCATCATAAAAATCCCTTGATTTTACAAACTCCGCCCGCAAGTTTTCATTTGCAGCCATCCATAGGCGAGTGCAGAAATTCAGCGAATCCGGCGTGTCATACCGCCTCCTCCTGCCCTTCCTCCATTTCCCCGAAAATCTTTTTCAAGTATATTTACCCGCTTTTAAAGCTTGTTTGTGAATGCAGTTTGTACTATAATTACTAACAAATCTGTTTTAAGAAAGTCAGGTACAGCACAATGAGTTTCGAATTTCACAGAAAATTGCCGATTCCTAAAGAAATAAAAGCTAGATATCCATTGTCAGAGCGTGTTGTTAAAATTAAAGAAGAGCGTGATGCGATGATCCGAAAGGTTTTTACCGGAGAATCCGATAAAATGGTTGTTATTATCGGGCCATGTTCAGCCGATAATGAAGATTCAGTCTGTGATTATGTAGAACGTCTCGCAGATGTGCAGTCTGAGGTTGCCGACCGTCTTGTCCTGATCCCAAGAATCTACACAAACAAGCCGCGGACTACAGGTGAAGGCTATAAGGGCATGGTTCACCAGCCTGACCCTGAAAAAGCACCGGATCTTCTCGGCGGACTGATTGCAATCCGCAAGATGCATACACGTGCAATTGAGGAAACCGGACTCACCGCTGCTGATGAAATGCTGTATCCGGAAAACTGGTGGTATCTGTCGGACCTGCTTTCCTATGTAGCGGTCGGTGCACGTTCCGTGGAGGACCAGCAGCATCGTCTTACGGTAAGTGGTTTCGATATTCCGGCCGGCATGAAGAACCCGACAAGCGGCGATTTTCATGTGATGATGAATTCAATCCGTGCAGCGCAGATCGGACATCAGTTCATATACCGTGGCTGGGATGTTCAGACAAGCGGAAATTCGCTTGCCCACGCGATTCTTCGTGGGGAAGTCAACAAGCATGGCAACTATCTTTCAAATTATCACTATGAAGACCTTCAGTACCTGCTCAGCATCTATTCTCCTGAAAAATACGAAAATCCGGCTGTTGTAATCGATGCAAACCATGCAAATTCCGGAAAGGATTATATTCAGCAGATTCGTATTGTAAAAGAAGTACTCCATAACAGGAAAATTTCTCCGGATATCCGGAATCTGGTCAAGGGTTTTATGATTGAAAGCTATATTGAAGAAGGAAAGCAGGAAATCGGCGGAGGTGTTTACGGAAAGTCAATAACGGATCCGTGTCTTGGCTGGGAAGATTCGAGAAAACTGCTGTACACAATCGCGGAAGAATGCTGATATAATAAAAATGCTGCTGTCTCATAACTGTTGCATTAAACAGTTACCGGACAGCAGCTTTTTAATTGGGAAGTTTACAGCTTATACTTGTAACGGTATGCCATAATGGCCGAGATAGTCTTGGCATCCTGTATCTCCTGGTGAAAAATCATATCACTGATTTCGTCTATCGAATATGGCTTTACATCAATAAACTCGTCTTCATCCAGATTCTGACGTCCGCTCTTCAGATGATGTGCCGTATAAATATTGATCAGTTCGTTGCTGTAGGCCGCAACTGTGTGGATGGAAATCAGCAGTTCCATACTGTCGGAACGGCAGCCTGTTTCTTCTTCCAGTTCACGATGTGCAGCATCTTCCATCTTCTCATCTCTGGAGTTGCGTCCGCCTGCAGGAATCTCAAGTGTATAACGGCCTATCGCGTGCCGGTACTGACGAACCATCAGAATCCTTCCATCATCCATAACCGGTATCACGGCGGCGGCACCCTTATGGTCAATCACATCCCACGCTGCGGAATTCCCATTCGGAAGTCCGACGATATCCTGATAGACCTCCAGCAATGTTCCCTTGTATTTCAATGTACGGGTCTTCAGGGGAAAATCAAAATCCATATCATTTCTGTCCATTTTCTACAGACCCTTTACAAATTCTTCGATTCTGTCAAGACCCTTTTCAATCATCTCCATCGAGACTGCATAAGAAAGGCGTACATGGGTAGGGAATCCAAAATCGCCGCACGGTACAACAGCTGTATGATAATCTTCCAGGAGAATCCTTGTGATTTCCATGATGTCCAGCGTCGACCCCTTATAGGTTTTCCCGATAACATCTGAGAAATCAACGAAAAGATAAAAGGCTCCCTGTGGTTCCAGTGCATTTACAAGCGGCATCTTCAGAACCCGCTCATACATATAGCGGCGACGGCGGTCAAATTCATTAATCATCTCCTGCATAGCATCCTGAGAACCTGTAATAGCCTCAAGCGCAGCTTTCTGGGCAATCGAATTGGGATTTGACGTTTCATGACTCTGGCAGCTGCCCATACGCTTTGCGATATCAAGGCTGGATCCGGTATATCCGATCCGCCATCCTGTCATCGCATAGCTCTTGGAAACGCCGCTGCAGGTTATTGTTCTCTTATAGATCTCCTCGCCGAGCGACGCAATGCTGACGTGCTTCCGGCCGCCATAGATCAGGTATTCATACATCTCATCGGCCACAACATAGATATCATTCTTCACGACTACCAGTGCGATGCTTTCAAGCTCTTCGCGTGAATACACCATACCGGTCGGGTTGCTCGGCGTGTTCAGAATCAGTGCTTTCGTCTTCGGTGTTATCGCTTTCTGAATCTGATCAGCAGTTACTTTGTATCCGTTTTCCTTGCTTCCGTACACATAGACAGGAGAACCATCCATCAGCTTGACAATTTCAGGATAGCTCAGCCAGTACGGCGCCGGAATAATCACTTCATCACCTGGATTCAGGATTACCTGAAACACATTCGTAAGAGAATGCTTGCCGCCATTGCTGATTATAATCTGTTCAGGTGCATAATGAATTCCGTTGAATGACTGAAATTTCTCCGCGACAGCTTTCCGCAGTTCCATTGTGCCGGAAGCCGGCGTATACTTCGTAAAGCCGTCATGAATAGCTTTAACAGCCGCTTCACAGATATTGTCAGGTGTATTAAAATCAGGTTCTCCTGCACCGAATCCGACCACATCTATTCCACTTGCGCGAAGCTCCTTGGCTTTTGCTGTAATGGCAAGTGTTGAAGAAGGTTTAACATTTGCAGATTTCTTTGATAATTCCAATGACATTTTATTCACCTCATAAGATTTATGGTTCACGACAACGGGTTTCTGCTGGTGATATTATAATATAGAACCCTGTTTCATGCAAGTCTTTCCACTTAAATATTCTTTCCTGCGGTATTTTTTACAGTGCAAGAACCGATTTTGCAATTTTTCATTTCATGTCTTGCATATTGATTCTGAAAAGTAATCGTAAAAGCTGTTTTATTGCGACAAAAAAGTTCCCTGCTGAATAAACTGCAGGGAACTTACTTGTTTTCGTTATTTCGCGTAATCAATTACTCTTGATTCACGTATTACATTGACTTTAATCTGACCAGGGTATTCCAGTTCAAATTCTATCTGCTTTGAAATATCCCGTGCCAGCAGTACCATGTCTTCATCACTGATTTGTTCAGGAACTACCATAACACGAATCTCACGACCTGCCTGAATAGCAAAAGATTTGTCAACACCCTTAAATTTATTAGCGATGTCCTCTAACTGTTTTAATCTGTTGGTATATGTTTCGAGCGTTTCTCTTCTCGCACCCGGTCTGGCTGCTGATATTGTATCCGCCGCCTGTACAATGCACGCGATCAATGACTGCGGCTCAACATCTCCATGATGTGATTCGACTGCATTAATGACTGTAGCGGATTCTTTGTACTTTCTGCAAAGATCAGCTCCTATCGAAATATGTGAGCCTTCTACATCATGATCAATTGATTTTCCGATATCATGAAGCAATCCGGCACGTTTGGCCAGGCGTATATCAAGACCAATTTCACCGGCAAGAAGACCCGACAGCTGAGCCACCTCGATAGAATGCTTCAGAGCGTTCTGGCCGTAGCTGGTGCGGAAATGCATCCGTCCGAGCAGACGTACCAGCTCCGGATGAATACCGGTCACACCGACTTCAAGTACGGCTGCTTCACCCTCTTCGGTAATCATGGCTTCGACTTCCTTCTGAGCCTTCTCGACCATTTCTTCAATTCTGGCCGGATGGATACGGCCGTCTACAATCAGCTTCTCAAGTGCAATCTTGGCAACTTCTCTGCGGATAGGATCAAAGCCGGATAAAACAACGGCTTCCGGCGTATCGTCAATAATAAGCTCAACGCCTGTCATTGTTTCGAGCGCACGTATATTGCGTCCTTCTCGTCCGATAATCCGTCCCTTCATCTCATCATTCGGCAGCTGCACGACAGAGATTGTCGTTTCAGCCACATGATCCGCGGCACACTTCTGAATCGCGTTGACAACATATTCCTTTGCCTTCTTGTCAGCTTCTTCCTTAGCCTGCGCGTCCATTTCCTTGATCATCTTCGCAGTGTCATGCTTTACATCATCTTCAACAGCTTTCAACAGATATTCTTTTGCTTGTTCGGAGGTCAGTCCTGAGATTCGTTCCAGTTCCTGTACACGTTTCTGTTTAAGATCATTGGCTTCTTCTTCAAGTTTCTTTATTTGAGATTCTCTTACAGCAAAAGCCGTTTCACGCTGTTCGATCGCCTCTGTCTTCCTGTCAAGTGTCTCTTCTTTAGATAGAACACGCTTCTCGTACTTCTGAAGCTCTGCACGACGTTCCTTTGTTTCCTTCTCAAGCTCGTTATGAGCCTTCAAATTCTCCTCTTTCGCTTCCAGCAAAGCTTCCCGTTTCTTAGTCTCCGCGTTTTTCATTGCGTCATCTATGATCTGACGGGCTTTCTCCTCAGCCGTTCCGATCTTCGATTCAACAACCTTCTTATAATTTGAGACAGCTGCAAGGCAGCTGACAGGAACAGCGATGGCAAGTGTGATAATAACAGCTATTATAGTAACTTGCACAGGTGTACCTCCTTATTTAGTTTTCATTGTACAAAACTACAACATATAAATATTATCTTGTTTCACCGTCAATGTCAATAAAATTCGGCCTATTCACTGCCAGTTTTTTAGACTAAAAACCGGAACAGACTATTTATGTCTGTTCCGGTCAATTGCAATTCTGATTACTTATCGCGCAGCGCATCCCGAATTTCTGTAAGAAGCACCTCTTCCTTTGACGGCTTCGGCTCCTCCTTCGGTTCCTCTTCCGCTTTCTGTCTGTCGTGAAGGCGGTTAAAAGCACGTACAATGAAGAAAATCACCAGTGCCATGATAATGAAATTAACTATGGCAGAAACAAAACTTCCAAAATTAATTACAGCACCTGCAACTTTAAAATTCAAAGAAGCAAACGAATCCTTTCCGATAAAAATACCGATCAGCGGCATAAGAATATCATTTACAAGAGAATCCACAATAGCCTTGAAAGCAGCGCCGATGATAACACCAACGGCCATATCCATCACATTGCCACGTTGAATGAATTCCTTGAATTCTGCAGCAAATCCAGTCTTCTTCTCATTGTTTCCCATTAATATCTCCCTCTTTCATTCGTAAAATAACTGCGGAATGCCTCATGTATGCTGTCATAAGAAAATCCGCGCCTTGCAAAATAGGCTGTCAGTTTCTGTTCTTCCTTCCGGTCTGCCAGCTCATGAATTGGATGGCGTGACGCAAGAGCCGAAAGAATAGCGTCCTTCTCTGTTGTACCGTCCTGAACACTCAGCAGCTCATCAATCAGTGCCTCGTTAATTCCGCGTTTCCGCAGATCAAACCGTATTGCCACAGCACCCTTCCGCGCAGACACACAGTCAATATAATTAGCTGCATATCTCCGGTCGTCCAGGAAACGGTGTTCCCGTCCAAACCCGATGATCCGGCTGATTACATCTTCCGGATATCCGTTCTTCGTCATAGAATCACGGATCTGTGATTCTGTACGGTCCATGGAGCCAATAATATTCAAGAGGTACTTTCTGCCCCGTTCAGGCAGAATTTTGTTCATTGCCTCGTCCATCATCTCATCTGTAAATGTACTTCCCTCCGAGATGGAAAGATGGGCCATTTCACCGGCATTAAGAATAAAAGCAAATTCATCATCCAGAAAAATTCTGTACCGGGTCTTTGTAACCGGCTGAATAGACGTTACAATGCTCATTTCTGCTTCGTCTTTCCGGATGATTCTGATACAGCGTCAGGATCCTCTGACTTTGCTTCGTGCGGCTTCTCAGCGGACGCGTCTTTGGCTTTCTTTCCGTCGAATCCGAAGTGCTCACGGACAGCGGTTTCCACTTCAGACGCCACATCTGGATGCTGCTCCAGATATTCCTTTGCATTCTCGCGGCCCTGACCGATCTTCTCACCCTTATACGCATACCACGCACCGCTCTTATTGATGATATCCGTATCGGCGGCAAGATCCAGGACATCCCCCATCCTGGATATCCCCTTGCCGAACATAATATCGAACTCCGCTTCCTTGAAAGGCGGTGCCACCTTATTCTTAACTACTTTGACCCTGGCACGTGTTCCAACCACTTCGCCGTTCTGCTTAAGCGTTTCGATCTTGCGGACATCCAGACGTACCGACGCATAAAATTTAAGGGCGCGTCCGCCTGTCGTGACTTCCGGATTGCCATAGATGACACCGACCTTCTCACGCAGCTGGTTGATAAATACAACAGCGCAGTTGCTGCGGCTTATAACGGGTGTAAGCTTGCGCAGCGCCTGTGACATGAGACGTGCCTGAAGACCGACATGCGTGTCTCCCATATCGCCTTCAATCTCTGCCTTCGTAACAAGCGCGGCAACAGAATCAACTACAATAATGTCAACAGCTCCGGAACGAACCATCGTTTCCGTTATCTCAAGCGCCTGTTCACCGCTGTCAGGCTGTGATATATATAATTCGTCAACATCAACACCGATATTGCGGGCATATACAGGATCCAGCGCATGCTCTGCATCAACAAAGCCGGCTATTCCGCCGCGCTTCTGGACTTCTGCCACCATATGAAGTGCAACCGTTGTCTTGCCGCTTGATTCCGGTCCATATATCTCTATAACCCTTCCCTTGGGAATGCCGCCGATTCCCAGAGCCAGATCAAGACTCAGAGAACCTGTCGGAATCGCCTCGATATCCATGTTTACCCTGGATTCTCCAAGCTTCATGATCGCGCCCTTGCCGTATTCCTTCTCAATCTTCATAATAGCGGCATCAAGTGCTTTACGCTTATCTTCATTAACCATATGTACTCCTTCTGCTGTGCAAACACATGT
>Ga0163159_1004465_pt1 | contig 10008 bp, 10 predicted proteins | sample BioMet9_FD_108702 | JGI IMG/M metagenome (GOLD analysis project Ga0163159, IMG submission 108702) | Microbial communities from bioreactor (seeded with sewage sludge) at Lawrence Berkeley National Lab, California, USA - Biofuel... | ecosystem: Engineered > Bioreactor > Anaerobic > Unclassified ... | reverse complement strand
GATTGTTTGTCGCACCACATTCAGCTTGATAGCAAGTTCTTCTTGCGAAAGTCCTTTTGATTTTCTGATTGCTTTAATGTTTTCGTTTAACATTAGGGATAACTTCCTTCCTTTCAGTCGTTACCACTATTGTATGAGGAACTGCCCGTTGCTACAAGCAACGCATATTAACATTCAAAATTTATAGTCGTGGTATGCGGTTGGGTATGTTGGCGCGGAAAAACTAAAGCCTGGTAAATTGTTCTCGGCATTATCTATTTATCCAATAAAAAGACAAATCCGATTTAGCGAGCTTCGTCTAATGGTACGAACCTATCATTGAACAAGCTGCGTATAATGGTACATATAGAGAGCAGGCATTTGTATTGAGTGCTTGCTCTCGTTCTTTTACAATGGGAGAAGAAATGGCGCGACGGTTCGTATTATGGATTTAACATCCGATAGCAATAGTGTCGGCCATCTCCCGTTGTAAAACATTCGATTTAGCTGGTTGAAACTTTGCTTTCGCGTAACACGCCATATTGATTCGCAACGAGGTAGATGGATGCCAGATCACAACATCACACAGGAGGGATACACATGATCAGCATCGGTATCGATGCGGCAAAAGGAAAAAGTACAATTTGCATTTTAAAGCCATACGGCGAAGTGGTGGTTCCGCCACGCGACATCTCGCACACGGCGTCAGAATTGGATTCTCTTATCTTTCTGATAAAATCTTTGGGCGAACCGGTAAAGGCGGTTATGGAATCCACAGGCACTTACCATTATCCAATTCTGCATGCACTTGTCGACTCAGGTATTTTTGCGGCAGTTGAAAATCCTCTGGTAATCAAAAAATACATTTCGTCAAACATCAGGAAAGGAAAGACCGATAAGCTGGATGCCATTAAATTGGCACAATACGGGCTAGAGAAATGGCTGATTCTCAAGAGATATGAGCCCCAAGAGGTGACTTACAGTGAGTTAAAGCTACTTGGACGGCAGTACACAAACTACATAGAGATGCGAGTGGCTGCCCTAAATCAATTTTCAGATCTTTTGGACCAGACGATGCCCGGAATCGATCGTTTGCTTAAATCGAACAGTGCAAATAAAGCAAAATGCAAGGCTTGCGACTTTGCCGAAGCCTTCTGGCACTTCGATCTTATTACAAAGCGCTCAGAAAAAAGCTTTATTGCCACTTACAATGCTTGGGCAAAAAAGAAAGGATACCGTCCAAGCGAAAGCAAAGCCAAGGAGATCTATGCTCTTGCGAAGGACGGTACCCCTACCTTATCGTCCAGTATGCCATCGACCAAAATGCTCATACTGGAAAGCATTAGACTCCTGAACACAGCAAATCTGACCTTAAGGACTATCCTATCACAAATGCATCTTTTGGCAAGCGAATTGCCGGAATACTCAATTGTGAGCGCAATGAAAGGCGTTGGAAGCCAATTAAGTGTACTGCTAATTGCGGAAATTGGTGATGTGCGCCGTTTCCATAATGGCAGTGCACTTGTAGCCTATGCAGGTCTGGATGCTCCGCCATTTCAGTCTGGTACATTTGATGGGACAAAGCGTCACATTTCAAAGCGTGGCTCTTCGCAGCTACGAAAGCTGTGTTTCGAGGTAATGATGGCACTTAAACTGAAGCCGCCCAAAGAGGATGCCGCAGTGTACGATTTCATGTTAAAAAAGGAAGCTGAAGGCAAGCCCAAGATGGTTGCGAAGGTAGCTGCCATGAATAAGTTCCTAAGGATTTACTACGCCAGAGTGCTGGAATCCTACTCGGCATAAAAACCATTCGTGTAACCAGCCGGGCTTTTGACATGAGGCCTGGTCTGTTTTTTATACGCTTTTTTAGGCTGCGGATTTGACAAGGAAACTCTTGACAAAGTATTAGCTGGTATTGCTATTATAGAGGCTGTCCAAATCAACAAAATCCACTTTTTGATTGTAGGTGTCAATCAACGCTTTTGTCTCAGCATTCTGTTGTTCTGGCGGCAAATTCTTTACCTTGTTGTACAAAAGCTTCATCATAACTTTGTGCTTGTAATGAAGCTTTTGGTAATCCACCCCGCCTCTTAAATGAAATATTTTTGCTTTACGGTAAATCTCGATTGGTATTTGATTTGCAATAGCACGCTTTATGCTGTCAGTATTAGTCTGAATATTGGGGTCTGCAAGCCCTACCGTCACAATAATAAATGTTTGAGCAGAATTGATAGAAAACTGTTTCATTGTTTTCGCCAATCCTAAAACACCACCGGCATAGCAGTCAGATTCTGCCGTACTTCGATGCGAGTCGCGTTAAGCTGCAAGAGGTGGACAAGAGCATCTTACAGGCCTACATAGACGAAAAGCGCTCACACGGCCGCAGAGACGGCAAGGGAGGCCTCTCCGCTCGCTCCCTGCACCTCCACAGGAACATTCTCCACCAGACCTTGAACGAGGCCGTAAAGGATGGCCTGCTGCCCTCTAATCCCTGCCAGTTTGTGCTGCTGCCCAAGACGGAGCGGTTTCATTCCAGCTACTACACCGCCGATCAGCTGCAAAAGCTGTTTGACGCAATTCGGGACGAGCCGTTGTATCCTCTGGTGAAGATCACCGCGTTGTACGGCCTACGTCGAAGTGAACTGCTGGGTTTGCAATGGGACAGCATCGACTTTGACGGCGGCAAGCTGACTATTCAGCACACAGTATCCAAGGTGACAAAGGCGGTAGCCAAGGACAAAACGAAGAACGCAAGCAGCTTTCGCTCTTTTCCGCTGACGGAGGAGGCCCGCAAAATCTTCACCCAAGCCAAATCTGTGGAAAAGGAAAACCGCCGATTATTCGGGAAAGAATATCAGCAAAACAGCTATGTGTTCAAGTGGGAAAACGGAAAGCCGTACTCGCCGGACTACATTACAGAGCGGTTTTCAAATCTGCTGAAAAATCATGGCCTGCCCCATATCCGTTTTCATGAACTTCGTCACAGCTGCGCCAGCCTGCTCATAAACGCCGGATTTACCCTGAAAGACGTTCAGGAGTGGATGGGCCACGCCGACATTAAGATGACGGCAAATATCTATGGTCATCTGGATGTAGCAAGAAAGAAGGACATGGCTGCACAGCTTTCCGGCAGTTTATTTGAGTAAGGGTAGAAATGGCGGTAGAAAACGAGGATAAAATAAAGGTCGGGGCAAAAAGTAAAAGTCCCGTAGTCGTTGCAACTACAGGACTTTCGATGGTCCGAGTGACAGGATTTGAACCTGCGGCCTCTTGACCCCCAGTCAAGCGCGATACCAAGCTTCGCCACACCCGGGAATTGACTTGCTCAAGTCAGCTTGTTTATATTACCACGGCCGCACAAAAAATGCAAGCTTAAGTTTTAAAAAGCCGCATAAAAAGCAGCATTAAAAAGAGTAATCGTAAAACCCAAGGACGGGTTGTAAACGCCGGCGGTTATAGTAGGTATTGCGCCAGCACCATGCGAAATGCATCGCTGGTAATCGGTTGCCGCGGTCACTGTGCAGGGTCATGCCCTCTGCGCTTATCCGGATGCACAGCCCTTCTTGTTGTCTTCCATGGCAAGACCGACGATCTCTCCGTTATAACAGTTCAGAACTGCTGCCAGGTACAACTTGCCGCCCAGACACTTGATCTGCTTGATATCCGAAAGGACGAAGTCACGCCGCTGTTCCGGCAGAAAGACTGTCAGAATTTTCTTTACATAAAAACAGCCCCGCACGCGCAAGGTAATACCGAGGTGATGGAATATGGACGAACAGTCGCTTCCTCTGGGACTTGGCATGGCGCTGGCACAGAACAGCACCGCCATGGAGCGGTTTGCCCGGTTGCCGGAAAATGAGCAGCAGGCGGTCATCGACGGGGCCCGGCAGGTTCGCTCCAGGCAGGAAATGCAGTCCTTTGTAAACAAGATCTCCAACTCCTACCAGTAATTTCATCCCTTGCGCGGGAAAAAGGCTCTCCGGCAATCGCTGGAGGGCCTTTCCATATAGCGATACTTTTCAATCTGAGGCAGCACACGCCAGTCTGCGTCGAAACAGCCGTCACCAGCTCATCCGGTCAGTGGTGGCTCAGGTTCCGCTGGCTGCGGCGTCTGCGGCGGAGGTGGCGGCGCTTTTTTCAGCGGCTGCGGCGCTGTCGTACTTTTCAAAGAAGGTGGCGGTCAGTTTCACCGACACGCTCTGTGCGGTCACGTCCCCCTGTGCCGCGGCGCTACTGTCCGCTCCCGCCCCTTTGGATGTCACTGTGATGTCGCTCAATGAGCAGCAGTACCGGCAGTTGTACAGATCGGACAGGATGGTCTTGGCGGCGCTGTAGCTGCCGGCGGAAAAGGTCATCTGAATCGGGCGGGAAACCAGCTCATCCCCGAACTGCACATCCGAAAAGGTCATCTGATAATCCGTCGCCGCGCTCAGAATAGCGTCCAACTGGATCATGACATTGTCAATGTTGTCATAGTCCGGGATCTCCGGTTCCTGGGACGCGGCGGAGGAATCCGCGCTTTCCAGCTCCTTCTCCATCCTCTGCATCTGGGCCAGCTTGGTCTGCTCCACCAGCAGAGAGTCCTGGGCCGTGGCCAGCCGGGTCTGCGCATCCGCCAGCTGTGCGTTCAGCGGCTCCATAAACAGCTTCACATAACCAGAAATCAGCAGCACGATCACCAGAAACAGCAGCAGCACGTTCTCACGCTGGGTAAATTCTCTCCTCATGATGCCGCCCCCTTGTCCGTGCCGGATTGTGCGGACTTGTCCACAGCCAAAGTGATGGTCATGGCAGCCGTTGCCTTTTCGCTCTTTTGGCTGCTGGCGGCGTTGTACACCTGTACGCCGGACACCAGGTCGCTCTTCATCAGCTGTTGGTAGATTGCGGAGATGTCGTTCAGCGTCACGCCGGAAAGCTTAACGGTAATGGTATCCGACGCAATGGTGAAGGAGGAAACCTGCGATTTGTCCAGAAGATTCGTCTCCACCAGCTTCAGGCATTCCATCGGGTCAGCTCCGCCGGTAGATGCGTTCTTTCGCAGAGACTCGCTCTGATACTTTTCCAGCACCTGCTCATAATCGGCGGTCTTCTCCTGCACCTGAGATACCAGCAGCTCCTGCTGCACGGCCTGAGCGTCCGCGGTGCTGACGGCGTGCAGCCGATCCACGACGCCGAATTTAGAGAACGCCGCCACGGCGATTACCAGCAGAATCATGGTGGGAAGGGTGACGCCCAGGTTCAGCGGATTTCGCTCTCTCTGCGCCAGATTCAGCGTTGTCTTGCTTGGATAAATCTTGCCTCTTTGCATTTGCCGTCACCTCCCGTCCGTTTCCAGCGCTGCACCCACCGCGGCAGGACACAGCACCCCCAGATCGGGGTCGTCCCCGGATGGCAGCAACTCCTCAATCGGATGGATGTTCAGCTTCAAGGTGTCGCGGATGGTTTCCATCAGAGTGCTCACCTTCGCCAGACCGCCGCAGAAATAGATATCCTGGAGATCGGAATCAGGCGTATTGAACCCGTAGAAGTTCACCGCCCGCAGAATCTCCACGGCGATCTTCGCATACAGCTCCCGGCAGGCCGGAAGCTCCTGGACCTCCTTATAGTTCGACACCATGTAATCCGCCGCCACGTGGAGATCCACCGAGGCGCTGTCCGCAATGAGCGCGGCAAGCGAGATGCCGCCGTATTCAATGATCCGAGAGGTCTCGTAGATGCCGCTGCGGTACATATGAATCCGGATGGCACTGTGGCCCATATCCACCAGACAGTACTCCCGGGGGTGTTCGTCGGAGCGGGTCTTTTCATAGGCGGAGATCAGGTTGCGGTAGGTCAGATACTCCGGAACCGCCACCGCCAGCTTCAGTCCCGCTTTGCGCAGCATGAAGCGGCTGTCCGAGATGACTTCCTTCGGCGCGGCGGCGGCCAGAAGCTCCAGTGTCCCGGATTCTCCTTCGCCGCCCTCGGTGGTGCCCACCACCGCATAGTCGTAAAAATACAGCTCCTTGTCCTTCTGGATGTAGTCGTGGAACTCATAGGGCAGATTCACGCTCAGCTGCTCCGCAGTCATCCGGGGAACGGTGATCCGGCGGACAAACGCGGTTTCCGGGGACAGCACCAGCGCGCACTTTTTCGCCGTGATCCGCTCCTGTCGCAGCACAGCGTGCAGCTCCTCGGCCAGTGCGTCGAGCGACGTGATGCGGCCGTCCCGTACCAGATGATCCGGCAGCACGGACACACAGAGCTTCTGCACGCGCCCCTCTTTCACAACGGCCAGCTTCATCGCATTCATGCCGATGTCAAGGCCCAGATAGGTATTGGACATGATTTTCCTCCCAAGTGGTCAGGTTTATGGAAACTGCCGCAGAAATTGCGCGGCAGAAACAGTCAAATTCAAAACAGGCTCAGATAGGCCGATACGGCGCTCTGCGCCGCCAGCAGCGACAAATAAACGCCGGCCGCGATGGCGGGGCCAAAGGGAAACGCCCTGGGATTCTCCGGATCTCCCGTGGTTTTGCCGGACACCAGAGAGAACACCACGCCCAGAATACAGGATAGGATCAGTAAAAACAAGACACTTTGCCATGAAAAAAACAGTCCCGTCACCAGAAACAGCTTAAGATCGCCGCCGCCCATGCTCTCGCGCTTCAAAACCCTGTCCATGATGAGAACCAGAATCAGCAGCGGAAGGAACGCCACAGCGCCTCCGGCGAGGCCGCGAAGCGCGTTTTCCCAGAGCGCGCCGCCGTTCAGAAACGGCAGGAACACCAGCCAGTCCACCGCGATGGCCACCAGCAGCCGGTCCGGAATCAGGCCGGTGTCGCAGTCCACCAGCGCGATCGCCAGCAGCAGCACGGTCAAAATCAGGTACTGCGCCGATTGCAGCGTCACATCGTACCGCAGCACAATGCCAACGAACAGCGCCGCGCACAGAAACTCCGTCAGGGGGCAGCGGGCGGAAATTTTCGCGCCGCACCAGCGGCACTTGCCGCGCAGAGCCAGCCAGGAGAACACCGGAACCAGATCCCGGGGCGTCAGCACATGGCCGCAAGCGTCGCAGTGACTGCGGCCGCGGAGAAAGCTCTCCCCCACGGCGATGCGGCCTGCCATACAGGCGGCAAAGCTGCCCATGACAAGCCCCAGGACGGCGGTGACCATCAGGATATACGCCGTCAGGGCGGGCGAGAGATGCAGCATGGGTCATTCCTCCAGATTTTCCGAAAAGTTTCGGCGGAGCCTGCCCCGGCCGAAAAGGCGGGACAGGCTCTGCCCTATGAAGTCTCCCCGGGGCAGGGCGCCGCAACCCGTCGGCGGCCTGCCCGGGATGTTCCGGGGCACTTTCAGCGTTCCGGCGATCCGCCGGGTATTACGATGGTTCCTTTTTTCCGGAAGCGTACCCTGCTCCGCAACCCAACGGCGGCACATCCGAAAAACGGGCTGTCACCCGGCAGAACGGGAAAGGGGGAAGAACGGGAGATGAAGTCAGGGATATTAGGATGCAGAATCCCACACAGCAGAAGTGACCGCATATGTATCACTGACGACCACTTTAATCACAGCAGTACCCTTTGTATAAGTTCCTTGCGTAGCCTCATTATATCCACTGCCGCTTTTAGCTGTTGCGACAGTAAGTCCGCCTTGTGCATCCATAACACCATAGTAATCACCACCTCCGGTGCTGTCCAGCATTGCTTGCGCAACCGCCTCAGACTTGCAACTGCGCAGATTTGCGGTATCAACCGCCTCGCGGGCTTTTGTCAACTGTGATGTAAATACCGGAATCGCGATTGCCACCAGAATGGCGATGATGGCGACGACGATCAGCATCTCCATCAGGGTGAAGCCCTTCTTGGAATTCTTTTTGGCCTTCAGGGAAGTTACGGTAGTTTGCAGCATAGAGAGTTCCTCCTCTTTTTTCTTTATGATTTATTGGGTTGAATGGGTTGCCTTTTATGTATCAGCCGGGTGGGTTGTTCCCCGGCGGGATACCCGTTGAATTCAGCCGATGCTTCCGTACAGGGAGAACATGGGCAGGTAGACGGACAGCAGGATAAAGACCACAATGCCCGCCAGAGCGCAGATGACGATGGGCTCCAGCAGACTGAGTGCCCGCTGGGTGGCCAGCTCCACCTCGTTGTCGTAATAGGAGCCGATGATGTCCAGCGTGCTCTCCAGGGTGCCGGTTTCCTCGCCCACGCCGGCCATCTCCACCAGCAGATCCGGCAGAACGGCGGCGGTACGCAGACAGACGTTCAGGGTTTTGCCCTCCTCCAGCTTGGGAATCTGCTTGGAAATCTCGGAACCGATCCAGTAGTTGTCCAGGATTTTTCCGGTCACGCTCACGGCACGGAGCATGGGCAGTCCCGCCGCCAGCAGCGTGGACATGGTGTGGGCAAACTGGGACGCGGCGCGCATCAGATCAATCTTGCCCAGAGCGGGCAGCTTCAGTCTGTTCCGAAAATGAGCTGTGCGGCCCTTTTCCGTCCGGCTGTAAAACTTGTAGGCGATCACGCCTCCGGCGGCCAGTGCCGCCAGCAGCGCCCAGAACTTTGTGAAGAACCTGCTGATGGCGATCAGGGCAAGGGTCACACTGGGCAGCTCAACTCCCATGGTGGCAAAGCTGGTGGTAAATGCGGGCACCGCCACCACCATGATGATGATGACCACCACCACGGCCACGACCAGCGTAAACAGCGGGTACGTCATGGCGGCTTTGACCTTGCCCTTTACCTTATACGCCTTGTCGTAGTATGCATGAAGCCGCTGGAACGCCACATCCAGGGTGCCGGACTCCTCGCCCGAGCGGACGGTTTCAATGAACGTGGGGGGGAGACTCCTGCCCTTGTTCTGAAGACTCTGGGCCAGGCCAAAGCCCGCCCCCACATCCTCCGCCGTCTCCGTCAGAATTCTTTTCAATTCCTTGTCCGCGGTCTGCTCGGCGATCAGCTCCACCGCCCGGACAATGGGCAGCCCCGCGCCCAGAATGATGGAAAACTGGGAACACATGACGGCCAGGGATTTTTCGCTGAAGCCCCCCAGCGTCAGTTCCCGGCGCTCCCGGGTCTTCCCCTGCACCTCGGAAATCTTCGTGACCACGGTGCAGGTCTCCTTGATCTTGGTCACCGCCGTGTATTCGTCAAAGGCCTGCACCACGCCGGAAACCGCCGCACCGTCCTTTGAGATGGCTTTGTATTTGTATGTCTGCAAAGGGTATCACCTTGCTTTCGGAGTCAGTCTTTCAGTACAGGATGCTCTTTTTCACGTACTCCGCGTCCTGTGCGGCCTGTCTGGCCGTATCGGCGCTGATTTTGCCCGCCTTGTGCAGCTTCAGAATCGCGTTGTCCATGGTGATCGCGCCCTCCGCCGCCGATGTGGCGATGCTGTTCGCCACCTGAGGGGTCTTCCCTTCCCGGATCAGGTTCCGGATGGCGGCGTTCACCACCATCAGCTCACAGGCGCACACGCGGCTTTTGCCGTCCTTTGTGGGCAGCAGCTGCTGGGACAGGACCGCTTTGAGCGTCATGGACAGCTGCATCCGGATCTGCTGCTGCCGCGCCTCCGGAAACACGCCCACGATGCGGTCGATGGAGTCCGCCGCGCCCCCGGTGTGCAGGGTGGAGAGCACCAGATGACCGGTCTCCGCCGCGGTCAGCGCCGTTTCAATGGTTGGCAGATCCCGCATCTCGCCGATGAGAATGATGTCCGGGTCTTCCCGCAGTGCCGCCCGCAGGCCGGCGGCATAGCTTTTGGTGTCCCGTCCCACCTCGCGCTGATTGAAAATGCAGCGGTCGGGGGTGTAGAGATACTCGATGGGGTCCTCCAGCGTGATGATATGCTCAGCACGCTGGTGGTTGATGCGGTCGATCATGGCGGCCAGCGTGGTGGATTTGCCGCTGCCCGTCTCGCCGGTAACCAGAACGATGCCCCGGCTCAGATCGGTCAGCTCCTCCACCTTCGGCGGCAGACCCAGCCGCTCCAGCTCCGGAATCCGGTCGGTCAAAAGACGCAGGGCCGCGGAGCTGTGATCCT
>Ga0163159_1004463_pt1 | contig 10010 bp, 9 predicted proteins | sample BioMet9_FD_108702 | JGI IMG/M metagenome (GOLD analysis project Ga0163159, IMG submission 108702) | Microbial communities from bioreactor (seeded with sewage sludge) at Lawrence Berkeley National Lab, California, USA - Biofuel... | ecosystem: Engineered > Bioreactor > Anaerobic > Unclassified ... | reverse complement strand
GTGTATTACATCTTGCACTCGGCAAACGGGAACTCAGGGGTGTGCATAGGGTGTGCACCCAGCAAACGGGAATATTGAGATTTCGAGCAGTGACTTCCCTATGTCGCAGCACGGTTCTATGTAGATGCAGATTTTGATACAATAGAAAAAGCCCTCTCCAGCCGGAAAAGGCTGAAAAAGGCTTGAAATAAAGGGCTTTCGAGGTTCCGCTGTTTTTTATAGCAGAGCTTCGAAAGCTCTTTTTTGTTTATTCAATTGTCGCCGGTCCTCTCTGAGGTAAGATTTACTTACCCCTCAAAAATGGCTGTCAGAGGAATAATTAAAAAGTGAGAAATAATTAAAAAGTCTTTTTCCTTAGTAATTCCTTTTACATAAAAAGTTTGCAGAAACGACTTGAATATAGACTGTAATTGTGCTATAATTAGTCTACGCATAGACTAAAAGGAGGACGCTAATTATGGAATCAACCGTTATTTACTTAGATACTTATGTTCTCCAGCAGGACATGAGAATTAGGCTTCCCAAATCAATTCTAACAAATATGAATGTAAAAAAAGGTGTTACAAAGTTTGATATATACTTTGACACCCAGAGCAAGGAGCTCATTCTCAAACTATGCAAAGACTCGGAGGGCAAATAAATGCGCTTTATAGGGAACAAGACTCAGCTTTTGGAAAACATCAAAGAAGTTGTAGATAGGCATGCACCAGACGCCAATTCATTTTGCGATATTTTTTCAGGCACTGCCTCAGTATCAAGATTCTTTAAGCAGTGGTATGAAATCTACTCAAATGACTTGCTATACTTTTCCTATTGTCTACAACGAGGGACCATTGAAAACCCCAGTAAACCTTGCTTTAAAAAGTTATTTCAGGAAACCGGGATAAGTGATCCGATCAAGTACTTCAACGACATGCCAACTGAAAGCATGGAAACCTTGCCGAAAGAAAAGAGATTTTTTCAAAACAACTATTCTCCTCTTGGCGGAAGAATGTACATAACAGACTCTAATGCTTTAAGAATTGATTTTTCACGGAATACTATCGATGATTGGCATAACCTTAGTCTTCTGACTGATGATGAATACTTCTATCTTGTTGCTTGTGTTGTTGAAGGAATTCCTTTTGTTTCAAATATCGCGGGTACATACGGCGCTTTTAATAAGGCTTGGGATATCCGCTCACACAAGCTCTTTGTATTAATTGACTTGCCGGTCATCAACAATGGGAAAAGCAACCGCTCTTATAACAAAGACGGAGCATTACTTTTGCAGGAAATCTGTGGCGATATTCTGTATATTGACCCTCCATATAACGAAAGACAGTATTTGCCGAATTATCATGTGTTGGAAACTGCCGCAAAATATGATTTTCCCATTTTGCGAGGCGTAACCGGACAAAGGCCTTACGAGATGCAACGGTCTGACTTTTGCTCTAAAAAAACAGTTGTACCAGCTTTTGATGTGTTACTGGCTAATGCAAAATTCAAACATATAATCCTTAGTTATAATACCGACGGAATTATGGCATTGGAAGAAATCGAAGCAACAATGAAAAAGCACGGAATTCCTGCAACATATGAAGTAAACTTCATTCCATATCGCAGATTTAAAAGCCGGAGCATTGCAACGAGAACAGAAGATCTAAAAGAAATGCTGATTTACATTCAGAAGGATGTATAATTATGGCTGGATATATTAAAAGCCCAATGAATTATACCGGTGGGAAATTCAAGATACTTGAACACATCATTCCGAGCTTCCCAAATAAGGTAGGCAATTTTGTCGATCTTTTTGCAGGCGGATTAAATGTTGGAGTAAACGTGAAGGCAAATATTATCTATGCAAACGATCAAATCACTTACTTGATTGAGCTATATAAGTTATTTCAGAACACTCCGACCGAGACCTTATTAAAGAAAATAAAAGACCGCATTGCAACTTTTGACCTTTCACGAACGAATGCAGAAGGTTACAACGCTTTAAGATCTGAATATAACAAGTCAAAGTCTTTACTTGACCTGTTTGTGCTAACCTGCTATTCGTTTAATCACCAGATTCGATTTAATAGCAAGCATGAATTTAACACTCCCTTTGGTAAAGATCGGAGTTCTTTTAATGACTCTATAGAGAAAAATCTTATAATGTTCTGTAACGCACTACACGAAAAGAACATTATCCTTTCAACCGGTGATTTTAGAGAATTTGACTTTTCTCGCTTGTCTAAAGGAGATCTGGTTTATTGTGATCCTCCATATTTAATCACAACGGGGTCATATAATGATGGCAAGCGTGGATTTAAGGATTGGACAGAAACCGAAGATTCAGATCTCCTGTCACTTTTAGACAGACTTAATGATCAAGGTGTTCTATTTGCGCTCTCCAATGTTTTCGCACATAAAAGCCAAACAAACGATGCCTTAATTGAATGGAGCAAGAAATACAATGTCTTGTACATTGATAAAATCTATTCTAATTGCAGCTATCATTTTAAAGATCGCGGTGCAAAAACAGTAGAAGTCTTAATAACAAATTATGATTGGGAGGAACCCAAATGCGAGCAGATGACCTTGATGCTATAAAGAGCAAGCTTTATTCAGAGTCTGAACCGTTTCTTTCGGTGCACCCAGACTATGATCTAAGCACTCTTCCGTCATGGGTAATAGAAAATATAGAAGTCGCTCGTGTGTACGGGAATAGTAAAAAAGGCGTCATATTACCGGACGGTCGAAAATATCATCTTGATAATCATCTTAATGATTTGACCGGCAGAGAGTGGACATTCTTTATAAACTCCGTTTTTTCCACACACTATCCGACAAGCGGTAAAGAGGCGTATGCTCACCACATAAGGAAAATTCACCCCACGCCAAAACCACCTCAACTTATGCGTGATTTAATACAGTTTTTCACAAAAGAAGGCGAGATTGTTTTTGATACTTTCATGGGTGTTGGAGGTACTCTTCTTGGTGCCGCATTATGCAACAGAACAGCCGCTGGAATCGATCTGAATCAAGAATATATAGAAGCATATCATGCTGCAGCATTGGAACTCTCGCTGAAAGACTTCACCACAGAGTGCGGAGATTGCATATCGGTCCTGAAAGATAAGTCGAAGATGAATTCTTTGACATCGGGCAAATCTATCAGCCTTCTATTGTTTGATCCTCCTTATTCAAACATGATGAGCAAAGAAAAAACCGGAGCAGATATCATTGTCTACGGAAAGACGGCAACTCCGTTTTCTAATTCCGAACACGATCTTGGCAACATGGATCGTCCCTTGTTTTTAGATAAGCTCAGAGAGTCCGTAGAATTAACCCTTCCATACATAAAATTTCGTGGCTATGTTGTACTCTTTATAAAAGATCTGCAACCCAGCAAAAAAGAACCAAACTTATTACATGCAGATGTAGTAAATGAACTGAATAAGATTCCAAATCTCAACTATAAAGGAATGAAGATTTGGGCAGATGAGTCTACCAAGCTGTACCCATATGGATATCCGTTTAGCTTTGTGGCAAATCAAATACATCAATACATTTTGGTGTTTAGAAAGGAGAAGTGAAAGCTCACTTCTCCTTTTTGAAGCAATTCAATACATATTTTTCTAAATCAGCTATTGGTCGAAGCTCACTGTCATACATGACATAATTATCAAGATATCCTTGGTTTTCAATTCTCCCTTTTCTGATCATATCGTTGTATGAAAACCAACCGAGGATTAAAACAGTGTTGCTATCACGATATAATCTGACAGAGATATAGATGTCCTTTGGGTGAGTTGCTGCCTGTTCAACGATCTCTAAGGTCCGTATATGAAAATCCTCAGTGCGAGTCTTCACGTCAACCTTAAGCCGCTCTTCTCCATTTACAAGCAAAAAATCGAACTCGTCTCTCTCATCAAACGACGACATATCCTCAATGTAATTCATGTGGTTATCATTAAAAAGGAGCTTTATAGCTTTTTCTCCGAGTTTTCCCTCAAACATTTTCCTTTCTTTATTAGCAAGTCCTCCAGGGTGAAAATCATGTCTATTTGAAGTGAAAGCTCTTGATTGTTTAGCGTAAGCCACTGCTTCAGCGTATAGATCTCCTTCGATTACATACTTTTCCCTAATTATCAAATCGTCACACCCGTTTCTGCAAAGTACCTTTTGATGCACTGCGGAGCATTATTGTTTATAATGATGCGGCCGTCATCCGCCAGATAAAAGAGGACCTTTTCGTGAGGAATAGATCTGCAATTCCCGCCGAATATGCTTACACAGCGCATAATTGTCACATTCCCATATTCGGGGTAAATATACTCTTGTTCGATGCTATCATAGTTTTTTATTTCTTCAAGTCCTTGTTGAAGCGTCGAGAGCATTTTACCTTCAACAAGGAGAATGAAGTTTGTATCCTCATCGTATAAAACAACATCAGGCAAATATAAATTAATCCCCTTGCGATCTTTCTTGGGCAAAGTCACAAGACGGCCGGCCTTAGTTCTAAAATATCCTCTTTCACAACCAGCATGGTTTTCATAAACACAATACATTCCATGATACATTGTTTGAACATGAAGAAGAATATCTGCCATTTTTTCCGACTTCTTTTCGTAATGCCAATACAATTCTGGCAAAGCAACACGGCTGGGCATTCTAATTCCGTCAAGCCGCATGCCAAGGATACTGCATATGTACAAGAACTTGTTCTTTCCTTTTGTTTGATCAACATAAGTTTGTGTAACGCCATGAAGAGTCACAACAATATCCTTATCCCAGCCCAATTTACGAATGCATGCTGAAATCATAGACAATGCACCTATATTCGGATCATGCCCAATATTACCTGCGTCTGCAGGCTTTGTTAAACGACCAGATACTTCAATTCGGTCGGGATATTTCGTTATAGTGATCGGCACATTTCCAGCAGGAGGTTTTCTCATTCCCGCCTTAAAACGGATTAAATCGTCAAGGCTGCTAAATGGTTTAAACCATCGAGAAATATCCTTCCCGACGATCGTCACGCCAAGGGTGAGCAAAATGTTAGTACCAAATACGCTTGTATCAGACGGTTTCTTTTCTTCTCGGGCCTCTAACTCTTCGTTGTAAAGCATGTACCGCTTTACATTCCGATAATATGGGGTGATATACACAAACTTAGAGCCTCTTTGATATACACCTGTATTTCTTGACTCATCATCACTTGTTTTTGTCTCTTCGATTGCCATTATCAAGTTGTCTTGAGTGCTTCCCTCGGTTGGAGCATTTTCTTGTTTGAAAAGCAGGAAATCAAGGAAGCTGGAACTACCACTAACAGTTTTAATATAAATATCAGCAGCTCCGGCTACAGCAAGCCCCTCAACTTTGTAAACAAACTTGAAAACACCTTCAATAATTATAGGTTTGACTTTAATCTCTTCACGCACGGCGATCTTGTCACTAAAATCTTTGCAGTACATTTCTATAATCTGATTTATTACAGATGGTTTAGGTCTTTCCTCCGTGAGAATCCATAAATTATCCATTTTTCTTCCTCCTGTGTATTTGTCTCTAACTTTTACCTTGATTGAGCGCCTATTATCATTTACAAGTGGAGAGCCCCGTCGTCTAACCTCGTGGATTACTGGAGGCTGTATATAATCAACTACATCGCATTCATGATCTTCATAAATAAATTCTCCAGTCCCGGTTCCATAAACCTTTGCGCGAATGAATAGCTTTTCGCCGCAGTCTCTACAGGTTCGTTCTGCCCAGAAATAATGTTCAAAAATGCCACCTTGTTCCATGACAGTTATATTAAGCGAATACCGATCAATTCGATATTGTTGCCCACATATAATGCATTCAACCAACCAGTCCTGCGCCATTTCAAATGTGCCATCGGAACACCCTTCGTAGAATTGCATTAAGCCCACCCGTTACTTTCGTAAAGTCTCGTTTATTGTTTGACCGGTTTCAACTTTCCAGTAGTTCCAGCCATTGTTAGAACCCCCAAGCAGGAAATCTGTCGCGGAACTGGGTGAACTAAATGTGTAATCTTGTGCAAATACATAGCGTCCTCCGTTATACTCGATAATCTCCTGTTCAATGAGCTCGTCCCTAAGCTCTTTTAAGCTGCTTGCATTTGGACTTGTCGTATAACGAACTTCGCTTCCCGCAAACACCGTTAGCGAATTATCTTCATTCAAATACCCTAAAGCCATCAAACTTCCCGCACTCAAGGAAATGTGGCGGTTAGCATATTCCTTTGTCTCTTTATATGTGCTTTGAACATACGGGAATAATGCTATAATCTGGTCAATCAAGAACTGTGTCCTATCTTCAATGTCTTTAACGTTCCAACTTGATTTTGTGTAAATATCAGCATTCAACTTTAGATGCTTTGTTGACGCCAAAACCGTCTTTTTATATTCGAAATCATTGTTGCCCATTTTGCTGTTATCGCTTGCGGCTGCAAGTGTAAGGTTTCCAATTCGATTAACAACACTTGTGTACTGATCCTCCTCTAATCCGGAAATTGTGGCCCAATAATCATTTATGGTTTGAGGCATAATATGTTCAATGCTTAGGCTGCTAAGGTCGATACTGATAGGATTTCCGGTCAGTTCAATTTTATCGAGAATCCATCTAATATTAGAGAGAGCATAAGCGTTTGCCGTAGTAAGGAATGACCGTGTTTGTGAGTCATCAGGCATATAAGCAGCTTTTCCTTTATTCTCATTCACCAAATAGTATACGCAAACATCGTACATGTTGTTGAAAGACCGAAGGGCCACCTGTGATTCCACATTTCGTAGATATCCGGGGAAAAACCTTGATATTGCGCTTGTGTCCTGATCGTTAATATAACGGCGAACAAGAAAAGTGTTGATTAACTTGATAATGGAACTGGTTTGCTCTTTGTCGATTTCTGCGACTCGATAGTGCTCCATAATTCGCATGACAAACGGAGCGGGCATAAATGACTGCATTCGTCTGAAATCGCTAATATTTTCACCGAGCTCGTCTTTCTTAGTGGATAAATATAGTCGTTCAAAATGACGAGCATAATTCAGAAGGTCTTCAAGTATTGAATCTGAGCCACTCGAGTTCTTCTCTTTCCAGTACTGCTTGAATGCTTCGTATAAATCCTTCTCCGTTACCAGAAGATAATTCTTTGATGCAAGGAAAAACCTAAAGAACTCTGACAACTTCTTTGACTCCGGGAATATTTTCTCAAGCTTTAGCCAATAGGAATGATATATATGTTCTTGGTCCGTGTTATTACGATTCATCATTATGAAATTACGAATCAAATCTGCGGGAGTTAGTTTTTCGCCGGTAGAATTGATGCTTTCAAATATCTGTTGAGCGTCATCACCTGATTCGAGCTCAATACGGACTATGTAAAGATTACGGATCGCATTTATTACTTCCATTAATGTGTGTGAAGCTACAAGGCCTGCCAATGCAGATTTGATGTATTTGTAATTCTCCATAATTATAGAGCTACCTTCATATTCGGATACGCGATCTGTTGCAATATATAAATATGCGTCATCATCAGACACCGAAGGACGAAGGCGGTACTTATACTCACCAGTCTCGTTGTTTTCAAGATAATTATGCACAAGGTAATCGCTGATTTGCGTATCGCCGTTATCTGATGCGATTTCTTTAAGCGCATATGTTATCAAAAACATCGTAACAAGGCGTTGCTGTCCGTCTACAACCTCTCGCTCTCTTACGATAAAGTCGGTCTTCGTGATCACATATACAATCGACCCAAGAAAATGTCTTGAGGTTTCGTGTTTCAGTATTTTCTTAATATCCTCTAATAACTGTTGAGCCTGTTTGTGCTTTTTCCACGTGTAATTTCTCTGATAAACAGGAATTACGTACTGTGAACCAACAGCACCCTTTATGAATTCCTCAAATAAGCTTAATGGATCCGCCTTCATATTTTCACTCCTTATCCGGTATAAGAGATACAGCCTGCCGATGTGTATTCGGCAGGTTTTTACTCTCTGGCAACCGCGTTATTCTGTGATTGTACCTTCCTTGATGTGGTATGCGATTCGATGTTCCTCGCAGAAGGCAATCACGACCTGTGCTTGTTCGTTATAAAACGCTCTGTGCTCAGCATACGCACTGACCGCTTTGCTGTAATTAGTACGACCGAAAATAATTTTATCGGCAAACGACACGGCAGCAAGAAGATCATTAATGTCCTGCTCGACGAGATTTGGCGTTGGGTACGGTTCTATGCTAATCCACGTGTTGCAACCAGCGTCGTGTAGTGCTCTCAACGCAGCAAGACGATCAGCGTATGCGGCAGCACCCGGCTCCATACTGATGCGAAAGTTCTCGTCAAGGGATACAAGCGTGATGCCATATTCGTTCTCTTTTGAAAGCTCCGCCAGTTCAATTGGCAGAATACCTTTTGTAAGAATGCTGCATTTGATTCCGGCTGCGTTGAGCTTTCGTATTGCCGCAATACTCATCTGATCTATTTCGGGATAGCCACACATAAACGGGTCAGTGGTGAAGCAGAGCTCAACTGAATGAATTTTGTCTCTTAAAAGCGGAATCTCTGTGTCGAGCAGCTCAAGCGTGTTGGAAACAAGGCGTGGCTCCAGCCAATCTTCGTAGCTTGCTATTTCGCCGAAACGCTTCTTCATCATATAAGCGTAGCACGGGAACTTGCAGCCATGAGCGCAGCCAAGAACATGATTCATCGTGTAGTCGCCATATTCTACTCCCGTTTTATAGAGCATAGTCTTTCGTGTTATGGTTTTCATGCCCGCCACCTCACAGATACAAATTGCTTGCTGTTTTCCGTCATAAAGGTAGTCGGCTTTTTCGTCTTTTCAGATATATCTGGATTGCGTAAAACCTTTAAACTACCATCTTTTTCAAGCTTTTTCAATATATTCTTAACTGTTCCCGTAGAGCATATCGGACCATGCTTCATGAAGAAAACAGCTAATGCTTCATGCAATGAAGTCCAATTATCGCACTGCGAAAAGTGTTCTATAATCTTTTTCTCGATATCGTCATCGTCGACTACCTGATTGTCATAATTTTCATCCCATAGCCGAAGCTGCCCGCCAGACTGTATTTCCTGTAGTGCTTGCCACCGGCTGCAAATATTGTCGACCATCAAAAGGCATCCGTCACGGTGGTTAGTAGCATATATTAGCCTGTATTTCGGGCGCTGATTCCGTTTGATGCGCAAAGGCATATTAAGAACGTAGGTGTAACTCTGCATGAGCCGCATACAGTATTGCTCTGCGAATTGCGATTCCGCATCGTACCCGTTAATTTCGTGCTTTTTGTAAGAAGCGATAATCGGTTGCCAATAGTCGCCACCAGCTATTTCATTGAGCTCTTTGATTGATTTATCGGAGGCGTCCATTTTTGTCGGTTCGTATTCTACGAGGTCGTCGAATATTTCTTTATCATCAAAGGTTGTACCCATCGCATGACACGCTTCACGGATAAAACCGAAAGAGTTCATATTTATAAGCAGCTCTATGGAATTAAATCTACCTTTTGCAAAGTCATCGAATAGTGTGCATTGAAGTGCTTTTATTCCATACGGGTCGATGTACAGGAACACATTGCAACCGCTCTTGTTTTTCAAGATACTACGGATATTATCTTCGTATTTACCAGAAACGATTTTGACCCACGGATAATCCTTTAAGTTTTCCTGCAAATCCGCTGCATAGTTCAAATCAATAAATGTCGCTTCAATACTTGTGCCGGTGGCAGTTGTGCTGGCTTGGCACTGACTTATGACATCAAGGGCTATAAGCGGAGAGCCTTGATTGCCATCATCAAACTTGCCTTTTCCGGCAAAGCAGTCCACATACACGAGCGGCTTGTATGTATGGAGAATTTTTGAAACATACGGCTTGAAGTAGCAGCCAAGCAGCTCGTCCTTTACGACAGACCACGCTTTCTTTTCTACGAAGAAATCATCATTTTTCTTTGCCATACATACTCACCCTTTCTTTTCTAAAATGGCAGATCGTCTT
>Ga0163159_1004460_pt1 | contig 10017 bp, 5 predicted proteins | sample BioMet9_FD_108702 | JGI IMG/M metagenome (GOLD analysis project Ga0163159, IMG submission 108702) | Microbial communities from bioreactor (seeded with sewage sludge) at Lawrence Berkeley National Lab, California, USA - Biofuel... | ecosystem: Engineered > Bioreactor > Anaerobic > Unclassified ... | reverse complement strand
CCGCCGCCCATGCGCTTGGTCATGCTCCGCATGAGCAGGCTGAACAGGGCGTACATGATGACGATCGGGATGACCCACGAGACGATGAAGGTCACGATTGGGCTCGTCTGCTCGACGATCTCCTCATTGTAGGTGATGCCGCTGTCGGTGAGCTTCTCCGTGAGCGGCGTGAGATCCACGTTGGGGATGATGCCGGTGTAGTAGAGCTTCTGCTGGTTCTGCGGCTTTTCAGCCTCTTCCTTGGTCAGAACGACGATCCGGTCGGTCTGGAACTCGACCGAGGAGACCTTGCCGCTGTCCAGCATGGTGAGAAATTCCGAATAGGTGATCTCGTTGAGGTAGGAGGTCGAGATCGCCGTATAGAGCGTGTTGATGAGCAGCGTCGCGATCAGGGCCAGAACGACCAGCAGGATGATGCGCTTCGCCTTGCGGTTTTCTTCATCGTTGTTCTGCGGATCCTGTCCGTTCGGATTGTGCTTTTTCGGATCGTTTTTCAAAATTCATGCCCTCTTTCTGATAAAAACGAGGAAACGGCCGGGCGGCCGAAACTTTCACTTCATTTAAATTGTGCCAACATCTTATCACACAAACCACTGTTTTACAAGGAATACCGGCTTTTCGAACGGTAAATTTTCTGTGAATTTCCCAAAGGCTGGTGGTTGTTTTGGAGGGGAATAGCTGTTATAATACAAAATGGTTAATTTTGAGTTTGCATCATAGAAATTTGGCCCGGCGCAGGACGCCGGACAGGAGCGGAAATATGGAAGAAAAGAACAGAAACAAGCGCCCTTTCAGCGCGAAAAATTCGGAAAAACCCAGAAACTTCGAGCGGCGCGAAAACGCCGCGCCGCGCTTTGAGGCCCGTCCGGAGCCCCGGCGCGACGGCACCGACGACGCGGAAAACCTGCTCGAGGGCCGCAACGCGCTGACCGAGGCGCTCAAGAGCGGCCGCGCGATCGACAAGGTCTTCGTCGCCGCGGGCGACACCGACCGCGCCCTGGCGCGGCTGTCCGCCATGGCCAAGGAGGCCGGGGCCGTCGTGGTCGAGACCGACCGCCGCAAGCTCGATCAGATGAGCGCCACCGGCGCGCACCAGGGCGTCATCGCGGTCGTCGCCGCGCACAGCTACGCGTCCGTGGACGAGATCCTGCAGCGCGCGGCCGACCGCGGGGAGCCCCCGCTCGTCGTCGTCTGCGACGAGCTGTCCGACCCGCACAACCTGGGCGCGATCCTCCGCACGGCCGAGTGCGCGGGCGCGCACGGCGTCGTGATCCCCAAGAGAAGAAGCGTCGGGCTCACCGCCGTGGTCGGCAAGGCCTCGGCCGGCGCGCTCGAATACATCCCGGTCGCCCGCGTGACCAATCTCACGAAGGCACTGGAAGAACTCAAGCAGCGCGGCCTTTGGGTGTTCGGCACCGCGGCCGGCGGCGATACGCCGCTCTTCAAGGCCGATCTGAAAGGCCCTGCCGCAATTGTGATCGGCAGCGAGGGCGAGGGCATGAGCAGGCTGGTATCCGACGCCTGCGATTTCAAGGTCAGTATTCCCATGAACGGCAGCATTTCATCCCTGAACGCCTCCGCTGCGGCCGCCATCCTGCTCTATGAGGCGGTGCGTCAGAGAAGCGCGGAATAACAGGAGATTTTTCATGAGCGATTTGCCGAAGAATCAGAATCCGGAACAATTGAATAACGGTTCTGCCTCCGGCGACGCGCCGCAGAGCGGGGAATATTCGCTCGAGGAAATCATGAACGAGTTCGGGGGCTGGAGCAAAAAAGAGCCGGAACCCGTGCAGACAGAGAAAAAAGAACCGGAGCAGCCGGAACCGGAAAAGCCGAAGAACGCGGAAGAGCCGTCCGCAGCGCCGGAGCAGAAGAGCGAGCCGCCGGACAACGTGATCGCGTTCGTCCCGTCGGCTTCCGTGCCGAAGGCGGATATGATGGCCGACACGCTGCGCTTTGCCCCTGTCGCAGCGCCTCCGCCCGAGCCGGAACCGGAACGGAAGGTCTGGACCTATCGCGGGGAGCCGGAGCCGCCGGAGGACGACGCCTCGCCGGACGGCGAGGATAAAAAAGCCGTCCGCCGGGAAAAGAAGGCGGCGGCGCGGGAAAAGAAGCGCGACAGGCAGCTGGCGCGCTTTCAGCGCCGTCAGCTGAAGCTCCAGAAAAAGAAGGAGCGGCGCGACGAGCCGCCCGAGGTCGTCTACACCTCCCTGAAGGAAGCCTGCGACGCCTATGCCAGGGGAAGCAGTCTGCAGCTGAGGCTGTTTTTGTCCGTGCTGCTGTCGCTGGCCTCCATCGCGGTCCTGGTCCTGAGCCAGTATCCGCTCGGCGGGTTCGACTATGCCGCCAGCGAACGCCTGCTGTCGGTTTTGATGCTGGCCGGAATGCTGGTGCAGGCTCTTTTGTGCTACGATGTCTTTATCGACGGCGTTTCTCAGGCGCTGCGGCTGCATTTCGACCACACGAGCCTGCTGCTCATTCTGACGCTGGCTGCCGCGGCGGATTCCTTCTTTGCCATTTCCGCCGGGCGCATTCCGTTCTGCCCGGTCGTGTCGGCCGAGCTGACCGTCGCCCTGTGGGGCAGACTTTCCGAGCGGCGCGCCAAGCGCAAGACGCTCAAGGCCGTCAGCGCCATGGAAGCGCCGTCGGCGGCCGTGCGCGAGGAAAAGGCCTGGCACGGGAGAGACTGCATTTTCCGTGCGGAGGGTGACGCCGACACGTTCGTGCGCCGGCTCGAGCAGCCGGATGCCGCGCGGCGCATGATGCGCATTTACGCGCCGGTGCTGCTCGCCGCGACGCTGACGCTGTCGTTCCTGGCGTTCCGGCACAGCAGGGAGGATTTCCTCTGGACCTGGACGGCCATGCTGATCGCAGCCTATCCGATGGGCGTGTTCCTGGCCTTCGCCCGTCCGTTCGCCATCCAGTCCAAGCGGCTGTTCCGCAGCGGCGGCGCCGTGGCAGGCTGGTTCGGCGCACGGACTCTGGGCGGGGAGTGCGGCCTTGCCATCGAGGACAACGATCTGTTTCCGAAGGCGAACGTCACGCTCAACGGCATGAAGATTTACTCCGACCGCAGCGTGAGCCAGATCATCGGCTACGCCTCCGCCGTCGTGGAGACGGCCGGCAGCGGTCTTGTTCCCCTGTTCCAGGAGATGATGAAAAACCAGAACGGCCGCCACTACACGGTCGACACCTTCCGCCGCTACGAGGGCGGGGGACTGGGCGCCGAGATCCGCGGGGATGTCATTCTGATGGGCTCGCTTGCCTTCATGAAGCTTATGAAGGTGCGCATGCCCGAGGGCACCAAGGTCAAGCAGGCGGTGTATCTGTCCATCAACGGCGAACTCGCCGGGGTGTTCGCGCTCAACTACGCGCCGGCCTCCGCCGCCAGGAGCAGCCTGATCGCCGCGATCCGGGCCAACGGCCTTATTCCGATCCTGGCGACGCGCGATTTCATGATCACGCCGCAGTTCCTCAAGCACCGCTACAAGGTCTCCACCGACCGCGTCGAATTTCCCACGGTTGAGGAGCGGGCCCGCCTGTCCTCGCCGGAGGCCGTCAAGGACGGCGTGCAGGGCGCGCTCATGGCGCGGGCGAGCTTCAACAGCTTCGTCTCGACTGTCACGGCGGCCAGATCGCTCTGCTCCGCCGCGCGCGGGAGCCTGGTCGTGTCGGCGGCCGGCGGTCTTCTCGGGACAATGATCCTGTTTTTCCTGACCTTCATCGGTTCGGCCGGCGCGGTCACCAGCTGGAATCTGCTGCTGTACGAGCTGCTGTGGCTCCTGCCGGTGTTCCTGATCACCGGCCTGGTGGGCAGAAGCTGACCGGTTCCCGCTTTTGTGGGAATTCACAAGATTGTGTTTGCATTCTATACTCTGTTCGTTTATAATGGACTTTAAGAGTCGGCTGAATGTGTACTGCCGAGAGACAAGCTGTTACGACGCCGGAAGCGGCTTGCCTGAAGAAAGGAGAAAACAAACTTATGGGCTATACTGCCAACGACATTCGCAACATCTGTCTGCTGGGCCACGGCGGCGACGGAAAATCCGCTCTCTGCGAGAGTATGCTTTTTACAACCAAGGCGATCACCCGTCTGGGCAAACGCTCCGACGGCACGACCGTTTCGGATTTCGACGATGAGGAGAAGAAGAGACAGTACACGATCTCTTCCTCCATCATTCCGGTCGAATATAACAAGTGCAAGCTGAATGTGATCGACAATCCGGGCTATTTCGACTTCGCAGGCCAGATCGTGCAGTCCCTGCGCGTGTCTGACGCGGGTCTCATCTGCGTCACCGCCAAGAGCGGCATCGGCGTCGGAACCGAAAAGGGCTGGAAGTCGCTTGAAAAGGCCAAGCTGCCCGTCATGTTCTACATCTCCAAGCTCGATGAGGAGCACGCCAATTATTTCGGCGTTCTCGATTCGCTGCGCAGCACCTTCGGCACGATGATCATTCCGCTTTCGTTCCCGATTCTCAAGGGCGAGGAAGCGGTCGGCATCGTCGATGTCGTCACCAAAAAAGCCTATGATGTCAGCGGCAAGGAGATTCCCGTGCCCGCCGACGCCAACGATAAGATCGAGTCCTACATGGCCGAGCTCAGCGAGCAGGTCGCCGAGACGGACGAGGCGCTCATGGAGAAGTTCTTCGCCGAAGAGCCGTTCACCCCGGAAGAGCTGCTGGCAGGCGTCAAGGCCGGCATCCGCGATCGCCTGATCGCGCCGGTGTTCTGCGGCTGCGCGGTGAACGGACTCGGCACGGCAAACCTGATGGGCAATCTCGTGAAGTTTGCGCCCAATCCGCTTGAGGGCAAGCCGATGGTCCAGGTCGACGACGAGGGCAAGGAATCCGAGTTCAAAATCGACCCGAAGGGCAGCCCGATGGCCTTCGTGTTCAGCACCATGGCCGACCAGTACGGCAAGAACTCCTATTTCAAGGTTATCTCCGGCGATGTGGAAGATACCATGACGTTTGTGAACGCCCGCACGGGCGACAGCGAAAAGCTGGGCAACATGTTCTTCCCGAGAGGCAAGGACAACACCAAGACCTCCAAGGTCTGCTGCGGCGACATCGGCGTCTTTACGAAGCTCGCCTCCGTCCACACGGGCGACACCCTGGGCCTGGCCGGCAAGACGGCCGTCATCAAGGGCATGAACTACGATGAGCCCATGTACCGCATGGCGATCTACGCCAAGATCAAGGGCACAGAGGACAAGATCGCGGCCGGTCTCGTCAAGCTGAACGAGGAGGACGCCTCCTTCTGGTACGGCAACGATCCCGAGACCAAGGAGCTCATCATTGCGGGCGCCGGCGACATGCAGCTGAGCGTTCTCATGGCCAAGCTCGCCAGCAAGTACAAGGTGGAGGCTGTTCTGAAGCCCGCCAAGATCGCCTACCGCGAGACCATCAAGAAAAAGGTCGAGATCCACGGACGCCACAAGAAGCAGTCCGGCGGCCACGGCCAGTTCGGCGATGTCTATATCCGTTTTGAGCCGCAGTCCGAGTCCGAAGAGATGATCTTCTCCGACGAGACCGTCGGCGGCTGCGTGCCGAAGAACTTCATCCCCTCCGTTGAAAAAGGCCTGCGCAGCTGTGTGAACAAGGGCGTTCTGGCCGGCTACCCGGTCGTGTTCCTGAAGGCCACGCTGTACTTCGGCTCCTATCACCCCGTCGATTCCTCCGATATGGCGTTCCAGACCGCCGCCGGCATCGCCTACAAGGAAGGCCTGCCCACTGCCGGTCCGACGCTGCTCGAGCCGATCGGCGAGCTCAAGGTCTACGTTCCCGATGCCAATATGGGCGACATCATCGGCGACCTCAACAAGCGCCGCGGCCGTGTCATGGGCATGAACCCGGATCCCGAGAATCCCGGCGATCAGGTCGTCGAGGCGGAAGTGCCGATGGGCGAAATGTCCTCCTATTCCATCGATCTGCGCGCGATGACCCAGGGCCGCGGCAGATACTCCCTCAAGTTTATCCGCTATGAGGAAGTGCCGCAGATGAACCAGGCAAAGATCATCGAGGACGCCAAGAAGGAAGCCGAGGAAGAATAAGACCTCCGGGGCTGCCGCCGAACGCGGCAGCCCTTTTTTAAACAGACACGGCGCAAAAGGCCGCCCGCGGAACTATCCGCGGGCGGCCTTTGATATTTAATTGGCTGTGCTGCTGTCGGCCCGCGTGTAGACGAACGCGTTCGGCAGCGCCCGTCCGCCGGAGTAGCGCAGGGGAGAGCTCGCGGACTGGAGAATATATTCGCCGTCATACCAGATCATGGCGCTGGCACCGCCGTCGAGGTTCATGGCCTGCATGCAGTGGTGCTGGAGCAGGATGTCGGAGCAGGTGTTGACATCGGTCCCGATGATGCCCTCGAGCGGCATGCGGCCCTCGATGCCCAGCATCAGAATTTCATACTTGTCGGACTGGCCGACGCAGGCGCGCGGCTGCGTGCCTGTCCAGGCGTAGTCCACAACCTTTTCGCCGTCGATGATCATGGCGGGCTGGAATTCGACGGCGTCGGTGCAGTCGTCGCTCACGGAGGAGGCGGCGTCCTTGATGTAGAAGAGGTTGTCGCTGTGGAGCTCGATGCGCTTGTAGGCCCAGGCGCCGAAGTGTTCGCCGTAGGCGACGCCGTTGCTCATGGCGTAGCCTGCGAGCAGGCCGCCGTTGCCGGTTCCGCCCGGGTCGATGAAACCGCTGGCGTTCATGGCGAGCACGCCGTTGTGCTGCGAGGCAATGTCACCGGAGAGCTGGCCGCTGGAGCCGAGCGAGGAAGCCATCTCGACCGAGAGCCGGGCGGGGTCCTTGGCGATGGCCAGCACGCCGCGGTAGCCGGAACCGGACACGCGCACAATCAGGATCTCATTGTCCGCGTCGATTGCCAGCACCTGCTCGCCCATGGTCGTCTGAATGGAGGTACCCTGGTCGTCGAACCCGGCTTCGTTGATGTAGATATGGTCCCAGCCGTTGGCGATCACATCGGGATTTGAACTCACATAGGCATCCATCGTGGTCTGATCGAGTTCCCAGAAGAGCTTGTAGAAGGCGTCGCGCTTCTGCGCTGTTTCTTCTTCGGGCGTCAGAGTCTCTTCCGAGGAGGCGGAGGCAGAGCTGACATGGGCCTCGATGACTTTGCTGCTGTCGCTGCCCGAGCTCTCGCCCTTGGACCATCCGGATTCCTTGCCGACCGCGCTGCCGATTGCGAGGCCGTATTCATACCGGACCTCCTGGATGATGTCGGCGGGGATGAAATAGGTCGCAAGCCATTGATGCCGCATGGTGTTCATGGCGGTATTGATGTAGATGGTCCGCCATTTGGTGATGAAGGCGTTCTGCGAATAGATGCAGAAAAAGTACAGACCTTCCAGACATAATAGGACTGCCAGTATAATGGCAAGTGTTTTCAGCGGTTTTTTGGGTTTTCGCGGCCTTTTGGCCACGCGCGCTCCTGCGCGTGCATTGCCGAAGAGCTTCACTTGATTCAGATTCCTCTCTATCGTTTTCGGGTTCTTTGCACACAGACATGCGTATTCTAGCATATTGATGTGAAAGAATCAAACCTTTCGTTGAAAAGTAAGGATTTTTAAGGAATCCGGACGAAAAAGGCGGCGCAGCCGAAGCTGCGCCGCCGGGAAGACGGAAACGCCGGGGATTTATGCCGCGGGCTTGACAGCTGCCGCAGTCTTGGCGGCGGTGTCGATGTTCATGAGAACCTGAGCGCCCATGGCGCGGGTCGCGGTGCCATCCGGCAGGAAGCTGCCGTTGGAACCGGCCATCAGCTTGGAAGTGGTGCAGTAGGCCACACCAGCCTTGGCCCACTCCGCTATGGCGGAGGCGTCGGTATAGCTCAGAGCGTAATCCGTGATCTTCGCCGCACCGCCGAATACGGCGTACGTATAGAGGATCTTGGCCATTTCGGCTCTGGTGAGCGCCTTTTCCGGAGCAAAGGTCTTGCCGTAGCCGTCTACGATCTTGTTCTGATAGGCCCACAGTACGGCGCTGGAGTACCAGGCGTCGTCCTTGCAGTCGGTGAAAATCTCGGAGAGCTTGCCGGTGACGGCGGGGCTACCCGCCTCACGGTAGAGCATCGTGACGAGCATCGCGCGGGACATGTCGGCAGCGGGCATAAAGGTCTTGCCGGTGCCGTTCATGATCTTGTTGTCCGTCACGTAGTTGACCGCCTTGACGTACCAGGCGCCGTCGGCGATGTCGGAGTAGGCCGTCGGCAGAACGGTGATGCGGCCCTGCGGCTTGGCGTAGGATTCGGGCACGACGCCGCCGAGGGAATCCTTGATATAGTTGATGAGGACCTGGTTGTCGATCATGATTTCGTTCTTGAGAATCTTGTTGTCCTTAAACATGTTGATGCCGTCGCCGCCGGACTTGAGCATGTAGTTGTGGGAGGCGAGCGTGTAGGTCTTGGTGAGATCGAGGGGAGCGTAGGTGCCGTCCTTCTGCAGAACCTGGATGTCCTTGACACGGTAGGCGCCGTCAACCTTGACGAAGTTGGTCTTGTCGTCGCCGACAGCGGAGGACTTGACAGAGGTGTCGATCGTGTACTTGAGACCGGAAACCTGCAGGAAGCCGCCCATTTCGCCGAGGGCATTGGTGCCGTCGGAGGCGAGCCCCTGGGTGTTGCGGGCGGTCCATTCCAGAGCGTCCTTGATTTCCTGGCCGCTGGCTTCCACAACGCAGAGCGCGTTGCCATAGGGATGCACCGCGATGATGTCGCCGTAGGTGATGTTGCCCTTGGTGAGATCGGCACGGATGCCGCCGCCGTTCACGAAGGCGATGTCGGCACCGGAGAGAATGCGGTAGGCATCGGCGCAGAGATCGCCGAGGTTGGTCTCACGGTTGCGGACTGCGCGGGTACCGTCGGCCGCCTTGATGGTGAGATCCACGCTGGTCTTGGCCACAACGGTGTCGACCAGTTCCTGGTTCTTGGCCTGCAGCGACTTGACATAGGCGTCCGTCGTGGCATCCTTGTCGGTGTACTTGTCCTTGGAGATCAGTTCGGTGGAGAACTTGCCGTCCTGGGTGATGGTCAGCTTGCCGATGTTGGCGAGCTTCGTGCCGGTGGAGGACAGAAGAACAATTTTGCCTTCCTTGTCTTTGACTTCCTGGCTGGGGATGACGCTGTGGGAGTGGCCGTCGAGCACGACATTGACGCCGGTCGTGTTGGCGATCAGATCCGTGGACTGCCAGGGAGAGGAGCTGGAATCGGTGCCCAGATGCGCGAGCAGAACGACGTAGGTCGCGCCCTCTTTTCTGGCCGCGTCGACGCTCTTCTGCACGCTGGCATAGAGATCAGCGCCCTTGTTGCCCTCGGCAAAGGAGTAGACGTATTTGCCGTTGGCGTCCTGGAAATAGGTCGGAGTGGACTTGGTGAAGGATTCCGGCGTGTCGACGCCGACATAGGCGACCTTTACGGTGCCGTAGGTGGCGATGGCGTAGGGCTTGTATCCCGTGAGGCCCTTGTCGTCCGTGGCGGTATAGGTCAGATTGCAGCACAGGTACTGGTATTTGGCCTGCTTGACAAGACCCTGCAGCACGTCCATGCCGTAGTCGAATTCATGGTTGCCAAAGGTGGCGTAGTCATAGCCGACTTCGTTCATGATGTCGACCAGATATTCGCCCTTGGACAGGGTGCCGATCACGTCGCCCTGCACGGCGTCGCCGCAGTCGACCAGCGCAACATAGTTGTTGGTGGCCTGCACGGCTTTTTTATAGGCTGCCAGACCTGCGTAACCGATGTTGTCATCGACCGCGCAGTGGACGTCGTTCGTGTAGAGCACGACGATGTCGTCGGACTTCGCGTCCGCCGCCAGGGACATGGTGGTCATCATGCCGAGCACCATGCAGACTGTCAGCAGGATTGCTACAAGTTTCTTCATATTACCCTCCTTAAAATTACCTGCCTGCGCAGGATTTTATAATGATATTATACAATAAAATTCGTGCCGGGGCTATGGTCAGATGATGCAAAATGCATCCCTGTTTTTCACAGATTTGACAAAAATCT
>Ga0163159_1004448_pt1 | contig 10031 bp, 11 predicted proteins | sample BioMet9_FD_108702 | JGI IMG/M metagenome (GOLD analysis project Ga0163159, IMG submission 108702) | Microbial communities from bioreactor (seeded with sewage sludge) at Lawrence Berkeley National Lab, California, USA - Biofuel... | ecosystem: Engineered > Bioreactor > Anaerobic > Unclassified ... | reverse complement strand
TCGCCGTCTCCGCGTGCCATCCCCGCACTTCGCCGTCTCCGCGCGGCACCGCTCTATTTCAGCTCTCCGACCTTTTCAGCATGCTTTCAGATGTGCAGCATAGAATTTGCGGCATAATGTACACAGAAAGGCAGGGGTTGTGAAATGAACGTACTCATCGTCGAAGACGAGAAGCGCTTAGCCGAAGCGCTCGCGCATATCTTGCGCAAACAGAATTACAACGTGGACGTCGTCTACGACGGCCAGAGCGGATATGACTACGCGAGCGGTGGAGACTACTACGACGTACTCGTGCTCGATGTCATGCTCCCAAAGCTCGACGGGTTCGAAATCGTGCGGCGCCTGCGTCAGGAGAACGTCTCGACGCCCATCCTCATGCTCACCGCGCGCACGCAGCTCACCGACAAAGTCGAGGGCCTCGACCGCGGAGCGGATGACTACATGACCAAGCCGTTCCAGCCTGAGGAATTGCTCGCTCGTCTGCGCGCGCTTACGCGACGTCAGGGCGAAGTGGTCGTCGACGTGCTCAAGTTCGACGATCTCGAACTCTCCCTCGGCACGTGCGATCTCTCGTGCGGGGATAAGACGGTGCACCTGAGCTACAAGGAGTTCGAGGTGTTGCAGACGCTCATGGGCAACCCTGGGCAGACCATCAGCAAAGAGCAGCTCATCGCGCGGGTCTGGGGCGTGGATAGTGCCGCCGAGGACAACAACGTCGAGGCGTACATCTCGTTCCTGCGCAAGAAGCTCCACTTCCTCGAATCGAAGGCTGAGATCATCACGCTTCGCAAGATTGGCTATCGTCTGGAGACGCCCACAAGATGATGAAGATGCTCAAACGGCTTCGCCGCCAGTTCGTTGCAACGACGGTTATCCTCGTCGGGCTCATCCTCATAGCGGTGCTCGTCGCCTATTGCTACGCCACCTATCAGTCCGCGTACTCGAAAATCCAGATGTCGCTTTCGCAGGCGGTTGAGAAGTCAGCGCAGATGCGCAGCTGGCCCGATGACGGGTCGTTCCCCGAAATAACCTATACCGATGACGGGTTGACCATCACCTTCGGTCAAAGCTCATCGGGCCACGGGAGTGGCTCTAACGGGTCGGGCACATCAAGCACGGCGACGGGCACGGCCACAACAACGAGCACGGCGACGGGCACGTCCGGCACCGCGAGCACGGGAACGAGCGGTTCCAATAACGGCGGGTCGCGCATCGACGTCGCCGGCGGAACGTTCACGCCGGTCTACTCGGTGACAGTCGATTCCGGCGGCGACATCATCAGCGTCAACGATTCATCGGTCACGATGGATAGTTCGGTTGCCGCCCAAGCCATATCAGAAGCGATGGCGAGCGGGCAGACGAGCGGCCTTCTCAAAGATGTCAACCTCTACTACAAGCTCACGACCTCCGGCTCCAAGACCTATATCTCCTTCACGGATTCGACAACCCTGTTCAGCACGCTGAACTCGACGATTCTCACTTCGCTCGCGATCTTCGCCGGTGCGCTGCTGCTCGTGCTGCTCGTTGCGATCCTGCTCGCGCGCATGGCCATCAGGCCAGTCGAAGAAGCGTGGACGAAGCAACGCCGCTTCATCGCGGACGCGTCGCACGAACTTAAGACGCCGCTCACGGTCATCCTCGCGAACACCGAAATCGTGCGCGAGAACCAGGGTACGCTTGTTGCCGAGCAGGACAAATGGCTGCAAGGGACGCTCGAGGAATCGGAGAAGATGGAGGATCTGATCCAGGACCTGCTCATGGTCGCGCAGACCGAAGAGGACACGATGGTGGACGGTTCCGCAAAGGAGGAGCCCGAGCCGCTCGACCTCTCCAACATCGTTGAAGCGAGCGCCATGCAGTTCGAGGCGGTCGCCTACGAGCAGAACGTGACGATGGATTACGACGAAGTCGAGCCCCACCTCGAGGTCAAGGCGGACAAGACCAACCTCGAGCGGCTCGTGCGCATCCTCATCGACAACGCCTGCAAGTACGCGGGCGACCCCGGCAACGTTGTCATCACGTTGAAGCGCGAAGGCAGAGATGCCGTATATCGTGTTGCCAACACCGGCGAGAACATCTCGGCAGACGACCTCCCCCACGTGTTCGACCGCTTCTTCCGTTCGGATACCTCGCGCACCGACGAGACCGGCCACGGACTGGGACTCTCCATCGCGAAGAACATCGCCGAAGGGCTGCGCGGAACGATTTCTGTAACCAGCGACCCCGGCGAGATGACGGCCTTCACGGTGAAACTACCTTTAGCGTAGCTTCCGGCGGGGCGGGGTCGGACACACGATTTGACTACACTGCATTTTTATTGCATTTTTATGCTATAGTGATGGATAGTTACCATCCAGAGAAAGAGTCAACATGCCGACGTGCGTTCCGATAAAAGACATGCGCGACACCGTCGCATTCGCCGACTTGGTCGAGAATGCGCCGGGCCCGATAACTGTCACGAAAAACGGGTATGACCAGTTCGTGGTAATTCGCAGCAAAGACTTCGACGCAATGCAGCAATACGAAGCAAAGGCAAAGATACTCGAGCGCATGCTGCGGGCCGAACGCGAGCGCGCTACTGGTCAACACGTAGATGCCACTGAGTCCATTGCGGCCCTGAGGGAAAAGTATGGTCTATAGCAGCCGGATTCTCGAAACCGCGAATCACGAGCTGGAGGATATCGTTTCGTATCTCGCGTCGCATGGAAAGCACACGGCCGAAGCCTTTATCAACGAGTATGCAAAACAGCTCGATCTGATTTGTTCGGGCACCGTATCCTACGGTCTGTCTCGCATGCCAGAGCTGGCTTTACTGGGGTATCGGACAGCGCTGGTGGGCTCATATGGTATTCTCTACTACTTCGAGAACGACTTCGTAGTGGTGGCGCATATTTTCCATCAGTCACAGGACTATGCCGCCCTCGTGGCATCATCGCCGCAAAATCCTGACGAACCCAACTAGCTGACAGCCAAATCTCTCGCCAACTATTCGAGCTGCCTCTGGCCTAGCTTCCGGCGGGGCGTGGTCTGGCACGCGGCTACTCGCGCGGAAACATCGGGTGATAAGGGCTCCCGCAGCGCGCAATTCCCAACGGTTGGGCTGCGCCCGCGCGCCGCAAAACGTCGCCCGCATTCGCCGGGAGCTGACGGAGAACCACGCGGTATTCTTCTGTCATCTGTTGCGCAGATAGCTGTTGGCGATAATAGAGCTTTTGCTCAATCACCGCAATGATTCTCACCATTAAAGATACTCGCATGAAGCTCTATGAACCTCTTCCTTCAAAATATGCTATACGTTATACTATAAGTTGTATAGCTATAGGAGGCGCACCATGACTACTGCTCAAATGAACATTCGCATCGACGATGCGCTCAAGAACCGTGGCGATGCGGTATTTCGGCGTTATGGCGTTACGCCGTCGGATGCGGTACGTGCGCTATGGAACTATACCGCGGAGCATGAAGAACTCCCTGAATTCATTGACTCCCACGCAACGGATGCCGCCCAAGAAAAGCTGCGCCTCTCCGTGCGCGAGAGTAGCGGTATGGCAACGAGGCTTCTCGAAGAGATGACCGGCATCGCGACGATCCCCGAAGATCGCGACGATGATGACGTCCTATTCGAGGAGTACATGGGGCGAATCGATCGCCATGAGTAAACCACCGCTGAAAGTGCTCCTCGATACGAACGTCTGGCTCGACCACTATCTTGGGATTCGCAGCGGCAACGAACTTGCCACGCGTACCATCGACGCACTGGCGGCGGCGGGAGCCGCACTCTACGTGAGTGCACCAGCTCTCAAGGATATCTACTTTTTGCTGGCCGGCAATCTTAAGCACAACATACGCGCCACGAAAAACGAGGTGGACGAGGCAAACGCGCGCGCCTGCAACGAGTGCGCATGGGCTTGCATACGTCAGCTCATGGAGATTGCCGTCATCGTCCCCGTCGGCTCATCGGAGTGCTGGGACGCCTTCACGCTCAAGGAAGAACACGCAGACTTCGAGGACGATCTGATACTCGCCGCCGCACGAGCAGCAGACATCGATTGGATCGTTTCGAGCGACCGCAAGCTGCAGGCAAGATCGTCGCTGCCCGTGCTATCCCCGCGCGAAGCATGCGCAAAACTCAGCGACCCTACTCCCCCAGATTGATGGCATCCACGTCGAGGCGCGGGAAGAGCGGGTCGCCCTTCTCCACGGCGTTACCGGCGGGCAGGCCGCCCCAGCGCGTCGTCTCGGCCAGATTGGTCACGGCATTCGCATCGCCGAGCGAGAGACGGCGGAAAACCTCGGCCGACGTGTTCGGCATGAGCGGCGCATAGAGAAGTGCCATCACGCGGCACGCCTCAAGCGCGTTGTAGATGACGGCGGCAAGCTTGTCGGCGGCTTCCTCAGCACTCGCGAGGCCGGTCGCCTCGAGCTTGGCGGCATCGCCCTCGGCGGCCTTCGCGAGGTTCCACGGGGCGCTCTCCTCCACATAGAGGTTCGCGCGGGCGCAGAGCTCGTTCACCGCCGCGATGGCGCCGGTGTAGTCGATAGCGTTCATCGCATCCGCGTAGCGCGCGTACAGGCCGTCGGCGATATCCTTCAGCGGGTTCTCCGCGCTCTCCTGGCTTGCAGGAAACGCGGGCACCTTGCCGTCGAAGTACTTGCCGCACATGTTGAACACGCGGCTCACGAGGTTGCCCCAGCTGTTGGCCAGGTCCGCGTTGTAGACCTGCACCATGCGCTCCATCGAGATGGAACCATCGGCGCCAATCTGCACGTCGGTCATGAAGTAGTAGCGGTACGCGTCCACGCCGAAGACCTTCACGAGGTCGGCCGGCGCCACAGCGTTGCCCGTCGATTTGCTCATCTTCTCGCCCTTGGTGAGCAGGAACCCGTGCGCGAAGACCTTCTCCGGCAGCGGCAGCCCGGCGGCCATGAGCATGGCCGGCCAGATCACGCAGTGGAAGCGGATGATGTCCTTGCCCACGAAGTGCACCTGCGCGGGCCAGTAGTGCGCGAAGTTAGCTTCGGCCTCCTCGTCACCGCCGTAGCCGATGGCCGTGAGGTAGTTGATGAGCGCATCGAACCACACATAGGTCACGTGGCCTTCATCGAATGGCAGCGGGATACCCCAATCGAATGTGGTGCGGCTCACGGAGAGATCCTTGAGGCCGCTCTTCACGAAGGAGACGACCTCGTTTCGACGCGTCTCGGGGCACACGAACTCCGGATGTTCGTCGTAGTAGGCCAGAAGCTTGTCGCCGAACTCGGAGAGCTTGAAAAACCAGTTCTCTTCCCCCGCGGCATCATAGCGCAGCGGCCGCTTGCACTCCGGACAGCACTTCTCGCCATCGATCTCGACGACCTCCGATTCGGTGTAGTACGTCTCCTCGTGCACGCAGTACCAGCCCTCGTAGGCCGCTTTGTACAGATAGCCCTTATCGTGCAGCAGCTGCAGCAGCTTCTGGACCCCCTTCACGTGACGCTCGTCGGTGGTGCGGATGAAGTCGTCGTTGGAGATGTCGAGCAGCTTCCACGTCTTTTTGAACTCGGGCGCAAGCGAATCGACCCACGCCTGCGGTGTCATACCGTGCTCCTCGGCCGACTCGGCCACCTTCTGGCCATGCTCGTCGAGACCCGTGAGGAAGAAAACGTCGCGCCCGTCCATGCGTTCGAATCGCGCAAGCGTATCGGCCGCGGTCGTCGAGTAGGCGGTGCCGAGATGCGGCGCCGCATTGACGTAGTAGATGGGCGTGGTGATCATGTAGGTCTTGGGCATGGCGTGTTCCTCGTATCGTGACGCATCGGGTCCGTGCAGTGGTTGGTTTTCATGCCGTCGGCCAGCGGATGAATCGGGCGCGAGAGCCCGATGCCGCATTCCCCGGAACCGTACAGCAATACTTCATTATACGTCGAACGCCCGCGCCTGTGCGGGAGTGCAGCAATATTGCAGAACCTGCGCCGCCGCGGAGAAGGACTCTGGCATCATCCACACGCCCTGCGGATGCTATATGCCGTTCTGGATGTAGTCCAGAAACGCATCCTTCATCTGCTTTCTGCGCTTTTGGCTAACGGGGACCTTTTCGCCCGACGCCATCAGAACACAGTCCTTTTTCAGCTCTACGATGTAGTTCATGTTCACCAGAAAGCTCTTGTGGCATTGGAAGAAGCATTTCGGGAGACTGTCTGCCATCTTGCCAATCGACGCATACGTCTGGATAGTCTCATCCATCAGATGCATGCTCACTTTGCGCCGATCGCTTTCCAGATAGCAGATCCGGGCAGGGTCCACTCGGCGGATGGTTCCTTTCGAATGCACTATCAGCGCACGGGAACGCGATGCCTCCACACTTGCGAGCGCTTTATCGAGGGCAAAATCGAATTCTTCTCGATCGAGCGGTTTCATGAGGAAGTAGACGTGCTCCGTCCGATAAACCTCCGTGCAGTACTCGATGTGTTTGGAAAGATAGATAATCTGCGCGGCGCTCCCCGCGGGGAAGAACCTGCGCACCAGATCGATGCCCGTCGGCTCGCCTTCGCCCAGCATGATGTCCATCAGCGCCACGTCGACCATGCCGCCGCGTTTCAGGTATTCCTCGAGCTCACGGCCATTCGATAACGTCGTCAGCACAAGTTCAGCCTGCCGGGGGTGGCTATCGATCAGATCGCTTATCACCTGAGTGTAATTCGCCTGATCTTCTACGAGCACAACGTGATACTTGGGCACCTTTCCCCTTCGCTCTCCGATTCTAACAGTTCCATGAAGTGCATTTCGCTCGTCGCGCCTCAGATGTTCTGCTGATTGATGAGTAACGTCACGTTAGCGTATCGATGGAATCGTTTTGAGCTTTTGTCATAAAACATGATGTTGATGTAACGACCGCAGTAAAAAAGCACCGATGACCATCACGACCCGAAAATCAGACCGAATCGTTCGGCAGATGGAGGCTACCGAGCGATTCGATCTGATTTTCGGGTTCTTTGCGCCTCTTTTGCATGACATTATAAACTTATTATAGTTATGTCGCGCACACCAAGCCCATTTGCATTAATAATGACGAAAATACCAATATCGGCAGCGAACTATCAAGACGTCTGCAACAACTGAGCAAGTTGAGGTAACGACCGCCTGCTTCGATAGCCAATCAGGTCGTGCATGCACGACCTGATTGGCCACTCGTATATGCGGTGTAAAAGCGAGCGGTTGATTCTCGTCGCTTCAAAAACCGAATCTTGCTCAGACCTATTTGGGGAAGAGCGAAAACAGGCGCGGACGGTTTCCTACCCCCTTGACAACGCAAAACGGCGGGATGTCGATGGTGGCATTCCGCCGTTTTGCTTGTCAGCATATCTACGAACGTGCAGTTGCCGAACCCTTGAGCTTCGGAAGCGTCAGGGCAATCACGCCGGCGACGGCCATGGCCACCGCAACCGGGATGAACGCGAAACCGACGTTGCCCACGCTCGCGTCGACGATGACGCCGGCAAGCCAGGGGCCGAGGTAGCGCCCGACAATCGACATGGTCGAGATAGTGCCCGTACCGGTAGCGCGGACTTCGGCCGGATAGTAGTCGCCAGCCGCCGACATGATAACGGTCACCACGCCGGTGCAGGCGGTGATCAGCGCGACGAGCACGTAGCACAGCCACAACGGCGGCTGTCCCTGCAACGCCATGCAATACCAGATGCTCAGCGCTGCGCACGCGATGCTCGCGATGGCGATGACGTTCTTGCGCTCGATATGATCGGAGAGGTTACCCCACAACTGAATCAGGATAATGGTCGCGATGCCACCCCACGTCATGGCGAGTCCTGCCTGCGCGAGGTCGAATCCGACGTACTGGATGGTGGCCGTGTAGTAGGCGACGGTGATCATGTAACCGATCTGCCAGATGATGAACATGATGCCGAAGTGCCAGGTGATGGGCATCTTCAAGACGCGCTTGAGCGAGCCCTGCGACTTCGCGGGAGCCTTGTCCTCGGCCGCCTTTTCGGTAGCCTGCGCGCTGGTTGCGCCAGCAGCGGCGCTCGATGCAGGCTTGGCTGTTTTCGCAGTAGCCGCCTCAGCATGCGCGGTTTCCGCGGTTCCCGCCGCAGCTGCAGCCGCCTGCTTGGTGCTCTTCGCAATCGTGGCCATGGGGGCCGCAACCGACTCGATGATAGTGCCATAGGGCAGCAAGCCCTTCTCCGCCGGGTCCTCTTTCATGCAGATGGCGATGAAGACGGTGATGGCGGTGCAGAACAGGCCGGCATACACGAAGCTCATCTGCCAGCTGGTCGACAGAATCAGCGGTGGCACAACCAGGCCGATGATCACGGAGGCGAAGTTCGCGCCCGGCGTGATGAGCGCCATGCCAAAGCCGCGCTTCTCAGGTGCGAACCAGCGGGCAACGATCTTCGGAATCGTCGCCATGAACAGGCCCGCGCATCCGAAACCGGCAATGCACCAGAGGGCAATCGCAAGAACGAGCCCTCCTTGCGCGAAGAGGCCGAACAGTATCATGCCGAGCGATGCGAACGCCGCAGCGATAGTGAGCGTCTTCTTGGTGCCGATGCGGTCGGCGAGCCAACCCCAGAACAGCGATGCGCCCGCATAGAACACGGTGTACCACGAAGTGATGAGCCCGACCTCGGAATAGCTGATGCCGAGCGTATTGCGGATGAGTTCGAGCGAGAGCGCCGGCATGCGCTGGCAGGTCAGCACGATGAACTGTGTCAGAAACCCTCCGAGGCATATGATGAATGCGTAATGGAACTTCTTCTTCTGCGCTCCTCCGCCGGGCTGCGCGGCGGATGTGGTTGCTTTATCGGGCATTGCCCCTCCTCTTCAATCCCACGAAACTCATTTGCCTGCCGTGAAGTCGTCGACGGCCTTGCGCATCATATTCACGTTCTCGATCTTCGCGTTGAACGGCACGTCGCAACCGGACGACATCAGGAACCCGGTCGGACCGATCTCGCGGCAGAGCTTCATCGAATAGTCGTAGATATCCTCGGGCTTCGCGAATGCGAGCTTGGCCGCCGGCACATCGCCCATGATGCACATGTGGTCGCCGACGATTTCCTTGGCCTTGAAGATGTTGGTCTGACCGTCGAGACCCATGATGCATTTCTTCGCCGGAAGCTGCAGGAAGTGGTCGAGGCCCAGGTCCCAGCTGGAATCGAGGTGGAAGACAGGCGTGACATCGTATTGCAGCAGCAGGTCGGTATACTCCACCATGTACTTCCACGACCACCTCTCGAACTGCTCAACGCCGAGCGAACTCGGGGTGCCGCGCCAACCGCCGACCCACATGCCGAAGCGACGGTTGCCCGCTTCCTTCTCCAACAGGGCCGCCGTCTCCTCCATCTTGGTGCGATGGATCTCGGCGAAGACCTGCTCGAGCTTGTCGGGGATGCCCATCATGTCCTCGACGAGGAAGTTCATGAGCGTCCTGCCGCCGCAAAGGCACTCGAATGGGGACGCGATCGAGCCGTTGCTCATGATCGCCACACCCGCTTCACGGTAGCGCTTCATCGCAGTTGGATAGTACGAGGGCACATCGCCGAGCAGTTCCTGCACGGTACCGAAGTTGCGCTCGATGAAGTCCTTGCGCCACTTGGCGAAGCCCTCTTCGAGGATCAGGTCGTAATCGCTCTGATGGATGAGTTCGACCTCATCAACTTGCCACAGCTCGTTGGCATCCAGATCGACACCGGGCACCTTAACCGGCGAGAACCAGGTGATCTCGAGGCCTCTCACGGGGAAGATCGCCGCCTGTACCGCATCGATGCCGAGCTTCTGAGCGGCAGCGATGTTCACCGAGCATTGCAGTTCGATGTCCGACAGCGTATCGCCCAGGGGCACGTCCATCGCGACCGCGTTGAACTCCGTTCCGGCACCGATATAGGGTATCTGGTCGACCGGTTCCAAGGCGACTGCCGCACGGATACGATCGAGCTTCTCATCATACTGATCCATTGCACTCCTCCATCATCTCGTTGGACATTCCTGTTGCGCCAGCTGTCAGGATTCCGTCGCACGGATAGCTTCCGTTTCC
>Ga0163159_1004444_pt1 | contig 10035 bp, 8 predicted proteins | sample BioMet9_FD_108702 | JGI IMG/M metagenome (GOLD analysis project Ga0163159, IMG submission 108702) | Microbial communities from bioreactor (seeded with sewage sludge) at Lawrence Berkeley National Lab, California, USA - Biofuel... | ecosystem: Engineered > Bioreactor > Anaerobic > Unclassified ... | reverse complement strand
TATCTTAAATAAAAGAAATTGAAAGCGTAAGATGGTCTGGAACCGTCGTCTATGCAATGAGGAGGCAGTTATGAAGCTTTGCACTTTGGTGGAACGGATTAATTATGAACGTATTTCCGGGAGCCTGGATATTGACGTGGAGCAGTTTGAATATGATTCACGCAAGGTGGGTCCCGGAAGTGTATTCATCTGTATAAAGGGAGCCGTTTCAGACGGTCATGACTATATTGACGATGTTGTAGCAAAGGGTGCGGCGGCTGTCATTGTGGAGCGGGAGGTTCCCGTGCCGGATCATGTTACTGTACTTCGCGTAAGAGATACACGTCATGCGCTTGCCTTTATGTCTGCGGCATATTTCGGATATCCTGCCGACCGGCTTAAGGTAATCGGGATCACAGGAACGAAGGGCAAAACGACGGCTACATATATGATCCGGAATATTCTTGAGCAGGCAGGATACAAGGTAGGGCTTATCGGAACGATTGAAACAATCATTGGTGACCGTTCCATACCGGCGTCCAATACAACTCCGGAATCGTATACAATCCACCAGTATTTCCGCGAGATGGTGGACAGCGGCATTGAGATCGCTGTAATGGAGGTATCTTCACAGGGTCTGATGCTTCACCGGACGGACGGCATAAACTTCGAACTTGGAATTTTTACAAATCTTGCCAGAGATCACATCGGACCAAATGAGCATAAGGACTTTGAAGATTACAAGCGCTGCAAGGGAATGCTTTTTAAACAGTGCCGTGTCGGGATCGGAAATATCGATGATCCGTATTTTGAAGATGTAATGCGGGAGCATACATGCAGAATTGAGACATTCGGTTTTTCCAGAGAGGCGGAGCTTCGTGCCGTTGACGAGAAGCTTGTCCGCGGTCCGGGATATCTCGGTGTGAAATACAACGTGGCCGGAATCATGAGTTTTCCGGTTGAAGTTGATATTCCGGGAAAATTCAGCGTATACAATTCACTGACCGCAATTGCGGTCTGCCGCCATTTCGGAGTGCCGCAGGATACGATTCAGAAAGCGCTCAAGAATGTTAAGGTCAAGGGCAGAATCGAGATCATCAGGGTTTCGGTTGATTATACGCTTATGATCGATTATGCGCATAATGCCATGGCTCTTGAAAGTCTGCTGAATACATTGCGTGAATATAAGCCAGCCCGTCTTGTCTGTCTTTTCGGCTGCGGGGGAGACCGCTCCCGGGAACGCCGCTTTGAAATGGGTGAAGTGTCCGGAAAGCTGGCTGATCTTACGGTCATTACTTCAGATAACCCGCGGACAGAGGAACCGCAGGCAATCATCGATGATATCCGGACAGGCATTAAGAGAACAGAAGGCAGGTTTGTTGAGATCATCGACAGACGTAAGGCAATTGAATATGTAATCCGCAATGCCGAACCGGGCGATGTTATCGTTCTGGCCGGCAAGGGACATGAGGATTATCAGGAGATCAGCGGAGTCAAGCATCCGATGGATGAACGGAAGATCATTGCGGATATTATGGCGGGCATCGAACAGTAAGGGAGATCAGACAGACATATATGGGGGAATCCATGCAGTACGCGGATGTAATTGTTGACATCGCCAGCGACAGGCTGGACAGAATATTTCAGTACAAGATACCGGAGCACTTGAGCAGAGTGCTCCGAATTGGTATGCAGGTAAAGGTCCCGTTCGGGAACGGCGGCCGGACAATTAAAGGATATGTAACCGGCCTGTCTGACAGACCCGATATAGAAGTGTCAAAGCTGAAGGAGATAATAAGCATCCCGGAAGAAGCCGTTCCTGCTGAGGGCAGACTGATTGCTCTTGCTTCATGGATTGCTTCTCATTACGGGTGCACGATGATACAGGCGCTGAAGACGGTGCTTCCTGTGCGTAAGAAGGTCCGTGCGAAGGTGAAGCGCAGCCTGAAGCTTGCCGCTGACCCGGAAACCGCACTGAAACAGCTGGAATTCTACAGACAGAAGAATCAGATGGCCAGAGCAAGGCTGCTTGAGGAACTGCTGCTTCGCTATGAAATATCCTATGAAAGCGCGGTAAATGAGCTGAAGGTTACAAGAAGCGTTATGGATGCGCTGGAAAAGCAGAACATGATAACCATCGACGAGGTGCAGGACTTTCGGGATCCGCTTCGGATGATCCGTGAAAAGGGTGATGATCTCCATGCCTTTGAAGAGGACGGCAGAACCTTTGCATATACCGGAGAGCAGATGAAAGCGGTCGCCGCAATACGTGATGATACGGAAAAGCAGCAGCATGGCGCATTCCTGCTGTATGGCGTTACAGGGAGCGGCAAGACAGAGGTTTACATGGGGGCTATCGACAAGGTTGTGGCAGACGGCGGACAGGCGATCGTTCTGATACCGGAGATTGCACTTACATATCAGACGGTTACACGATTCCGCAGAAGGTACGGAAGCCGTGTGGCCATCATGAATTCACGTCTTTCCTCAGGAGAACGGTATGATCAGTTCTGCCGTGCGGCGGCAGGCAGCATCGATGTGATGATCGGTCCGCGTTCCGCGCTTTTTACACCTTTTCCGTCTCTTCGTCTGATTGTTGTCGATGAGGAACACGATCCGGCATACAAAAGCGAAACGGTGCCCCGATACAGTGCGGTGGAGACCGCTGTATACCGCGGATCATCCGAAGGGGCAACGGTCGTTCTCGGTTCAGCCACACCGTCTGTCGAGTCATATTATAAGGCAATGCACGGCGAATATACCCTGCTTGAGCTCCCGGACAGGATCGGCGGAAGAAGCATGGCATCCGTTCAGATTGTGGATATGCGGGAAGAGCTTCGCAGCGGAAACCGTTCCATTATCAGTTCAAAGCTCGATGAAAGAATACAGGCAAATCTTGCCGCAGGCCGTCAGATCATGCTTTTTTTGAACAGACGCGGTTTCGCGGGCTTTGTTACATGCCGTGAATGCGGATATACAGTCAAATGCAGCCACTGTGACGTAGCCATGTCCATGCACAGAGGCGGCAGGCTGATATGCCATTACTGCGGCAGCGAACGTCCCATGCCTGCGGTATGTCCGGAATGCGGTTCACGTCACATCGGAACATTCCGCGCAGGCACGCAGCAGGTAGAGGATATTGCACGCAGGATGTATCCGAAGGCACGTATCCTCCGCATGGACCTTGATACGACACGCGACAAGGATGCTCATACACGCATTCTTTCGTCCTTTGCGGCGGGAGAGGCGGATATCCTTATAGGGACCCAGATGATTGTAAAGGGACACGATTTCCCCGGCGTGACACTGGTTGGAATACTGGCCGCTGATCTGTCGCTCTACGCCGATGATTTCCGTGCCGCTGAACGGACATTTCAGCTTCTGACACAAGCGGCGGGCCGTTCCGGGCGGGGAGACGAGCACGGCGAGGTACTGATACAGACATACAGTCCGGATCATTATGCCGTTGAACTGGCGGCAGCACAGGATTACAAATCCTTTTACGAACGGGAGATAATCTATCGGGAGATGATGGAGTATCCGCCTGCCTCACATATGATGAGTGTGCTGCTTTCCAGCCGCGATGAAGCACTCCTTGAAAAAGCGGCCGGCTACCTGAAGCTTTATGGCGATCCCTGGTGCGAAAAGCTGGGAGCCGTGTCTTTCGGCCCTGCAACGCCGGCAGTCGGCAAGGTGCAGGATGTTTATCGGAAAGTTGTATATTATAAAAACACAAGTTATGATATACTGATACAGATAAAAGATCGTCTTGAGGAGTACCGGAAGGTTAATTCCGGTTTCCGGAAAGTAAACATTCAATATGATTTTTCCTGAGGATCAGGCGAGGAGTTGAAAATATGGCTATACGTACGGTAAGAACAATAGGAGATGAGGTGCTTCGCAAGAAGTGCAAGGAAGTGAAGCTGATGACACCGTCGCTTAAGCAGCTTATCGGAGATCTTTTCGATACGATGCGTGAGGAGGACGGCGTTGGACTGGCGGCTCCGCAGGTCGGCATTTTAAGGCGCATCTGTGTGGTCGATACGGGAGAGGAGTCCTTTGTTCTTGTGAATCCTGTAATTGTTGAAACATCCGGAGAACAGGAAGGACAGGAAGGATGCTTAAGTGTCCCCGGCAAGTTTGGCATTATCAAAAGGCCGGACTATGTCAAGGTAAAGGCGCTGGATGAAAATATGAATGAACGGTTCGTTGAAGGCGAAGCTCTGACTGCAAGGGCGATCTGTCATGAAATGGAACACCTGGACGGCATTCTTTATGTAGATCATACAGACCAGATTTACAGCGTCGGTGATAAAGTTCCCGGATTTGACGATTCCGAAGATGATGAGGAAGCAGAGGATCCGGATGATGTGAACGATATGGAGGAAAACGATTAAAATGCGGATTCTTTTTATGGGAACACCGGATTTTGCAGTTGTTTCTCTGGAGCACATTCTGTCGGCCGGCCATGAGGTTGTGCTGGCGGTCACACAGCCGGACAAGGCAAGGGGGCGCGGCGGGAAAGTACAGTTTCCTCCTGTTAAGGAGGCGGCACTTGCCCATGGCATACCTGTTTTTCAGCCGGAACGGATACGCGATGACAGATCGGCAGCCGAGCTTGCAAACTATAAGGCTGACGCGGCGGTAGTCGCCGCGTATGGACAGATACTTCCAGAATCTGTACTGACGATGCCGCGGTACGGATGTCTGAATGTTCACGCGTCGCTTCTGCCGGCCTACCGTGGAGCGGCTCCGATTCAGTGGGCAATTCTGGATGGCTGCAAGGTTACGGGAGTGACTATTATGCAGATGGACAAGGGCCTCGATACAGGCGATATTCTCACCTCCTGCAATGTACCGATTGCGGATAATGATACAGGCGGATCACTTCATGACAAGCTTGCCGAAGCGGGCGGGAAACTGCTGGTACAGACATTGGACGAGCTTGCGGCAGGCACTCTGAAACCCGCGGCACAGGGCAGTTCAACTACACGGTACGCCTCTATGCTGACGCGTGAAATGGGCAGGATTAACTGGAAGGAGAGTGCTGAAACAATTGCCAGGAAGGTCCGTGCATTGTCACCATGGCCCGGCGCGTATACTGCTATGAACGGCCGTACATTGAAAATATGGCGGGCACAGGCAGTGGACAGCAGCGGGACGGCACAGGGAGAACCCGGCAGTGTTGCTTCCCATACGGACAGTGAACTTCTGATCATGACCGGAGATGGAATTCTTCAGATTGAGGAAGTGCAGATTGAAGGAAAGAAGCGTATGGATATCGAACCGTTTCTTCGCGGTGTCCACGATATTTCAATGCGCTGAATGAGAAACGGTGCATCCGGACGGTTATTACGTCAGCCTATTATACTATTTAAAGGAGAGTGTTTCTATGTATTATTATGACTGGACATACATACTTGTTATAATCGGTATGGTTATCTGCCTGATTGCGCAGGCAAGAGTCAAATCGACATACGCGCGGTACGCACGCGTCGGCAGTGCAGGCGGTCTTACCGGCTCACAGGCGGCAAGCCAGATTCTCTATAATTCAGGACTTCACGAGGTGAGGATCGAGCACATCGCCGGCCAGCTGACTGATAATTATGATCCCAGAACGAAGGTTCTGCATCTTTCGGACAGCACATATAATTCCGCATCGGTTGCCGCAATCGGTGTGGCGGCGCATGAGTGCGGCCACGCAATACAGCATGATGAAAACTATGCCCCGCTGGCGATGAGAAGCTTTCTCGTCCCGGTGGCACAGTTCGGACAGACGATTGCCTGGCCTCTTATTCTGATCGGTCTTCTTTTTACATCCAGAAGTTCCAATATCTTTCTGCTGGCAGGAATCATTGCTTTTACAGCGGCTGTTGTACTGCAGCTGATTACACTGCCGGTTGAATTCAACGCATCCCATCGCGCACTGACGATATTAAGAGACAGCAGGATGCTGTCCGAACAGGAACTTAAAGGCACAAGGTCGGTGCTGCACGCTGCCGCGCTGACGTATGTAGCTGCTGCTGCAGCTTCAATTTTGACGCTGCTTCGTATTTTCCTGATTTCCAACAGCCGCAGCAGGTAAGAGGAGTCAGAATGGCATATCAGCAGACAAATACACGTGAGGTTATCCTGGAGGCACTCCTTGAAATCACGGAAGAAGGCAGATACAGTCATCTTGTGATGCGGGGTGTTCTGGATAAGTACGGATATCTGGAACGTCAGGAACGTGCTTTTATCACAAAAGTGACAGAGGGGACCATTGAACGTCTGATTACAATTGATTATATTATCAATTGTTTCTCCAAAGTGCGCACAGAGCGTATGAAGCCTGTTATCAGAGCAGTACTGCGAAGTGCGGTTTTTCAGATGATGTATCTGGACAGTGTGCCGGTGAGCGCCGTTGTCAATGAAGCTGTGAAGCTGACGGTTAAACGTGGATTCGGCGGTCTCCGAAATTTTGTAAACGGCGTGCTCCGCGGTATTGACCGCGGCAGAGACAAGCTGGTCTGGCCCGACAAAGAGACAGATGCGGTATCGTATTTATCTGCTGTATATTCGCTGCCGTCCTGGATCGCGGACATGTGGCTTAAGCGCTTTGGTCTTGCAGTAACAGAACAGATAGCGTCTTCGTTTTTCGGAGGGCGTGATACATATGTAAGAGTCAATACAAGCCGCATCGATACAGAGTCATACCTGCGTCTTCTGAAGAAGGCAGGTATTTCATCTTCCGTTTCGCCCTTTGTACCAGATGCCGTGGCACTTCGCGGATATGATTCAGTGCGGAGTATTCCCGGTTATAAAGAAGGCTTTTTTCAGGTGCAGGATATCAGTTCCATGATTGTCGGTGAAGCGGCGGATGTTCATCCGGACAGCCGCTGCCTGGATGTCTGCGCGTCGCCGGGCGGAAAGACGCTGCATCTGGCCGACCGGATTCTCGTGTGCGGCACAGGGCCGCAGGGAGAAAAGACGTCATCCGGCAGTGTTGCGGCGTGTGATGTTTCAGAGTATAAGCTGGGATTGATCCGTGACAATATCAGCCGATGCCGTTTCTCAAATGTGAAAACGGTGCTGGCAGACGCCCGTGCGCACAATCAGCGATGGGAAAACAGCTTTGATATCGTGATTGCGGATCTTCCGTGCTCCGGTCTTGGCGTGCTGGGCAGAAAAAGTGACCTGAAGTACCGCATGACGCCGGAGACAGTGGCGGAGCTTGCCGGTCTTCAGGCAGAAATGCTTAAGAATGTGCGGACATATGTAAAGCCGGGCGGTATGCTGATATACAGTACGTGTACAATCAGCAGGCCTGAAAATGAAGATAACGCGGAAAAGCTTGCAGGTTTTGGGGATATGGAACGTATCAATCCGCAGACACTTGTGCCGGAAGAAATCCGGCATGCGTTTGACCTGATTCCGCATTCCGGGGAGATGCTGTCTCATGGATATATTCAGCTGTTGCCGGGATTCCTGCCTTGTGATGGCTTTTTTCTGGCATGCTTCCGGAGAATTTGCGCTTAAGCATCATTTAAAAGGATGAACGAACGATGAAATCAGTGGATGAACATGGAAAAACAGATATTAAATCGCTTTCCTTCGATGAACTGTCGGAGGCGGTTATATCGGCGGGGGAACCGCGATACCGTGCCGGCCAGATTTATAAATGGCTCCATGTAAAATTTGCTTCTTCATTTTCGGAAATGACAAACCTTCCGCTTCGTCTGCGTATCCTTCTGGATGATAAGTTTTTTGTAACGGTTCTTACGCCGCTCCGGACAGAGGTGTCTGAGCTTGACGGAACGGTAAAGTACTTATTCCGGCTGCCGGACGGCAATTGTGTCGAAAGTGTTCTGATGCATTATCACCATGGCGACTCTGTCTGTATATCTTCACAGGTCGGCTGTCATATGGGCTGCCGTTTCTGCGCATCGACAATCGGCGGACTGATCCGTAATCTGACGCCGGCTGAAATGCTGGATCAGGTATACCGGATCAGCATTCAGAACGGAGGACGTATTTCCAATGTTGTTGTCATGGGTACAGGAGAGCCGCTGGATAATTATGAGAGCCTTGTAAGCTTCATTCGCGGCCTGTCGGATGAACACGGTCTCCATATAAGTCAGCGAAATATTACAGTCTCTACTTGCGGAATTGTACCAAATATGAGAAAATTAGCGAGTGAGGGGTTGGCGGTTACGCTGGCGCTTTCTTTGCATGCTTCGAATCAGGCGAAACGGAGTTCACTGATGCCGGTCGCTTTAAGGTATCCTCTTGATGAAGTGATGGATGCCTGTGATTATTACTTCAAAGAAACGGGAAGACGTATTACTTTTGAATATGCACTGATCAGCGGTGTCAATGATACGGACCAGGATGCGGCAGAACTGACTGCTCTCCTTAAAGGCAGAAACTGCCATATGAATCTGATACCGGTTAATCCTGTCCGTGAGCGTAATTTTGTCAGGCCGGACAGAGAAGCTGCCTTTGCTTTTCAGCATAAACTGGAACGGGGCGGAATTAACGCAACCATCCGCCGTGAAATGGGCCGTGATATTGACGGCGCGTGCGGACAGCTTCGGAGACGGTTTGAGGAAGGGTGATACTCGTTGCTTAAGACATTTTCAAAAACGGACGTAGGCAAGAAGCGTAAAACAAACCAGGACAGCGTCTATACATGTGAGAAGCCGGTCGGAAATCTTCCGAATCTTTTCGCAGTGGCTGATGGCATGGGCGGTCATCGTGCCGGTGATTATGCTTCCCGTTATACGATACAGAATCTGATTGAGTCTATCCGCAATGATGAGGACACAGATCCTGTCCAGATTCTGAAAAATGCAATTGCATCTGCGAATGAGAAGCTGGTTGCGGCTGCGGCTTCTGACACGGAGCTGGCAGGCATGGGAACAACGCTTGTAGCGTGCACGGTCAAAGGCAGTTACCTGTATACAGCAAACATCGGCGACAGCCGTTTATATATTGCAAACAGCAAGATGCGTCAGATTACGCGTGATCACTCCCTTGTGGAAGAGATGGTAAGAATCGGTGAATTAAGGCCGGAAGAGGCCAAGAATCATCCGGACCGGAATATTATCACACGGGCGATCGGCATTACGAAGGAAGCCGATGTGGATTTCTTTGATACGCGTCTTCAGAAGAATGATATTATCCTCCTTTGCTCCGACGGACTTACGACAATGGTCGATGACGAGAAGATTTTTGAAACAATCCAGTCATCGCGTGATGTAGTGGAGATGGTGGAGGAGCTGGTAAGACTTGCGAACCAGAACGGCGGCAAGGATAACATAGGAGTTGTGATGATACAAGCAAAGACGGATGAGGTGGAAGTCTAATGTTGAAAAGTGGAGTATATCTGGGACAGCGATATGAAATCATAAACCGGATCGGCTCCGGCGGCATGGCCGATGTCTATAAGGCGATGGACCATAAGCTGAACCGGTATGTGGCAATTAAAGTCCTTAAGAGGGAATTTCGCGAAGACAGCAAATTTGTCAGCAAATTCCGTGTTGAGGCCCAGTCTGCGGCCGGCCTTGCGCATCCGAATATTGTGAATGTATACGATGTCGGAGAAGAGCAGGGTATTCCTTACATGGTCATGGAGCTTGTTGAGGGAATTACGCTGAAGGATTATATTGAGAAGCGGGGACAGCTGACGGCCAAAGAGGCAATCAGCATTGCCATCCAGGTTTCAAACGGCATCGAGGCCGCGCATAAGAACCATATTGTCCACCGTGATATCAAGCCTCAGAATATCATTATTTCACGTGAAGGAAAGGTCAAGGTTACGGATTTCGGAATCGCAAGAGCTGCCTCGAGCAATACGATATCCAGCAATGCGATGGGTTCTGTGCATTATACGTCTCCCGAGCAGGCCAGGGGCGGGTATTCCGACGCAAAGAGCGATATTTACTCGCTTGGCATTACAATGTATGAAATGCTTGCCGGACGCGTTCCCTTCGACGGTGATTCGACTGTAACGATTGCCATCAAGCATATACAGGAGGAAATGGTGCCTCCTTCCCACTATGCACCGGACATTCC
>Ga0163159_1004440_pt1 | contig 10039 bp, 8 predicted proteins | sample BioMet9_FD_108702 | JGI IMG/M metagenome (GOLD analysis project Ga0163159, IMG submission 108702) | Microbial communities from bioreactor (seeded with sewage sludge) at Lawrence Berkeley National Lab, California, USA - Biofuel... | ecosystem: Engineered > Bioreactor > Anaerobic > Unclassified ... | reverse complement strand
GAGGACAATGATCTGAACGCGGAAATCGCTGCCCTGCTTCTCAAGGAGCAAGGCGTGGAAGTGACGCGGGCAGAAAACGGACAGGCAGGCGTCGACCTGTTTGCCGCGTCGCCGGAAGGCTTCTTCTTCAGTATTTTAATGGACCTGCGCATGCCAGTATTGGACGGATATGCCGCGGCGAAGGCAATCCGGAAACTGAAGCGTTCCGACGCGCCGGATATACCGATCATAGCCTTATCCGCGGACGCCTTTGAAGAAAACAAAAAAATGGCGTCGGAGGCAGGAATGACGGGTTATCTTACAAAGCCGATTGACCCGGCAAAACTTGTCATGGAGCTATCAAAAAAGTGAAAATCATGATGACTTGAACTTTTAAGAACGGCGGACCACCGTATCTATTCCTCCGCTACTGGGACGATAAAATTTTCAAACGCGTTTCTCATCTTTGGATGGCGAATAACAAAATGAATCGCGGGAGCCTTGTTTTTGGACACAACAACCCACTTACCCTCGTGAATAAGAATCTGTATATTTCTGAACGCGTAAAAATCAACCATTTTAATATTGTAATTTGGATGTTCTTTTTCAAATTGTCGCGTTAAAACCAAATGTTCCAGATATTCTTCATAGGAATACAGAATATCCGTTTCATAGAACAAACCGAACAGTGACAATGACATGGGATGCCGCTCAAAGTCCTCTCTGGTAATTTCAGGCAACTCCTCTGTAATGATACTATGAGTCATTATGTTTTTTACCATCTCGCGCTGCTGACTGACACAAGCGTATATCTGCTTCGCGTCGTCATCTGAAACATGGTTGTTCCGCAATATCTGATTCAACAATGTGTCACTGATTGTGTGTAGAGGTAATGAAGATAAAATCGATCTGCGATTTCCCGATATATTCATATCCGAGCGCATAAAGGCATTATAAGTATTTTCAGAGTCCCTGCGATAGATTTCCATCAGTGGCCTCGCCTTGGACAGTAGTTGCCCGGCGCGCTTTTTATAATAGGCTACTTCATCCTTGTTTTTGGTCAGATAATACTTACCGTCGCTGTGAAATCCTGTTATGGCTTCACCTATAAGCGCGGCTGTGCCTGAAACCTTTATAAAATGGGAGAATACGCCGCCCTGAGAGCTGGTGAGATAATATGGCGAAATCTGCCCAGTCATATACAGTGGAATCCAACTTTCCAGTCCCAACATCATATCTTCATAGGAACGGTCAATACTATGTATCTGATTAAGGCGCAACCCTTTTTTTAGCATCATCGCCATTCCGAACATCCATTTTTTCGGAAACTCCGGGTCTTTTGCCATTTCCTCCATCGGCATATCACTGTACATAATCACGGGTTCGGTCGATTTGGACAGAACGGTAGCTTTCAAAAAATCCAATTCGCTGTTCATCATTTCAGAAAGCCCAAAATAGCTTCTGGAGGTTGGCAGCTGAAACGGAACGGACGGAACCTTTAACTCATTAAAATGGAGTGCCTTAATATATTCATTCAAATCAAACTCGTTAAGCTTTGAAAGAAAGTCAGACATATAGTCCCCGCGCTCTCCTTTATCGTTCGTGAGCCAATCCAAAAGTTTGTTGAAATATTTACTTTCGTTGTCAATATCACTTTTTTCACAACCGATCAGCTTTTCAGCAACAGCTAAATCATTTACTGTATCGTAATGCCGAACAATAAATCTCGCGATTTCTTCTGAAAACTCCCGCGGATTAGCAGGCCGTCTCTGTCCGTTGCGAATACGGGAAAGATAAGAGGAATCATAGTTTAACGCTCGGGATAATTCAGAAATACTAATCGAAAAGACGGAAATGAGCGTATTGAAATTATTGCGCGATTTTTCTGAATCAAAGGGAGAACAGACTTTCTCAAAGGCAGATATAATCACTTCTTTTGTTATATCGGACAAGTCCTTTTTATTCGCGATCTTTTCAATACCTTCCGCTAAACGCTTAAGTTGCTCTCCATCGCCGTCGGGCTTTCGTTCGCCGGAACGGAAACGGCTGATCGTCGCGGCTGACAAGCCGGATTGCTCAGCAAGTTCTTTCGCGGAGCAATCCACCATTTGAATATATTCATTCAATATATCCTTAAATTCCATAACTGTGCCTCTTTCAACTTATTCAGTGTTTAAATAATACCATCAAACATTGACGATAATATGAAATTTCCAAAGGGACACGGCCATTTCGGAAATCTTCCTGTGATTATTATGAGTGTTCTGTATAATAAAATCAAGCGAATAAGATGACAACGAACCAAACCTGGCCATAACAATCTATTGCCACTTACGAAAAGGAGTAAATTCTTATGAAGCAAGCGTTTACAAAGAATTTTTTATCAATTGTATTAGCGTTCTGCGTGGCAGCGGCTAGCGTACCAGCAACTGTCCTTGCTGCAGGTGGGCCAATGCTGGAGGTGAGAAACGCGAGTTCCATGAATGGCGAGGGGTTCATCTTTACTGACAGTACCGGGGAAACAATTGGAAGAGTAAAAGTGAGCCAGAATGGAACCTATAAGACAGCGTCAAATCAGATTCAACTAAATGATTATTTGGAAGGGGAGGATTTTGAACAGGTATTGTTGGAGCTTATCCCCGCGGAAGGTTATGAGGTTGGCGGCAGCGCTACAGTCAACGGCACGCGGCAGATTTTGCCGGGAGCGGAAAGCGATGGAAGTAAGCGCTGGGGAATTGATGTACTCAGAAGCCTCGGCGATGTAATAATTATTGACGGAATCTCATTTCAAAAACCAGGTGAAAATCCCGAGCCGGAACCAAATGAACCTTCAACACCTCCTCCTTTTGCTCAGTATGACATAATCGCGAAATTTGAAGGCCTCGAAGACGACGTTATTTCAGATTCAGCCAGCAACATTTTAATCCCAGATGGTTGGACATCAGGCAACGTAGAATTCTATGCCAGAACATGCGCGGTTGAGGGTGAATTACAGCCATATCATGATGGCGCGCGATGTGACGCGGGCAGTTACGCGGAATTAAGATTGGATATTGAAGGAATCACAAATCGTGATTTCATCAATCGTTCTGTAGGTGTTGAAGGATCTGATGGCGATGAAACGGCAGTCTTTACCTCTGATTTTCGAAACTACGGCAGGACAGGAATACACTTGGTCGCGCCAGACACAGATATTAATCAACTGGTAAATGTTATTACATCAAATCTGATCTTTGTGAAGGCAGAAGCGCGATTGGGCATGTCATACAGCTTAGGCTCGGCAACAATTGATAATGTGATACTGACAAACGCGCGAAGCGGCGCGGTTTCCATTTTCTTTGGCAACACTGAAACTACAATAATAGCAGAAGGCCCTGGCGTTGCCGGAATTACCAATGTTGAGGGAGGAGTTACTTCCGTGATTAACGAAAACGGAACGGCAACCGTTACGCTGCCGCCGCTGAGTACAGAAACAACCACAACGCTTCAGTTGACAATCGGCTTACAGGAAGGTAATTCGGTTGTGAAAGAACTGAGCGTGAGAAGAACGGCCATTGATTTGGGCTTCAATACCGCTGACGGAAACGCTACGCTGGAAGCAGGATATGTAATGAACAAAGCCTATTTGTATAATAATCAGACGCATAGCGATGACATATTCGACGCGTATCTTCAGGTGATTTTATATAAAGATGGTGTGGTTGCCGGATATAAGCAGGTGAAGATTGATGACGAGGAGATTGTGAACAGTCTTTATGATAATGACTCTGGGAGCATAGAGCTGCATGGTGAAAATCCAATTAAACTTTACGGAAAAGATTTGAACGATACCATTGAAGGCGTAAACAGCGCGAGCGTATTTCTTACAAATGGTCCAATAGACTTTAACAATGAAACACTGCCATCTGTGGAGTTTGGAATAGGAAGCGGTATTACCATCCAGTTTGGAGGCGCGATAAATGATTAATGTGAAAAAAATCGTTATGGTCATTCTGACATTCGTGATGGTAACGCTGTTTACTGTTCCGGCTTTGGCTGCCGACCTGAATGAAGTGACATTTGCCGACTCAAAAATAACGGTATCGGGCAGATGTACCACCAGCGATCAAGTACAAGTAATTGTGTTTGATTATAATAACCAACCAATATTTTTTTCAACAGTAGATGTGGTTCAAAATTCCTTTAGTAAAACGCTTGACGCTGTTTTCGATTTAGAAGAAGGAAAAACCTATACGGTTAAGATCGCGGATTATAACGGAAAGAATGTTTCAACCGGTACATTTACTGTAGAATCCGAAAACACAAATCACTGGCGCGAACGCGTCAGTTCTGTTCGCGGGCAAAAAGAAACCGCGGTTATCGCGGCAACTGGAGCTTCGCCACAGACAGGCGACACCGGTAATATGATTATATGGATTTCGCTTCTGTTTTTCTCCGGTTGTACTCTTGCGACACTTGTGAGCAAAGCGAAGCTAAGGAAACAAAATGAACGCTGACCCATGCTCAAAGTGCCGGACGCTAAGACACGGAGCCATAACCCGCGAGGACATCTCGGGGTTATCGGCTCTGTTTTTGCTTATTTTCTTGGCCACTCACAGCAGCGTCTTGCGTTTTATATATATAAATGATACACTAAAAAAAATATAGCAAAGAACGAATTCGAACAAGTTAACTTTTGCTCAATATTTCATATTTTACGAAATACGCATGAATAGAGGCTCATTATGGCTAATGAAATTGTTCGTCAAATGAATATTCAGAATGTCCTTCAGCAGGCTATGAAATTATTTTCTGAAAATGGTATTGAAAACACATCCATGGAAATGATCGCGCGCGCGTCCGGCCTGACACTACGGTCCATACAAAACTACTTTCATACCAGAAACGATCTGTATGTTTCGTTATTAAAGAGAAACTACGCTTTTGAACTTGAAGAAATGCAAGAGCTTTTTGGATCAAAGGGATATCAAAGCAAAACTGGCGCTGAGCGGGTTTTATCTATCATTTCAACAGCTCTCAACGCGGCAATCGAACACGCTGATACAGTATTTTGCGTTGTTCAGATGCAGCATATTCTCAGCCGGACAGAAGATGGAGAGAACCCGGCACAGCTGACCGGGAATTTGTTATATCTGATGGATCGGTTGCAAAGCGCTTTTGACACAGGAATCGCGGATGGTTCCATAAGCCAGTCTATGGAAAATGAATTTGTCGATGTGAATACAATTATGCTGGCCATGATTGGTATCCATGAACAGGTGGCATACGCTTTGACAAACACGACACTGCATAAACTATTTACCCCTGAGGCAGCCGTTAAAAAATATATTCGGCAAATGGAAGCGCTGCTGAATCTCCCAATAGAAAATGACTGAAAGCAGGCTGCTGGTCTTCTTTGAGGCAGAACCTGCTTGTGTCTGCGCAAGATCTGTGTATGGAGGAAGTAGAAATGATTCTAAAAACACTTTCACCCAAGGTCAAGAAGCTCGCGCGAATTCTGACGCCACTTTTGATAACTCTGCTTTTCGCGCTTCCTGTCCACGCGGTTGACAGGACCTCTATCTCGATGTGGGTCTATCCGATCGGCGATTTCAGCGACCCGGATACAGTCAATGGTTTTATACAGGCGTTTGAAAAGCAAAACCCGGAAATTTCTGTAAGCGTGGATTACCTGGACTATCAGGACGGCGACGATCAGGTCAGCGCCGCGCTTTCCGCCGGAACCGCGCCTGACGTGGTGATGGAGGGACCGGAGCGGCTTGTCGCGAACTGGGGCGCGAAAGGGGTCATGGAGGATCTTTCGGACCTGTGGACTGCTTCGGCGCGCGGCGACATCGACGCGAGCGGGAGCTACATCGAGGAGGCCTGCCGCGGCGCGGACGGCAGCTACTATGAATATCCGCTGTGCATGACGGCGCATTGCATGGCTATCAATTACGAGATGTTTGAAAAGGCCGGCGCGCTGCGGTATCTGGACTTAAACCACCGGACATGGACAACGCGGAACTTCTTCCAGGCATGCCAGGCGCTGGCGGATTCCGGACTATGTCAGACGCCGGGCGTTATTTACTGCGGCGGCCAGGGCGGTGACCAGGGCACGCGCGCCTTGGTCACGAACCTTTACGGCGCGCGATTCACCAATGAATCTCATACGGAATATACGATTAACAGCGCGGCCGGAGTGGAGGCGCTTACAGCGTTGCGGACGGCAACAGAACAGGGATTGCTTAGCTATGATACCGGTATGCAGGCCGCGGGTGAGCTGAATCTTTTTACCAGCGGCGACACGGCGATGACCTTTGCCTGGAATCCGTCCAACGCGAGCAGCTACGCGAGCGACGTGGATTTTACCCCTTTCGCGATGACCTTCCCGACCGATCAGGAAAACCCTGCTCTCTGGAGCGGAATCTGGGGCTTCGGCATTTTCAAAAGCGGCGACAGCGCTCGTGTTGAAGCGGCAAAGAAGTGGATTCAGTTCCTGTGTGACGATGAACAGCAGGGGCGCGAAAGCGCGCGGGCCTCGAAGGCGTTTCCGGTCCGCGCCTCCTTCTCGGATGTTTATGACGGGACCCAAGAAGAGCGGCAGATGGCGGTGTACCACGACATGCTGCGTTACGTCAGTAATTATGACAATGTGACTCCTGGCTGGGCGGCGCAGCGAACGGTGTGGTGGAACATGCTGCAGCAAGTCTTCAGCGGGACCGATCCGCGGAAGGCCGCCGACTGGTATACGGATATCGCGAACGGCGCGATCCGCGGAACGACTCGGAAACCGGTGGCAGTCTCTCCGGAAGCAGTAAAAAGAGTCCTTTTTATCAGCTCGTATTCCCTCAACGACGCCACCGTCCGCAAACAGATCGAAGGCATACAAGACGCGCTGGGAAACGACGTCTATCTTCATTTTGAATTCATGGATTCCGAATCGCTTAGCGACGATGACTATGTGGCAAGATTTTATCAGTACATCGTCTATAAATATTCGCGCCTGGATGGCCTTGGGGCGGTCATTGTCGGTGATGACAACGCGCTTCAGCTGGTCATTCGCTATCAAAACGATTTTTTTCACGGCATTCCGGTGATCTATGAGTCGGTATGGAGCCGGACTCTGGCCGAGCTCGCGGATTCTCTCGGCATGACAGGCGTTCTGGGACGCAATACGATCATGGACAATCTTAACCTTGCCGTGAAAATGAATCCAAACGCGACCCGGATCTTGGCCATATCCGATCAGAGCGCGGTAGGCCATGCCATGAACGCGCGTCTGAAGGCCATTCGAAGCCGGTACGCGCCCATGGATGTTGAGATTCTCGATACCTGCGAATTGTCCGCTTCGGAAATCGCCGAAAAGCTGGAGACGTTGGACGGACACACCATCCTTCTTTTCCTGAGCTTCACGTGTGACGCTGATGGAACGCCTTACACCGAGCAGAAGTCCATCGACTTCGTTACGTCCCACGCAAGGACTCCGGTCTATACGCTGAACTGGCTTGGTAACGGCAGTCTCGGTGGGGTTGAGGCAGACGCGGCCGAAACCGGCCGGCGGGCGGGCGCGCTGGCCGTTGATTTTCTGAACGGCTCGGTTCCCTCCGCAATTCAGCGGTCCTCCGACGATATCCCGACTGTGACCTCGATTGATCTTGCTGTGCTGCGCGAGTACGGGATGAGCCGGTTCAGTCTGCCGAAGGATGTGGTTTTCTACAACGACCTCAACAGCCGGACCAGAACCCTCCTTATTATCATCGCGCTTTGCTGTGGCATTCTTCTCCTTTGCTTGCTGCTGGCGCGTTTCAAGAAGGAGCGCGGCCGCATCCTGAAAAGAGAAAGTGAGCTTCAGCGAACCAGCGATCTTCTGAAAACAGAAGCGGAGATAGACGCGCTTACACAGATCGGAAACCGGAGATTGTTTGAACGGGAACTGTCGCGCGCTATTCAAGCGAAGCGGCCGTTCACGCTTTATATTATCGACATTGATGATTTCAAGAACGTTAATGACACCTTCGGGCATCCGGCGGGAGACGCTGTCCTGCGTGAAACGGGACGCCGCCTGGACGCCTTGAAAACCAGAGTTTTTGTGCCATACCGCTATGGTGGAGACGAATTTACGGTAATGGAATTCTCCGAAAACGAGTCCGTTTCCGGCAATGCCGGGACTACGCTTCAAAAGCTATTCCTCCCGGAAATTGTCACGGCGAACAGACGAATTCAGATCCACGTCAGCTTGGGCAGCGCGGATTATCCGGAGGACGCGGCTAATCCGGAAGAATTGATTCACAACGCGGACAAGGCGCTATATTTGGCAAAAACCAGCGGAAAAAGCAAAGCGGTCAGGCACTGTGAGCGGAACGTGAGCAGGCTGTAAAAGAGGATGACACTATGAAAAGAGGGATACCTGCTTTAAGAATGATCGCCTGTTTCTTGGCGGCAATATGCCTGATGGCACAGGCGGATTTTCCATCCTTCGCGGAAGAGGGCGGACGACAAATAGTCAAAGTCGCCGTTCTGAACCATACGACCTACGCGAATCAGGACGCTTCCGGGGGATGGAGCGGACTGGATGTCGAGTGCATGATCAGTATCGCGCAAAAAGCGGGATTTGATCTGCGGTTTATCGATTCAACCACCGATCCGGATTACCTCGGCGGCCTTGACGACGGCAGATACGATATTGTAGCGGATGTTGTAAAAACGCCGGAAAGAGCGCGCGAATACCTCTTCACTGAGGAAGCAATCGGCAGCGCGACCAGTACCTTGGCGATACGCGCCGACGACGACCGATGGGACTATGGGAATATCGAGCAGATATCGCGGATGAAGGTCGGAGTTATCGCGTCCTATGCCTACAACACCGCTTTCCGCGAATGGTGCGTCGAGCATGACGTCACGCCCGTGATAACGGAATATCAGGATATTGAGCAGATGACCGCCGCCCTGCAGGACAAGCAGATTGACGCGGAGGTGTACACAGCCATTTACAGCGCCGATGATTCAGCAGGGCTGCGCACTGTCATGAAGCTTCTCCCGGAAACCTTCTATTACGCGTTCCGCGCGGATAACACGGAGCTGAAAAACAAGGTGGATGACGCGCTGGCGCGGCTTCTTGCGGGAAATTCGAGCTTCCTGACAGATATACAAAAAAAGTACGAAGAAAAATTCAACGTGAACGATCTGCCGTTTTCAGCGGCCGAAAAAGAGTATATAGCCGCTCATCCGCGACTGACCGTTGCCGTGATAAGGGGTGACGCGCCTTATTACATTGAAAACAAAGACGGTAGCGACGGAGGTATCTTCCCGGATTATTACGCGTTGGTCGCGGAAAATACCGGTTTCCAGTTCAGATATGTCGCGTATGATACTCAGCAGGAAGCTATCACGGCCGTAAAAAACGGCGAGGCGGACATTCTGGGCGTATACAGCGGTGGAATCATATCGTCCCAGAAGGATGGGCTTGTTTTGACGGACAGCATCGCGACAGTCAACAGTATCCTGCTGACGAAATCAGGCCTTGGTTCGCGGATCAACAGCATCGCTGTCAAGCTGCGCGCGCTCGGCTCTCTTTCCGGAAGTATTGCCCAAACGTTTCCAAACGCGGAGCTTAAGGAATATGAGAACGCCGAGGCTTGCCGCGGCGCCCTTGAACGCGGTGAAGTGTCCGCTATGCTGATTGGTCTTCCCAGCGCTACTTGGATCATCAATCAGACCAATTCAAGCACTTACGACATTCGCCCCGTGGCAGGCGCGGTTTCAAACCTGTGCGGCGCCGTCAGCAACGACAATCTGATTCTATGTTCCATTTTGAACAAGCGCGTTGCCATTACCAGAATCAGCTTTCCCGGAATTGTGACTAAGGATACTCTTCCCAGAAATGATCTGAAGACAATGATCGCGCGTGTTCCGCCCACGTGGACGATTCTTATATTTTCCGCGCTGCTGTGTCTGATTAAAGTGTACCCTTTGTCAAGGACACGGACACATTTTCTTCTTACCTAAATTCCTATTCTTTGATAAAGGATCTATTCCGGTTGTTATGTAACTGTAAAACTCATTGGGAGCCAGGCGGTTC
>Ga0163159_1004439_pt1 | contig 10043 bp, 8 predicted proteins | sample BioMet9_FD_108702 | JGI IMG/M metagenome (GOLD analysis project Ga0163159, IMG submission 108702) | Microbial communities from bioreactor (seeded with sewage sludge) at Lawrence Berkeley National Lab, California, USA - Biofuel... | ecosystem: Engineered > Bioreactor > Anaerobic > Unclassified ... | reverse complement strand
GTGATGCAGGGTTTGTTTTTGCACTGCAGGCAGCGTCCGGCTTCCTTGATGCCCTCCTCAAGCGTATAGCCGAGGCAGACTTCGCCGAAATTCTTCTTGCGGACTTCCGGGTCCTGTTCGGAGATCGGCGTCTTCCATTTTGAGAATGTTACAGCCATGTCTGTTCACCAACCTCTTCGATGTATTTGTCCATGGAGATTTTCTCTTCGTCTTTATACTGTTTCATGCGGCTCATGAATTCGTCCCAGTTGACCTTGTGGCCGTCAAACTCGGGGCCGTCCACGCAGGCGAAGTAGATCTTGCCGTCGATGGAGACGCGGCAGCAACCGCACATGCCGGTACCGTCGACCATCAGCGGGTTGAGCGAGACCCAGATGGGCAGGTTCAGCTCAGCCGCGGCCTTTTCGCCGAACTTCATCATGATGGAGGGCCCGATGCACCAGGCCTGGTCAACCTTTTCGCCGCGGTCTACGACCATTTTCATAGCCTGCGTGACGACGCCCTTGATGCCTTCGGAGCCGTCGTCGGTGGTGACGATCAGTTCGTCGGAATACTTTTTGCAGTCGTCCTTCATCAGCACGAGGCTGGCGGTGCGGCCGCCGAGAATGGTGATGACCTTGTTGCCCGCCTCTTTGAGCGCGCGGATGATGGGGTAGAGGGCCGCGATGCCGACGCCGCCGCCGACCATCATGACGGTGCCGTAGTTCTTTATTTCGCTGGGGGTGCCCAGAGGGCCGGAGATGTCGTGGATGGAATCCCCGACATTCAAATTTGAAAGCAGCGCGGTGGTCTTGCCTACGACCTGGAAGACGATGCGGATGAGCCCTTTGGCTGCGTCGTGGTCCGCGATGGTGAGAGGGATCCTTTCGCCTGTCTCGTTCACGCGCAGCACGATGAACTGCCCGGCTTTAGCATGAGTCGCGACGCGGGGGGCCTCCACCCAGAGGTCGAACTCCTTGGGCGCGAGTTTCTGTTTGGAAACGATCTTGAACAAATCTGCGTACCTCCTTTAAGGGTAAGGGAAACTTGAACAGTCCTTAAGAATATACAAAAATACAAGTAATAATCTACCTCATGAGGCCGAGTTTGGCAATGTGTGTTTGCACTATAAAATGTAAGAAGGCAGCTGAAAATTTGTGCGCTAAGGGTATTCTTATCAAACTGAAAAACCGGTGGACGCGCGGAATCCGCGGCTGTGCGGGGCCGCTTTGCGGCTGCGTCTTTAGGCGTTATAATAACGACAATGAATCCATCTTTGATACGGAGGAGATCGCTATGGCTGTAACTGTATATACTACTACCACCTGCCCCTGGTGCGTTAAGACAAAGGAATTTCTCACCTCGCTGAACGTCCAGTACGAGGTCAAAAATGTCTCCGGCGACAAGGCTGCCGCCATGGAAATGGTGAAGAAGACCCACCAGATGGGCGTGCCAGTCACTCAGATCGATGAGAAGTTCATCGTGGGCTACGACCCAGACGCTCTCACCGCTGAGCTCAAGGCCGGCGGATATATCAAGTAAGACAGGTTCTGGTCCCGGCCGGGATCAGACTAATCCTGCATTTTTGCTGAGGAGGTCGTATTTATGGGCATCTCGATGAAATTTTCTTTTGGCGGCGCTTTTGGCCGTTCGGGAAAAACTTTTGCGGATCTGGAGAATTTGTACGCCTCAAAGTGTGCCGAGGCCGCGGCCTGGCTGAGGGAGACCCCTGCCGCAGAAGAAGGCCACGGCTGGCTGGCGCTGCCTGAACAGGATCTGACCTCCGTCAAGCAGGCCGGGGAATGGCTGAAGGGCTTCGATTCCATCATCCACGTCGGGATCGGAGGTTCGGCGCTGGGCAACCTGATGCTGAACCAGGCAATGTTCGGCGACTATTTTAACGAGGGTGACAGACGTCCGAAGTTCTACCTGGCAGACAACCCTGATCCGATCAAAACGCAGGATATCTGGGACCATGCCAAAGGCGGTTCGGTGGCCCTCGTGGGCGTCAGCAAATCCGGAGCCACAGCCGAGACGATGTCGCAGTTCCTTTGGTTCCGCGACCGCATCGTCGAGTCTGGCGGCAGCGCCAGGGACAACATTCTCGTCATCACAGACCCGGCCAAAGGTATCTTCCGCGCCTTCGCGAAGGACACGGGCTGCCGCGTGCTGGATCTGCCCCCATCCGTGGGCGGCCGCTATTCGGTGCTCTGTCCTGCTGGGCTTGCTGATTCGTATGCGCTGGGTGTCGATATCGACGCGCTGCTGGCCGGAGCCAGGGCCATGAGACAATATATTTTTGCCAGCCGCGACATGAGATCCAATCCTGCCTGCGCAGCCGCCGCTCTCAACTGCTTCCACGGCAGCGACGGCAGGCCAATGTCGGTCGTGATGCCCTACGCGAGCAGAATGGCCTATTTCGCCGAATGGTATGCACAGCTCTGGGCCGAAAGCCTCGGCAAAGAGGGCAAGGGCACTACGCCGGTGCGCGCGGTCGGCGCCATCGATCAGCATTCGCAGGTGCAGCTCTACACGGAAGGCCCGGACGACAAACTGTTCACCATTATCCAGGTGCGCGACCACGGCGCGGAGGTCTCCGTGCCGTCTGTCTCCGGCGAGACGCTTGCTCCGCTCTCCTACATGAACGGGGCGGAGATTGGCAGCATGCTGGGGCTGGAGGCCATGAGCACCGCCGCCGCCCTCATGAAATCAGGGCATCCGGTGATCTGGATCGAAATGGCAAAGCTCGACGAGACGAACCTCGGCGCGCTGATCTTCTTCTACGAATACATGACGGCCATGACGGGCCGCATCATGGGCATCAATCCGTTCGACCAGCCAGGCGTTGAACAGGGTAAAAAGTACACTTACGGACTCATGGGCCGCGCCGGTTTCGACAAGGACGCCCAGGAGGCCTCCGAGTGGTTTGCCAAGATCGACAGCGATTCCGCGAAGATCGGGGAATAAAAAAAGGACGGGTTTATCCCGTCCTTTTTACTCTTTGATGGAAAGCTTGATGAAGTCGCCTTGCAGGTTCCAGCTTCGCTCCATGATGTTATTTGTTTCGCCGGGCTGTTTCCACGGCAGCATGTTGGCGATGCCGAACGCGTCCACTACGGCGATGTATCGAGCACCGCTGTCGTCGATATAGAGATATACGCCTTCCGGCTGCTGTTTTGCCATAGCTGACCCTCCCGGCGGCGAACGCCGCATCGGGATATATGTTACTACATTTGCCGGTTCCGCGCCAGTTGTTGCGGCGGTAAAATTCGGGGTGAGTGCAGTTGACGCTGATAATCGTTTGCTGGGCGATCTTTGCGATGCTGACGGCCGCTCCCGTCCTGATAACAATACTGATCTGCCGCAGGCGAGCCAGGAGAGCCTGCGGGAGGCGCGGTGCTTCATGTCCGCGCTGATCTGGTATCTTGCCGCTTTCGGCGCTTATACCATCTGCATAATACTTGCGACGGGCCAGTCGTTTGCCTGGAATGAGAGCCGTTCCTCGTTTTACCTGGGCAAGCGGCAGATGTCGTGGTTCCGTACTACCGCCACATTCTGTGCCACCTGGATGAGTCCGCTTTCGCTCGTGGGCTACAGCATCTGGCTCTATCACGACGGGTACCGGGCTTTCTTCGCATCGGTCAACGGCTGGATGCTGGGACTGCTCTTCTTCCCTTTTATCGTCGAAAGGCTGCGCGTTAAAAGAGTGCTTTCGATGCCGGAATGGCTTGAAAAAAACTACGGCGACGCGCGCGTGCGCAAGCTCGTGGCGCTCACGATGGTCTTCCTTTACACTCTCTACCTCGTTATCCAGTTCAGGGCCTTTGGAGTCGTGGTCTCCTATATGCTGGAGATACCGGCCGGCTTCACGGCTACCTCTCTCATTTATCTGTTTGTGCTTTACACGACCTTTGGCGGCTACGCTTCCGTGGTCAGAAGCGACGTTATCAATATGCTGTTGATTCTGGCAGGCATTACGGCGGGAGCATATTTCATCATGCCGGCCGGTTTCACCGTCAAAGCAGCCGGAGACGCGCTGCTCATGAAAAATGCGCGTCTTGCCGCGGCCGGCGTATCGTCCCGCGAGCTGTTCTCGCTGTTTGCCATTATGTTTTCCTGGGGGCTTGGCGTGGCCGGCAACCCGCAGTACACGGTGCGCCTGCTGGCCTGCCGCACCAGAAAGGACGCGTTCAAAGTAACGTGCCTTTCTCCATTTATCGTTGGCTGGATCTACATCTGCATCACATTTTTCGTTCTCGTCTGCCATTCCTGCTATCCGCTGATAGGAAATATGGAGGAGACGATGACTTTCGCCAAGCTCAACCAGTATCTGCCGAATGCGGCCAGCACCCTGATGCTGATAGCGGTCATAGCAGCCGCGGTCAGCACGGCCAACTCTCAGCTGCTGCTGGCGGCCTGTTCCCTTTGTTATGATCTCTTTCCGCTTAAAAGCGCCGAGGGCGACGAAACAGATCCCATGAAGGAGGACAAATTCCTGCTCGTCAACAGACTTGCCATCACTGCGATCGCATCCGTGGCGCTGGCCCTTTGCCGCGCCGGCCTGCCAGACTTCCTGATGCTGGGGCGCATCAGCTGGACTCTGGTCGCCATATGTTACTTCTATCCGCTCTTCTGGCCGCGGATCATCGTTAAGGGGATGCTGTTCTACGTTCTCTGCGTGGCTCTGCTTCTGCAGTTTATGTTCGTATTCATAGCCGGCATCAGTCCCGAATATTCGATGCCGGTCGTGCTCGCAGCAGAAGCCGCCATTTTTAAACTGCACAAATTTTTCTGGGCGGACGACGATATTTTCTATATATTCCCCGGGAGCGGCGCAGATGAATAACAAATTAAGCATCGAAACGCTGATGAAGTGGATCTTCATGGCGCTCGCCATCTCCATGGTCATGCTGACGCTTGGCGCGCGCCTGCACCAGAGCTATACGGAGAAGCTGTCCGAAACAATCAGAAACGGCGCCCAAGTCAAAAAATCAGTCGAAAGCAAAAAGCTGCGGCAGCAGGTGGAGATCATCCAAGGCAGGCTGGGACCTTCCTGGCGCCAGGCATTGCCCGGCGAAAAAACGGTTCTGACGATCCGCAACGGCGATGAAAAGCTCCGTTTCGTGATCAACCCGCCGGCCGTGGTCGCCTCCATCGCCGAGGATGAGCGCTATCTGCTGCTCGTTGGCTTGCTGGGGCTGATCTCGGCCGTCGAAATAGCCGTCTTCATCTCCTATCTGCTCACGAGGCCGATCCGCCGCCTCGCCTGGGGGTTCCGCGAAATAGCGCGTGGCCGTCATGTCGTGGTGCCTCTGTACGACATGATGCCTTACGAGTTTCACGAATTGACGGACAGCTTCAACGAAATGGCCTCGCAGCTCGAAAAATGGAAAGAGGTGCAGCGGCAGCTCAGCAGGATGGACCGGCTGGCCGCGCTGGGCGAAATGCTTTCCGGCCTGTCGCATGAGATCCGCAACCCTCTGGCCAGCATGAGGATCCAAATCGATCTGCTGCGCTCCGAGGTCGAATCGATCGGGAAGCATGACGGCGGCGGGGAGGCGCTGGAGCAGATCGACATACTAGGCAACGAGCTCGACAGACTGAACGGCGTGGTTACACAGCTACTTGCGTTCGTGCGTCCCAGCCAGATCGCGATATCACCCACGCCGCTCGACGACGTCCTGCCGTGGTGTGCCTCTATGTTCAGATCACAGGCCGCCAAAAAAGGCATTGAACTGGTGATCGAAAAGCGCGCAGACGGCATCATGGTGATGGCGGACCGCGAAATGCTGCGCCAGATGCTGATGAATCTGATCCTCAACGCCATTCAGGCCTTCTCATCCGTCGCTTCGGAACGCAGCAAAAAAATCGTTGTCACGATTGGTTTAGACGCGCTGGAACCGCATGAGAAGGCGCTCCTTTCCGTAAGCGACAACGGTCCCGGCATTGCGCCGGAGATACAGCACCGTGTGTTTGACCCCTTCTTCACGACGAGAAAGGAAGGAACCGGGCTGGGCCTCTCTATCGTCCAGAGGATCGCGGACGGCATGAACGGGACCTTATTAATGGACAGTTCAGAGGAAGGCACTATTTTCCGCGTTTCACTGCCGTTATGCAGAACGGACGCGAATACTGACGATAGGAGCTCTGAAGCATGAACATCTGGATAGCCGACGACGAAACAAATTTAGCGAACGGACTCAAAACGGCCTTTGAAAAACAGGGTTACTCAGTGAGGACGGCGGAGAGCCTCGCGGCTTTGCACCAGCTGCTTTCCGTGGAGATCCCCACGCTGATCTTCCTGGATCAGTGCCTTCCAGACGGAAACGGTCTTGACGCGCTGCCGGTCATACTCCAGCAGGCTCCCAGGTGCAGGGTGATCCTGATGACTGCGTTCGGCGATTCCAACCTGGTCGTGAGGGCCATTCGCGAGGGCGCCTACAACTATCTCGATAAACCGTTTCCGCTCGACGCAGCCAAAAACATGGTGCAGCGCGCGCTGGAGTCGATTCTCTACCAGAACCAGGCTGAAAGGCTGCTGTCGGCGGAGAACAGCTGTCTTTACGGTTCATCTCCGGCCATGGACAAGATCCGGAGCGACATAGCCAAGGTGGCGCCGCACCAGGACATCACCGTCCTGCTGCAGGGAGAGAGCGGCACCGGCAAAGAAGTGGCGGCCCGTATGATACACAGGGCCTCCGGCTGCAGCGGCGATTTTGTGCCGCTCAACTGTTCTGCGATACCGGAATCGCTGCTGGAAGCAGAACTGTTTGGCTACAAAAAAGGCGCCTACACTGGGGCTGATGCCGACAAAGCGGGGCTGATAGAGGTCGCTGACAAGGGCACGCTCTTTCTGGACGAGATCGGCGACATGCCGCTTTCTCTGCAGAGCAAGCTGTTCCGCTTCCTCGACCAGCGCTCTTTCCGTCCGCTCGGAGGCACAAAGGAGAAGAAGGTCAGCCTCAAGCTGATATGCGCGACCTGTCTGGATCTCGAAAAGAAAGTCAGGGAGGAGAGCTTCCGCAAAGACCTCTATTTCCGGATCTCAGTCGTGCCCATCAGCCTGCCGCCGCTGCGCGAACGCGGTGGGGACATACTGGGACTCGCTGGTCTGTTCCTGGAGGAGTTCGCCAAGAGGCTTGGCCGCGTCGCTCCGGCACTGACCGACGATGTGCAGGAGGTCTTAAAGTCCTACGACTGGCCTGGCAACGTAAGAGAGCTTCGCAATCTGATGGAGAGGATCCTGATACTCAAGGAACCTGCAGACCGCACGGTGCGTCTCGCGGATCTGCCGCTTGAAATGCTCGATGTTCAGCCGCGCCAGAACGGTTTCGTAAAAACGGCGGCGGCCGGCGCCGAGCCCCTGCCGTCGCGCCTCGACAGAATAGAAAAGGAGATTATCGCCGAAGCTCTGAAAAAATGCGGCGGCAGCAAAAGTCAGGCCGCGGAGGCGCTGGGTATTTCCCGTTTTTCACTGCTGCGCAGAATGCAGCGGCACGGCCTTGAATAACGACATAACGCTCGCTCCCGGACAAAGAACGGCACCGCGTCTGACTCCGCGCAATCTGTTCGGAGCGAATCTGCTTTTTGTGCCGCTGGTCGGCCTGACCGACGAATGCAGGCGGCTGCTCGGCGACAATCCGTTCGTGTCGCTCGCGCCGCCGCGCTGGCAGACTGCGGCCGTCGAAATAGACGAGGAACTGTCCGACATTCTGTCTGCCGCTGAGGACATGGACGCGCATCTGGCGCTGCAGATACAGACCTGTCCCGGTTTCCCTCAAAATATTACGGCAGCGGCCGGTTTCTGGTCGTCTCTTCTGGACACGCGCGGCTATCTGAACACGCCGCCCGCTGAAATTTCCAAACTGCTGGGGGCTGACGAGACAGTCGTCGGCGCCGCACTCGCTGCTCTGCGCAATTACGTAGAGCCGGCCGGCCTCTTTGCGGAATCCCTTCGCGAATGTCTTGCGGTCCAGCTTGAGAGAAGAGGAGAGACCGATTCCGACGCCGCTCTGCTGCTTGCCGAAGGCTGGGAGGCGCTGTCTGCCGGCCGCGGCGCCGCTTTTGCGCGCCGTGCTGGCTGGAGCGCTGAGCGGTATACGGCAGCACTGGCTCTGCTTAAGACTCTCGATCCGGAGCCGGGCCGCAATTTTGTTGCGGTGAAAAATGTGGTGCCTGAGATTGAATTTGTCGCCGGCAGCGGTTCGGTGGCTGTGAAGCTGCTCTGCGCAAACCTGCCGGCTCCAGGCAACGCTTTCGCTGATTTCCCATTCGACGCTCAGGAACTGCTTAAACAGCGCTGGACGGTCCAGGCCTGGTCTCGCGCGAAATTTGTGCTGAGCAGGCTCGGTTTGCGCTACCGGACGCTGCTGCGGATCTCGATGTTGATCGCGTCCGTACAGGCTTCGTATATTCTCGGTCACGCGGGGGCGCCTGTCCCGCTTACCTATGCGGCCGCCGCCGGCAGGCTCGGCCTCTCCGCTTCCACCGTCTGCCGCGCCGTGAAGGATGTCTGGTGCCTGGCTGGAGGCAGACTGGCGCCGCTGAGCCTTTTCTTTTCGCGAGCGGTCTCCGCACGTCCTGCAGAAAGCGTTAAAGAAATACAGCTCAGGATCGAGGCCCTCAACTCGGCAGGGCTCAGCGACAGCATGATCGCAATGAGACTGCAGGTGCCGGTGCGCACCGTTTCCTATCACAGGAGCAGAATGGGATTGAAAACTTCCAAACGCAGGGGCTGATGTGCGGTTACCGCACTGTCGCCGTGCGGTAACCGCACAAAAACTCCCCTCATTTATTGCCGCGGCGCGTTGTCTGCAACGCAAATGCGGCGGCAGACGTCCGCTGTAAAAACACCTTTGTAAAATCTTAACAGCAACTTTTTTGCATGTATTAGGGTAGGAAATTATCCTAATCTTTTACGGAGGTGTTTTGTTATGGCAACAGAAAAGAAAGAGACAAGCTCCGCAGCAAGCGTGCTGATCGGCGCGGCGTTCCTGATGGCTACCTCTGCGATCGGACCGGGGTTCCTGACGCAGACGGCGGTCTTCACGAACAAGCTCAAGGCGGCGTTCGCGTTTGCAATCTTGGTTTCCATCCTCATCGACGTTGTGGTGCAGCTGAATATCTGGCGTATCCTGGGCGTCTCCGGCAAACGCGCGCAGGACGTGGCGAACGAGATATGCCCCGGGCTGGGATATTTCCTGGCCTTTCTGGTAGCACTGGGCGGCCTTGTCTTTAATATCGGCAACGTGGGCGGCGCGGCGATGGGTCTCAACGTGATGGTTGGCCTGCCTCTGGTGCCCGGCGCCATTATCAGCGCCATCATTGCCATCGCTCTGTTCCTCAACAAAGAGATGGGCAAGGCGATGGATATGTTCACGAAGGTCCTCGGCGTGATCATGATCGCCATGGTCTGCTTCATGGTCTTCAAGACCCAGCCCCCGATCGGCATGGCTCTCAAAGAGACGATCCTCCCCTCTACGCTTGACTGGATGACGATCCTGACTCTGGTCGGCGGCACGGTCGGCGGCTACATCACCTTCGCCGGCGCCCACCGCATCATCGACGCCGGTATCACCGGAACCCAACATATAGACCAGATCACGCGCGGTTCTTACACGGGCGTCGGCATCACGGGCATCATGAGATACCTGCTCTTCCTCGCGATCTTAGGCGTCGTCGCCACTGGAGCCACCCTTGACCCGAAAAATCCGCCCGCGTCCGCATTTCTGATTGGAGCAGGTCAGATCGGCTACCGCATCTTCGGCGTGATCCTCTGGTGCGCAGCTGTGACCTCCGTGGTGGGCGCCTCCTATACGTCGATCTCCTTCCTGCGCACGCTTTCTGACAAGGTGGAGTCAAAATATCGTTACTGGATCATAGGTTTTATCTGCATTTCCACGGCGATCTTCTCGACCATGGGAAACCCCGTTACGCTGCTGATCGTAGCCGGCTCGCTCAACGGACTTATTCTGCCCGTGTCGCTCGGCGTCACGCTGCTGGCCGCTTACAGAAAGGACATTATCGGCGCGGAGTATCATCACCCGAAAGTGCTGGCGATCCTG
>Ga0163159_1004438_pt1 | contig 10043 bp, 9 predicted proteins | sample BioMet9_FD_108702 | JGI IMG/M metagenome (GOLD analysis project Ga0163159, IMG submission 108702) | Microbial communities from bioreactor (seeded with sewage sludge) at Lawrence Berkeley National Lab, California, USA - Biofuel... | ecosystem: Engineered > Bioreactor > Anaerobic > Unclassified ... | reverse complement strand
GCGCCGTTGAGAATCACCGCGCCCATGCCGATCAGCGTGTTGTCCCCGATGGTGCAGCCGTGGACGATGGCTCCGTGACCGATGGTGCAGCCGGCGCCCACCGCCGTCTCCTCGTGGAGAACGGCTCCATCCTGAATGTTGGTGTTCTCCCCCACGGTAATGGCGCCGTCATCGCCCCGCAGCACTGCGTTGTACCAGATATTTACCCCATCGCCCAGGGTCACATCCCCCGCGACGGCGGCGCCCTCCGCGATCATCACGGATTCGTCGGAAGCTCTCAGTCTGTATGCCATGGCTCGATCTCTCTTTCTTTCTGTGATCTCAGAACGCGAAATTGCCGTCGATGAACACCGGAATTTCCCGGCCGTCGTGAGTTGTCCCCACGACGGACAGATCCCGGGTGCCCACCATGAAATCCACATGGGTGATGGAGTCGTTCAGGCCGTGGGCCTTCAGCTCCTCCTCCGTCATCCGCTGCCCCCCCTTCAGGCAGGGGTACGCCTTTCCGAAGGCGATGTGGCAGGCGGCGTTCTCGTCAAACAGCGTGTTGAAAAACAGGATTTTTTGGTTGGAGATGGGGCTGTCGTAGGGCACCAGCGCCACCTCGCCGAAGTAGGAAGCCCCCTCGTCCACGGAGATGGCGGCCTTGAGAAACTCCTCGCCCTTTTCCGCGTGGGTTTCCACAATTTTTCCGTCCTTCACCGCAAAGTGGAATTTGTCGATGATGTTGCCGTCATTCACCAGCGGCACAGCGGAGTAAACCACGCCGTTGACGCCGGTTTTCAGCGGAGAGGTGAACAGTTCTTCGGTGGGCATGTTGGCGATATACGTCTGGCCCGACAATGTGACGTCGTTGCCGGCCTCCCAGATGTGGCCCTCCGGCAGCTCCACCGTCAGGTCGGTGCCCAGGGCGTTGGTGTAATGGAGGTACTTGAAGTTGTACGCGTTCAGCTTCTCCAGCCGCTCACCCAGTGTGGCCAGGTGGCGCTGCCACTTCTCCACCGCCCGACCGTCTCCGGAGATCCGCACCGCTTCAAAAATGGCGTTCCAGAGCTTCGTCATGGCCTTCTCCTCGCTCACGCCGGGGAACACGGTTTTGGCCCAGCTGGGGATGGGGATTGACGCGATGCACCAGGGGAACCCGCTGCACATCTGCAGCCGGTCGAATTCCTTCAGCGCATAGCCGGAGGCCTGCTGGGCCTTCTTGATCCGCTTGGAGTCCACACCCTTCAGATTCTCCGGGTCGGCGGCGGAGATGGCCAGATAGGCCGCGCCCTCGTGGGCGTAATCGTTGAAAAAGTGGCGTCTCCACAGGGGCACCGTGTCAAACACGGACTCTTCGGCATGGAGGTACTTCATCCGGCCCAGCTCGTCGTCGTGCCAGTTCATCACCACCTCGCGGCAGCCCACTTTGTAAGCCTCCGCGGCGCACATCCGGGCAAAATGGGCGCACTCCACCGGAGAGGAGATCACAAGGGTCTGTCCCTTCCGGACATTCAGACCCACCCGGATCAGAAGCCGGGCATATTCCCGCAGTTTTTCTTCCATGCAAAACCATCCTTTCAGGCGGCGCCGGGCTTCGGCAGTGTTCCGCCGCCGGCGCGCAAAGCGCTGTCCGCCCCGCCGGGACCTACTGTCCCAAAACCATGGGTTGATCGAACAACTGAATCTATTCTTAATCATTTTAGACTATTTCACCGGCAAAGTAAAGACCGCAGGACAGGCCGAAATCCCCGGAATTGCGGGGATCAGCGGGGCAGGGGAGCCGTATCTTCCCCGCCTCCGTCCTTGCGCATGGAGATCAGCGTTCCGTTAAACTCCGCCCCCATAATCAGCGTGGTGGCGCTCATATACAGCCACGCCAGCACCACCATCACCGTTCCGATGGAGCCGTACAGCAGCGAGTAGTGGGCGATATTCTCCACATACAGGGAAAAGAGGTAGGAGAACACCATCCACCCGATCAGGGACGACAGCACCCCGGGATAGATATTCCGCCCCGGCTGGCGGGAATCCTGGGTCATGGCGTACAGCGCAAACAGGGTGAAGTACGCAACCAGCCCCGCCACGGGGAAGCGGAACTTTTGCCACAGGTCTGCCGCCACGGCGGGCAGGCCCAGGTGTGTCACGGCAAATTCCAGCGACACACTGCCCACCGTCATCAGCGTCATGGTCAGAGCAATGGCGCAGATCAGCAGCAGCGTGTAGAGCAGCGTTTTGAGCATGTGGCTGAACGGGCCCCGTGGCGGCCCCAGATGGTAGGCGGTGCGCACCGCCCGCATCAGGGTGTTGGTGGCCCGCATGGGAAAGTATATGGAGAAAAACAGGCCGAAGAGCAAAATCCGTAAGTCGGAATTTTCCCCCACGTAGTTCAGGTACATCTCCACAAGCTCCACCACGGTCTTGGGCAGGATGGTACTCAGTCCCGTCAGGATACCCTCCACATTCAGATGCAGCAGCCCCAGCAGAGCGCTGATAAAAATCAGAAAGGGGAAGATCATAAAGAGCAGATAAAACGCCAGCGACGCGCTCTGGATCGCCACATTGTGCCGCAGATAGCGCTGCACCATCAGATAGGCGCCCCGCAAAAGCCGGTTTTGCGGCAGAGACTTCAGCCCGTCGCGGTCCATATCCATCCCTCCTCCGGATTCCCGTTTAAAACGTCCTGTTTTGATCCCGTGATTTTGTCATGGGATCCGATGTCCGTTCGCCGCCGCGGGCGGCCTTGCCGTTCAGCAACCGGGCGCAGCGTGTGCGGATGCGCATTAAACCTGCGTGCAGCTATTTTACTGCAATTTCAACCATGTTAAACCATGCCGCCGCCGCGACCCGCGCCGCGGTGAACCATCCTGCGCAGCGCCGTGGTCCGGCGGATGGCAGCGCCGTGCTGCGGTTATCTTACCATAGTATGTTCCAAAACAAAAGTTTCTTCATTTTGCAGCCGGAAAACAGGCCGCATTTTCCGGATTCCGTCCCGCTCCGGGTGAAAAAAAACGCGCTCCGGCCTGTGCTCTTTTCCACAGACCGGGCGCGTGCGGGTGCGAGATTCAGCTCCCTGTTTCAGCGGCATCTCCCGGCGATCCCGTCGAATCATTTTGCCAGATTATCCGGATAGTCCCCCCCGGCATGGAGCCGGCGCAGCTCCGCCGCAACGGTCTCCCGGTCCTCCCGGTAGGTCATGCCGAACCAGCGGTCGTCGGAGTGGAGAACGGAAACCTCCATCCGCTCCTGGCTGAGCAGTCGGCCCACCATCACGGGCAGCAGACACTCCGCCTTGGGGTTGTCCCCCGCCTCGGTACGCAAAAAGTCCTCAAAGTACCGCTGCAGCTCCGGGAAAATCGTGGGCGCAAAGCCCCAGAAGTTCATGGACACCACCGTATCCGGAGCAAGAGACCTGTCCTCCGCCAGATCCCGCAGGGTCCCGTCGGGATACAGCTGGATCTTCAGCGCCTCCCGCACGGACTGAAGCTTTCCGTCTGCCACGGTGCAGACGCCCCGGGACACGGTGCCGTGCAGGCTGGCGGTCTTGGACAGCTCGTAGCCCACCATGGTGCCCTTTCCGGTCTCCGGCAGAGTCACCAGTTCCCGGTAGATGGCCTGATACGCGCCGATGCCGTAGTAATCGTCGGCATTGATGACGCAGAAGGGCCCGTGCACCGCCTGCCCCGCGCACAGCAGGGCATGGACGGTGCCGAAGGGCTTCGTCCGTCCCTCCGGAATCCGATAGAACGAGGGTACGGAGGAGAAATCCTGAAATGCGTAGGCCACCTCCACCGGGCTTCCGTCCCTGGCGGTTTTCTTCGTCAGATAGTCCCCGCACAGCTCGCGCATCATCTGCTCCATCTCGGGCTTGATGATAAACACGATCCTGTTGAATCCGGCCCGAAGGGCGTCGTAGATGGAATATTCCATCAGAATCTCATGGTGAGGGCCGATGCCGTCCACCTGCTTGCTGCCGCCGTAGCGGGAACCCATTCCCGCAGCCATAATGACAAGAGAAACTTTCATTTCAATCTGCTCCTGTTTTCATTTCGATGTAGCGTGCGCATGGCGCAAATCGGATGTCACGCCTTCAAGTTGTTGCGCAAGGAATAACCTAATTATACCATATCGCATCGGGCGAGTTTTTGCAACCGTCCCTTGACTTTTTCTTCCTGCGGTCTCAAGATACATTTCCCATACAAAACAGCAGCAGACCGTCCTGCGCTGTCCGGAAACCCGGCGGGAGGCGTGCGTCACCGCAATTTCCGCCAGCCGCTAAAAACCCGGGCTGTCCGCGGAGGCGGGGGACTGCCTTTGCCGTGCGGCGGCTGGCAGGGGAAGGAATCTTTTCAATGTTCAAGAAAGGACTTGCACTTTACGCACGGGTGTGATACATTATGTATGTTAGAAGTGTAAGAGTGTGGAGTGGACCGCCGGTCCGCTCCTTTCTTTCGCCATTTTCCGGGCGATTAAATTTAGAAAAATATTCCAGACAGGAGGAACAGTCCCCATGAAAAAGATTGCCGAGCTGACGGCCGAGCTGGCCGCGCCCGCCATTGCGGAGGCGGGGTGCACGCTCTGGGACGTAGAGTATGTAAAAGAGGCGGGCACCTGGTATCTGCGGGTCCTGCTGGACAAAGAGGGCGGCGTGGACATTCTGGACTGCGAATCCGTGTCCCGCAAGCTCTCGGATTTGCTGGACGAGACCGATCCCATCCAGAGCAGCTACACGCTGGAGGTCGGCTCCGCCGGCGCCGAGCGGGCGCTGAAGCGGCCGGCGGACTTTCTGCGTTTCCTGGGCAGCCCCGTGCTGGTGAAACTGTATCAGCCCCGGGACGGCCGCAAGGAGTATTCGGGCATTCTGAAGGCATACGACGAAGCCGCCGGCGACGCTACCGTCACCGTGGGGCAGAGCGACCTGGTTTTCCCAAAAAAAGAGACGGCGCTGATCCGCCTGCGGGTGGAATTCGACTGACGGACTCATAATTCTGTCGAAAAAGACGTATTTTATAAATAAGGAGAATCAACCGAAATGAGAGGCAAGAAGCAAAAGGAACCTGCCGGCATGAACTGCGCGGAGATTTTTGCCGCCCTGACTCTGCTGGAGAAGGAGCGCAACATTCCCCGAACCTTTATGATGGAGAAGATCATTCAGGCGCTGACCACTGCCTACAAGCGGGACCACGAGGGCGTGGAGAACGTTATTGTGGACGTGGATGATGAGCATCAGGCGCTGCGGATGTTTGTACAGAAGAACGTGGTGGAGGAAGAGGACTACGTCGACCCCCTCAACGAAATGTCTCTGGACGAGGCGCGGGCTGTCTCCGCAAAGTATCAGGTGGGCGACATTGTCAGCGTCCCCGTGGATAATGTGGAATTCGGACGGATTGCCGCCGGCAACGGCAAACAGGTCATCATCCAGGGCCTGCGGGAGGCGGAGCGCGGCATCGTGTATGACGAGTTCAACTCCAAGCAGCATGAAATTCTCACCGGCGTGGTCACCCGCGTGGACCCCAGAAACGGCAACGTCTCCCTGCGCATCGGCACCGGCACCGAGTCCACCGAGGCTCTGCTGATGGCCGGCGAGCAGGTCAAGGGCGAGTCGCTGATCGAGGGGATGCACGTCAAGGTATACGTGGTGGAAGTCCGCCGTTCCACCCGCGGCCCCCAGGTGCTGATCTCCCGGACCCATCCGGGTCTGGTGAAGCGTCTGTTCGAGCTGGAGGTGCCGGAGATTTATGACGGCACGGTGGAGGTCAAGGCCATCGCCCGGGAAGCCGGCAGCCGCACCAAGATGGCCGTGGGATCCAACGACTCCAACGTGGACCCCATCGGCGCCTGCGTGGGCCCCAAGGGGCAGCGGGTGGAGAGCATCGTCAGCGAGCTGCGGGGCGAAAAGATTGACATCATCAAGTACAGCGACGAGCCCGCCGCCTTCATCGCCGCCGCTCTTGCGCCCGCCGACGTGGTGGACGTGTGGATGGCGGATGAGGGCAAGGCCTGCCGCGTCATCGTCCCTGACGATCAGCTGTCTCTGGCCATCGGCAAGGAGGGGCAGAACGCCCGCCTGGCCGCCCGCCTGACCGGCTATAAAATCGACATCAAACCGGAAAGCTATAAGGAAGAAGCCGAAACCGACGTCGACAGCGTGGAATTCACGGAAGAATAAATTGGAAGGCGGCCTGTTCATGCCGAAAGCGAAAAAAATTCCTCAGCGGCAGTGCGTGGGCTGCCGGGAGATGAAAAACAAGAAGGATCTGATCCGGGTGGTCAAATCTCCCACGGGGGAGATCTCCCTGGATTTTGTGGGCAAAAAGCCCGGGCGCGGGGCCTATGTGTGCCACAGCGTGGAGTGCCTGCAGCGGGCCCGGAAGTCCCGGGCTCTGGAGCGCGCTTTTGAAACGCAGATTCCGCCGGAGGTATACGATGCGCTGGAATCGGAATTGAGAGGTGCGAATGAATCCTAATATTCTCTCCCTGCTGGGGCTCGCAAAACGCGGCGGCATGCTGGTCGCGGGCGAGGAGCCGGTGGACGCCATGGTTCGGGCAAAGGACGCCCGCCTGCTGCTGACGGCATCCGACGCGGCGGAGAACACGGCGCGCCGTGTCCGCCATTTTGCGGAGACCGGGGCGTGCCTGCTGCTGCAGATCCCATTTACCAAAGAGGAGTTGGGCCACGCGGTGGGACTCACCTCCTGCGCCGTGGTGGCGCTGACGGATATCGGCTTTGCCTCCAGCATCGTCAGCCGTATGGCGGCGGAAGACCCCTCCTTCGGCGAGTGTGCCGAAAAGCTGGAGATCAAGGCGCAGCGTGCCGCGGCACGTAAAACCGAGCGCGAGGTTTACGAGAAACGCTGCAAGCAGGAGGCATCCAAGAAAGCCTCTGTCCCCACTCCGGATGCAAAGCCACAGCAGCCGGCCAAATCCGGCGCACCCAGGCAATTTTCCGGGTCCAGCCGCGGAGCCAGACCCGGCGCTCCCAGGCGGTTCGACGGTCCCAACCCCGGTGCGAACCCTGGTCGCCAGTCAGGCCCCGGCGCGCCCAGACGGTTCGACGGTCCCAACCCCGGTGCGAACCCCGGTCGCCAGTCAGGCCCCGGTGCTCCCAGACGGTTCGACGGTCCCAGCCGGGGGGCGAAACCGGCGTGGCAGTCCAGACCGGCCCCACAGAAACGCTTCGACAGGACCACCCCGGAGGCAAGCCCGGAGCGGACGGACGGGCGGACAGCAGCCGGATCGTATACACCGAAAGCTCCCCCCTCCCGGAAACCCTCCGGTCCGCGGGACGGAGCACGGACATCCCACCGGCCCTTCCAATCGGAGCGCCGCGGATCCGCTCCAGCCAGACCCTTCCCCCACAGCCATCCGGTGAAAAAGGGCAAGGGCTCCTTCCGAAAGAAGGACGGGAGCTGACAAAAACAGCTGCGGCGCCGCAGGCGGCACACCGCAGAATTTTGCAAAGCAAAATAAATTCAAGAAGTTCAGTCCGGCCGAGCCGGAGCGGCGGTCTGCCGTTCCGCGTCCGTGGGCCGTGGGCAACCGATTGTGGGAATACGCTTCCCGCTGAAATGCGAAGCAAGTGAGGTGCTTTTATTTGGGTATGGAAAAATACAGAGTGCATGAGGTGGCGAGGGATTTCGGTCTCCAAACCAAAGATATTATGGAGATTCTGGCGAAATACGCCACCGCCCCCAAAAATCATATGCAGGTGCTGGAGGATCAGGAGCTGTCGATCATCTTCGACTATCTGACCCAGCATCACGCGGTCTCCGGAATTCAGGAGATTTTCGCGGACACCTATAAGGAGGAGCAGAAGAAATCTGTGCCTCCTGTGCAGGCTACCGCTGCCCCGATCCGGCAGGCGCCGACTGCCCATCATCCGGAGGGCGCTCCCCGGCAGGAGAACGCTCCGCAGGCGGCAAGACCCGCCCAGCAGAATCCGTCCCAGCAGGGAACTGCGCCCGCCAGACCCGCGCCCCAGCAGCAGAATGCCCCTGCCGGCGGCATGTCCCGCGTCCCCGCCAAGAAGATCGTGGACACCCGCAAGAGCGGCGACGTGAACCTGGCCAAATATGACGAGCGGTTGGAGACCCTGGCTCCCGAGCGCGCCGCCAGGATGCAGGGACAGGGCAAGCAGAAGATTCACACCCAGAATAAGACCCGGGGCAACATGACCTTCTCCAACAAGCGCCGACAGGATGAGCAGGATCGGATGCGCAAGCTGCAGCTGGAGATCGCCAAAAAGGCCCAGCTGAAGGTCTTTATCCCCGACGAAATCTCCGTGGGCGAGCTGGCCTCCCGCATGAAGAAGACCGGTGCGGAAGTGGTCAAGGCGCTGATGAAAAACGGCATCATGGCCTCTCTGCCCCAGATGATCGACTATGACACCGCCGCACTGGTGGCCATGGATATGGGCTGCAAGGTGGAACGCGAGGTCATCGTCACCATCGAAGAGCAGCTGATCGACGATCATCAGGACACGGCGGAGGAGCTGGTTTCCCGCGCCCCCGTGGTGGTGGTCATGGGCCACGTCGATCACGGCAAGACCTCTTTGTTGGACGCCATCCGGAACACCTCTGTGGCGGAGGGCGAGGCCGGCGGCATCACGCAGCACATCGGCGCCTATCAGGTGCAGGTAAACGGCAAATCCATCACCTTCCTGGACACGCCGGGCCATGAGGCGTTCACCTCCATGCGCGCCCGCGGCGCCATGATCACGGACATTGCCATTCTGGTGGTGGCCGCGGAAGACGGCATCATGCCCCAGACCGTGGAATCCATCAATCACGCCAAGGCGGCCAACATCCCCATCATCGTCGCCATCAACAAGATCGACAAGCCCGAGGCCAATCCCGACCGCGTCAAGCAGCAGCTGACCGAGTACGGTCTGCTGACCGAGGACTGGGGCGGCGATACCATCTGCTGCCCGATTTCTGCCAAGAAGAACATCGGCATAGAAAATCTCCTGGAGATGGTCACCCTGACCGCCGAGATGGCGGAGCTGAAGGCCAATCCCAACCGCGCCGGACAGGGCACCGTGATCGAGGCCCGTCTGGACAAGGGCCGCGGCCCCGTGGCAACGCTTCTGGTCCAGAACGGCACGCTGAAACAGGGTGATGTCATCATTGCCGGCACCGCCGTGGGCCGTGTGCGCACCATGCTGGATTACAAGGGCCGCAAGCTGACGGAAGCGGGTCCTTCCGTTCCCGTGGAGGTGGCCGGCTTAAGCGAAGCCCCCAACGCCGGCAGTTCGTTCTTCGCCGTCGCCGACGAGCGCATGGCCCGCGAACTGGTGGAACAGCGCAAGACCGAAGAGCGCGCCAAGGCCTCCGCCCCCACGCAGAAGGTCTCTCTGGAGAATCTGTTCGACCAGATCCAGGCCGGCGAGCGCAAGGAACTGGCCCTGATCGTCAAGGCCGACGTCCAGGGCTCCGTGGAGGCACTGAAAGCCTCTTTGGAGAAGCTGGCCAACGACGAGGTCAACGTCCGGGTCATCCACGGCGCCGTCGGCGCCATCAATGAGTCCGACGTAATGCTGGCCGCGTCCTCCAACGCCATCATCGTGGGCTTCAACGTCCGTCCGGACGCCGCCGCCCGGGACAGCGCGGCCCGCACCAACGTGGATATGCGGATGTACCGCGTCATCTACGACTGCATCGATGAGATCGAGGCGGCCATGAAGGGCATGCTGGCCCCCAAATTCCGGGAGGTCATTCTGGGCCACGCGGAGATTCGCCAGACTTACAAGGTCTCCGGCGTGGGCACCGTGGCCGGCAGCTACGTGCAGGATGGCAAGCTGGTGCGCAACTGCTCGGTTCGGGTGGTGCGTGACGGCATCGTCATCCACGAGGGCACTCTGGGCTCCCTGCAGCGCTTCAAGGACAGCGCCAAGGAAGTGGCAGAGAACTACGAATGCGGCCTGACCGTTGAAAAATACAACGACATTAAAGAGGGCGACATTATCGAGGCATTCTCAATGGAGGAAATTCCCCGGTAAGCTCTCCCGTTTTCCGCAGATACTATCCGTAGGGGCGGCCCTTTCGGTCGCCCCTGTTTGACAG
>Ga0163159_1004434_pt1 | contig 10064 bp, 10 predicted proteins | sample BioMet9_FD_108702 | JGI IMG/M metagenome (GOLD analysis project Ga0163159, IMG submission 108702) | Microbial communities from bioreactor (seeded with sewage sludge) at Lawrence Berkeley National Lab, California, USA - Biofuel... | ecosystem: Engineered > Bioreactor > Anaerobic > Unclassified ... | reverse complement strand
TCTGTGCCGGTTGATTGTTCAGCAGCGCTCCATATATTCGCCCACGCGGGTATCGATACGGATACGATCGCCGGTGTTGATAAACAGCGGCACCTGCAGAGTATAGCCGGTTTCCACGGTCGCGGGTTTATAAGTGTTGCTGGCGGTATCCCCTTTAAAGCCCGGCTCGGTGTTGGTTACTTCCAGCTCTACAAAGTTGGGGGCAGTCACGTTGAAAGCCGAGCCCTTGAAGAACTTCACCGTTACATTGGTGCCTTCCTTCACATAAGGGATCGCGTCCTCCACGCTTTCCTGGTTCAGGGGGATCTGCTCGTACGTGTCCAAATCCATAAAGTAATACAGTCCGCCGTCGGCGTACACATACTGCATTTCTTTGGTTTCGACCACAGCGCGGGGCATTTTGTCCGTGGGGTTGAAGGTACGCTCCACCACCGCGCCGGTCATGATGTTTTTAATTTTCGTGCGTACGAACGCCGCGCCCTTGCCGGGTTTTACATGCTGAAAATCCACAATGTTCCAAACGCCGCCATCCCATTCGATGGTAACGCCCTTCCTGAACTCGCCTGCAGTAATCATTGGTTTGCTCCTCCGTTCCTATTATCCGTATTACAGTATAATCAATTCCTTGGTCGGCAGGGTCAGCGCGCGGCAGCCGTTTTTCAGTACCGTGACGGTATTTTCAATGCGCACGCCGCCGATTCCCGGCAGATATACGCCCGGCTCCACGGTCATCAGCATGTTTTCCACAAGCTTACCCTGAGCGGTCGGGCTCAGGCGCGGGCTTTCGTGGATCTCTATACCAAGGCTGTGGCCCAGTCCGTGGCCGAAACGGCCCGCATATCCCTGCGCGTCAATGTAGTCGCGGGCCATCGCGTCAATCGCGTGGCAATCACCGCCCGCGCAAACCGCTTCCTCCGCCATCTTCTGGGCGGTCAGCACCGTCTGATACACGCGCTTCATTTCGTCGCTCGGCTGTCCAAGTGCTACGGTGCGTGTCATATCGGCGCAGTAACCGCCGACTTTGGCGCCGAAGTCCATGGTGATCATGTCACCATTGCGGATCGGGCGATCACCCGGCACCGCGTGCGGCAGCGAACCGTTCGCGCCTGCCGCGACAATGGTGGTAAACGCTGCGGCATCGGCGCCGTGAAAGAGCATATCGAACTCCAGCTTTACCGCCAGTTCCTTTTCCGTGATCCCCTCGTGGATTTCCGTAAGGATCCGTTCAAAGGATTCCCCGGTGATTTTGCAGGCTTTTTCGATCAGGGTGATTTCTCCGGCATCCTTGATCTGCCGCAGAAGCTCGATCTCATCGTTCATCGGCTTCCATTCCGCGGAGGGGAGCGCTTCCCGCGCCTGGCGGAATGTGCGTACGGTCAGTCCGTCCTCTTCATAATAAAGCGTGTTTACGCCCCAGCGCCCACAAAGCGTCGCGGCGATGTTTTCATGCGTCTTTCCCTTTTCAACGCTCAGGATTTCAAACCCGCCGCACTGCCGCTGCGCCTGCTCCACATAACGGAAATCGGTAACGATCGCCCCGTTTTTAGTACCGATCAGCGCCAGACCTTCACCGGTAAACCCGGTCAGGTAGAAAATGTTGGCGGGCCTGTAGACGATCACCGCTTCGTTGTCTCTCAACCCTATTGCGGCTGCCAGCCGCTGTGCACGCGTCATAGCTCTGTTCACGTTCCTTTCGCAGCCTTACCATGAACGGCGCCGGCTCTTCCGGCGAATAAAGCCGCAATTTGTATTGTATCATAAACCCCATGCGTGCGTCACGCTTTTTTTGTATGCAGCGCTTATTTCGCGCGATTCAGTAGCCCAGCGTTTCCTCAACGAACAACACCGTCATTTTTCGCCCTCTGGGCACCCGGTCCAGCGACACCGTAGCACGGCACATGCATGCCTCACCGCAGTCGTCGGGCTTGCACAGACCCGTAAGCGCACAGGGTGTTTGCAGGCCAAGCCTGCGCGCGTTCTGCGGGCAGGCGGTCTGTTTGATGCGTGCCACGGCTGTGTTGATGCCGCCGTCCACCCATTTGGAATGGCTGATCACAAAATAGACCATGCGAGGTCCGTCCAGAATTGCGCCGACGCGGTTGCAGTTTCCGTCGATAAACACAAGGCTTCCGTTGCGGGTAACCGCGTTTGCGGAGGACAGATAAACATCCGCCTTTCGGCTGCATTCAAAAATGTGCGGTACTTCCGCTTTATCGGCTCCCCAGGAGGTGTATACGCTGCAACCGTTGTTTTTAAGTGCCGGCTGTACGTCAATATCGCGAACGGTTACAGAGCCGCCCACTCCCACACTGCTTCCTGCCGCGATGTGGCTGAGCAGGTATTCCTTCGCCTCCGCCGCCGTTTCCAGCGGGATCACTTCAAACCCATGCCTGCGCATTGCTTCCACCGTTGCCTGCAATTGCTGTTCCATTCGTATATCCTCCTATTGCCAGTTCGCGGTCGGCTGTACCGCACCCTGTCCGTCCACCATCGGGTTCAGGGGAAACGCCGAAGTTTTCTGCATCTTATCCAACACCCGCTTTGCGTCCTCACCGGAAAGCAGCACGGGCTGATAGTCGTTTCGGCCCCGCGTACCGCTTACGCGAATCGGCCACAGCACTATGGTCTCGCTTGCCAGCGTTCCATTCCGGAAACGCAATGTCGCCCGCAACACACAGGCATCGTAATCGTCCGGGTCGCTGTTGCCGCCAAAAACGCAATTGCCAAGGCTGAAAGCCACGTACGTTTTCCCGTACAGCGCAATTCCCTGCGCCACGTGCGGATGATGCCCCACCACCAGCGCGGCTCCGTTGTCCGACAGAAATTCCGCCGTCCGCTGCTGGTTCGGGGTCAGGGTGTCGGCATATTCCTCACCCGTGTGCATGTTGTGCACAATCGCCGCGCACCCAAGCGCTTTCAGGGCTTGCGCCTGCTTGAGATACGTATCCCGGTTCAGTTGCAAACCGCTTGCGGTAAACCCGATGCGCACGCCGTCCTTTTCCAGAATGGTCACGTTCTGTTCGTCGCAGTAGGCAATTGCCTTTGCGGTCAGCGCCGAAACCGTATCCCGTTTGCCTCTTTCGCCATAATCCAGCGCATGATTATTCGCCAGCGTCACGCATTCCACGTTTCCCTGCGTCAGAATCTCCGCAAACTCCGGTTTCCCGATAAAGTTGAATTTTTTCCGCACTTTATCGGACCGATTGTCGCTCAAAACCCCTTCCAGGTTGACCATGGTCAGGTCGTCCGAGTCGAACAAACCCTGAAGGTTTGCGAAAGGATAGGCGTAACCGTTCTTCTCCATCACACCGGCGAATCGTTTACCGCCCGCGCGTTCTCCGCCCAGCGTACAATCCCCCGCAAACGTCAGGACAACGTCGGTTTCCCCTTCCGCTACCGTATGGGCGGTAGCGTTGAGCGCCGCCGGCGGTTGGGTATACGGAAAGGTGTAAATCTTCGTTTCCGCAATCGCCGGAGCGCCCAGAAGCACCGCTGCCACCAATACCGCCAGTGCGCGCCTCATGGTTTCGCCTCCGTGAAAATGCTGCGGTTGCGTACGGTTTCAGTATAGCACAGTCCCCCCGGAGCGTAAAGGAAAAGCGGGGGTTAAGGCCGACTGTGCCTGCTAAACGGCATATCATTCCGGCTCTGGTTTTCCGGTTCGGCACTGCCCAGCGGTTCCTTCGCGGGGGTGCCCGCCTTGCGGGGATAGGTGCGGGGTGTGATCAGCCGCTTTTCGCTCACCAGCAGGCAATGCTGCCAGTCCGGCTGACCCGGCACCTCTACCGGCAGTGTTTGCAGAGGCGCGCCCCCAAGCATTTTTGCGGCACGGTTCCCGGCCTGCAATTCCTCCCCGGCGGAAGGCCCTTTGTAGCAAACTGCTTTTCCGCCCACCTTCACAAGCGGCAACAGCAGCTCCATCAGCGTCGGCGCGGCTGCCACGGCCCGCGCTGTCGCCACATCGAAACGTTCGCGCAGCGCAGAATCGTGTCCCGCATCCTCAGCGCGCGCATGCGCCGTACGCGCATTCGTCAGCCCCAGTTCCGCAATCACCGCGTCCAGAAACTTCAATCGTTTCTGCAGCGAATCCAGAAGAAGAACCTCAAGGTCCGGGCGCGCAATCGCCAGCGGCAGCCCGGGGAAGCCTGCCCCGCTGCCCACGTCGATCATTTTGGCCTTTTGCGGAAACAGTCCGGCAACCGTAAGCGGCGCCAGCGAATCGATGTAATGCCTGTCCAGCATGGCTTCCAGCGTCGCATCCGCAGTCAGGTTCACGCGCTGGTTCCAATCCTCCAGAAGCGTGTGATAGATTGCCAGCCTCTCCGCCGTCCGCGCATCACACCCGGCGTCCAGCGCATCCAGCCGTTCCTGAAACCGTTGTCTGTTCTCGTTTTGCGTCACAGTTTCAACCCCACATACTTTACTAACCAGTATTTAACCCAGGCCAGCGCCTCGCGGCCATGGTTCTGCATCCAAAACTGAAACTCCGGTCTGCAAAGGCTGCCCGCGCCCTGCGGCGTCAGCCCGGCGTCCTGAGCGATCGCCATCGCCCGCGGCAGGTGATAATCGCTGGTGACAACCAGCGGGCTGACAAGCCCCAGCCGATCCAGAATCACTTTGGCATTCTGCATGTTTTGCCGCGTATCCATGCTGGTATCATCCACATAAACGGCTTCCGCCGGCACGCCGTCCGCCGCCAGCAGATCGCGCATCACGTCCCCCTCCGGTCTGGGTTCGTTTGCGCCCTGCGCCCCGCACACTACAACCACACAGGGAGCCGCGCGGTACATTTTCAGCGCTTTATCCAGCCGCCAGCGAAGCTGTACCGATGCCGTCCCATCCTCCTTCACCTGCGCGCCCAGCACGATAATGCTGTCGTACTGCGTCGGCGCGGGCACATGGGTTTCCCGGTAATATACATACCCGATCAGAGACGCGTACCCCAGCACCGCTACCAGCGCCAGCACGCCGATCACGCGGAGCCCCCGCCGCCACGGCGAACGTTTTTTGGCAGAATCCGTATCGTTTTCATGTTTTTTCATAGTCCCTCCGTCGTCGGACGATCAATCTTCAGGTTTCGGGCCAGCCGGATTTCCCCGTCCGAGCTGGCCACACGCACCGCAACGCCCGCAGAGGTGACCTGCTGGCGGATAAAGCCGTTGCGCACCATGCTGAGGGCTTCCCCCTCCGATACGATGATATGATCCACAAGGGTTACCTCGATTTCCGTAAGCAATCGAGATAACGTCGCTGTCGCGTCCAAATCCGCCTGCGATGGCGCGATGGAACCGCCCGGATGATTATGGCAAAGCAGTACCCCGTGCGCATTACGCGTCAGCACCGCGTCCATCACAATCCTTGGGTAAGCGGGAACATCGCTGAGCGATCCTTTCGCGATCAGCGCGGCGCCCAGTGTTTCCATCTGTCCGTTCAGGCATACGGCGTAAAAAAGTTCCCGTTTTTCTCCGTCCAGCAGCCGCGCACAGTAATCTACCGCCGCCCTGCGAGTGGACAGCTTTTCGCGGCCCGCCGTTCGGCCCTGCTCCGCCGCGCGGGGAACGCTGCCAAACAGCGACAGCAGCGTAGCGGCATATTCGCCCACCCCGTCCGTCTGCATCAGCTGCTCGGGAGTCGCGTGCAGCACGCCGTACAGCGAACCGAAACGTTCGATCAGCATATGGGCCAGCGGGTTTACGTTTTTCTGGGGAATGGCATAAAACAGCATCAGTTCCAGCAGTTCATGCGGAGCAAAACCATCCGCGCCCTGCTTCTGGTAGCGCTCGCGCATTCTTTTCCGATGTCCGTCGTGCTCCATATCGCACCCTCCCCAGCCCGGTTTCACCTCGTGTCAGGCACGGCCGGCAGCCGCGCGGCAAACCTTTGTTATTATAACATGTTCTCTCCACCTTGTAAAAAAACGCAGGAAATTTGCGCCCGCAAGGATGATTCCGCAACGCTGTTCCGTTCTCTGTAAGGCATGGGATGTGTCATGAAATTTCCCCCGCAGGGTTTATCTGCAAGGCTTGTTGTAGTATAATCGAAAGCGGGAGCGATCACTTCCTATAGAAAGTGGGGCTGGGAACGTATGCAAACGCTTTGGCTGCAAATCCAGAACGTTCTTTGGAACGTATTCAACCGCCCCAGCATCACCGATATCGTCGATATCCTGATCGTTGCCTTCCTGTTGTACGAGTTGCTGATGCTAACGCGCGAAACCCGGGCCAGCGCCGTTTTAAAGGGTCTGGTCATGCTGGTGCTGGCCAGCTGGATCAGCGATCTGCTGGGGCTTACGGCCCTCAACTGGATTTTGCTCAACATTGTCAATAACGGCGCGGTCGTGCTGGTAATTCTCTTTCAGCCGGAATTACGCAAGGCGCTGGAGCAGATCGGGCGCGGCGCGATCCGAGACACCTCCCGCGTAACCGATCACGAAGAGAATGAACAGATCGTCCGGGAAATCTCCAATTGCCTGCTGTCGTTAAGCCGCAGGCGTGTCGGCGCGCTGATCGTATTTGAACAGCGAATCGGCCTGAAAGACATTATCGAGACCGGAACCGCCCTGAACAGCCGCATCAGCAGTGCGTTGCTGGAGAATATCTTTGAGCCGAACACCCCGCTGCACGACGGGGCGGTCGTGATACGCGGCAACCAGATCATGGCCGCAGGATGTTTCCTCACCCTCAGCGAAGGAAAAAGCATCAGCCGGGAACTGGGCACGCGGCATCGCGCGGCTCTGGGCATCACAGAGACCACCGACGCGATCACCCTGATTGTCAGCGAAGAGACGGGGATTATCTCCATGGCCAAAGAAGGTCGGCTGACCCGGCATCTGGATCGGATGTCGCTGGAGCAGGTTCTTCTATCCATGTACCACCAGAAAGACAGCAGCCTCTGGTCCGTCCTGATGGAGAAAACCAGACGGCGTAAAGGAGGGGCGGAATGAATACGGAACCTGATACCAACAGCCGTAAACCCGCCCATTCGGAACGGCCTGTGCGCAGTGCTTTCCGGCAACTGCCCAAGCGCTTCTGGCGGATGTTATCCCATAACCTGATCTGGAAACTGATTGCGCTGGTGCTGGCAATCGCCCTGTGGGCAGGGTTGATCACCCAGGACCCGACGCTTACGCGCGAGCGTATTTTTAACGACGTGCCGGTCACGGTAACCGGCAGCGATACCCTGCGCCGCAACGGCCTGATCGTAACCGACGGTCTGGATGAAGCTTCCACACTGGCACGCCTGAAAGTGGAAGTGCCTCAGCGCGAATATAACACCGTTTCCTCTTCTAATTATTCACCGCGCATCGACCTGTCCAAGATCACCTCCACGGGAGAACAGTCGCTTAAAATCGCAACGACTTCTTCCACCACCTACGGCACGGTGACCGAAGTGAATCCGGACAGTGTAAATGTTAAAGTGGATAACTACATTACCAGCTACCGCCTGCCGGTAACGGTGCACGTTCTGGGGGATTATCCTTCCGGTTTTTACGGCACCACTCCGACGCTGGACCCCTCCATCATCTCGGTAAGCGGCCCGGAAAGCGTCGTAACCCGCATCGCGCGCGTGGGCATCAGCTTCGACGTGTCCAGACTGCCCGCTCAGGCCGGACTGGTTCGTACCTCTCTCGCCATGAGTTATGAGGATGCGGATGGCAACCTGCTGGACAGCTCCCTGATTGAAGCCAGCAACTCCGGCGTGCTGCTGCGCTCCATCGTGGTGGAACAGCAGTTGTATCCCGCCAAAACGCTCGCGCTGAACACGCTTGCGTTAACCACCGGTACCCCTGCGGAAGGGTATGAAGTAAAGTCGGTTACGCTGACCCCCAATGTGCTGATTGCCGCCGGGGATGAAACATCGCTGAATACGCTGGACTCGCTTTTTACCGATCAGGCGGTGGACGTTGCGGGCCGTAAAGCGTCCTTCACCACAAATGTCGGCGTCCGCAAGCCCTCGGAACTGGTATATCTCAGCGCGGACAGCGTAATGGTCGCCGTGGAGATCGGGCCGGTCATGGTCACCCGGGATTTCAGCAACATTCCACTGGAGATCACCGGCACAGCAGACGGGCTGATGGCTTCCTGCGAAACTAAAACCGTTTCCGTTACCGTAACAGGGCCGAAGCTGACATTCGATCTGCTAAAGTCTTCGTCGCTTAAAGCCTTCGTTTCAGCGGACGGTTTGGGTGAAGGCAGTTATGCTATGCCCGTTCAACTTTCCATCCGCGGTATGGATGAGTCCTCGTTTACCTACGTAATTACACCGCAGAATGTGCCGGTTTCGGTCACTTCTGCCCAGTAACCGATTGTATCGGAAAGGAGCCGATGGATGAACGGTTTTACCAACGCGGTGCTGACCCTTTTGCTCGGTTGGCTTCGCTCGCTCTTCAACGCCGTATGGGCGGCTTTAAGCAGCGACGGTAACGGCGCGCTGGTGAGTTTTCTTCGCAGCCAGTGGAAAACTGTATTGATTGTACTATGCGTCGGTGGGTTTGTGATAGACCGTATCGTCTATCTGTTCCGCTGGCGCCCTTACTATGTTTGGCGGTCCCGGCTGAAGAGCCGTGCCGCTCGCGGGAACGCCGCACCCGATGCCTTTGCAGCTCCTCCTGCTCCGGTACAGAACAGCGATGATGTACGCCCGCCGGAGCCGCGACAGGATGAGTATGAGGAGCCGACCCAGATGTACCGGCCACCACTTCACGCGGCCAGTTCGCCTGGTTTTGCACCGGCCTATCGATATACTGCCCCAGCCGCAGGCACGGTCCGGCAGGTTCCTCCCGCCTACAGCCCATCGTTGCCCTATGAGGATGAAGCGGCGTCCGTGCTGCCTTATCAGCGACCTGAAACTTATGTGCCTCCTGCCCCGGAACCAATGGATGATACGATTGCCTATTCCGGTTCGACTGATCCGATGGCCCCAACGAAGTTTCCGGACGAAATCGCCGATCTTTCGGAATGGGATGCGCCTCAGGGCGGTTTTCAGGATTTTGCTCCCCGGGTCGCCGCCGTGCCCACACCTCCTTCACAGCCGGCCGCTTCACCTTCTGTACCGGCGGAACCCGGACGGATGCGGCGGGTGAGCCGCCTGCAAAACGAGCAATACCTGAACGATGTGCGTTCCGGCTTCGCGCCGCCTCCCACTCCGGAAGACCTGTATGCGTCTCCTGAAGAACCCGTATGGGATGGGCCTATCCATCCCGGGCTGGATCTGGAGACGGTTCAACAGAACATCGGCCTTAATCAGGACGAGCTGTCCAGCGAATACGACGAGCGCGACGATATGAGCGCCTACCCCAACTTTGCTCCGTTCACCGCCGCAACTCAGGATTCCTCCGCTGATAAAACGGGAAAGCTGGGCGCGTTTGCCAAAAAAGCACGTATCTTTATGCGCGGAGAGGACGAGAACAATCCGCCCAGCATCCGCGACCTTCAATCCACCGTAGACGTCGGAAACGCCTTCCATGCACCGGTATACCCTAAAAAACCGCCCGAAAGCGGGGAGGAATAATGGTACAGTTCAACGCACATTACTACGTGATTGTCGGAAATTACGGCAGTGGAAAAACCGAGCTGTCGTTATCGCTGGCCCGCCGCCTGCGCCAAGAAACCACCGGGCGTGTCGCGCTGGTAGATTTGGATATTGTGAACCCCTATTTTCGCAGTGCCGAGCGCGCAGACTTGCTGCGAAGCGAAGGCATTGAGGTATTGATGCCTTCCTTTGCGCTGACCACAGTGGATATTCCCGCCCTGCCCGCCGAGATTCAGTCCGTTTTTGAACCGGGCCGCTATGACCGCGTCGTCTTCGACGTGGGCGGCGACGAGGTGGGCGCTACGGCGCTTGGGCGTTATCATCCGTATCTGCTTCCCGTACGCGCGGAAACAAAGGTATTTTACGTCGTCAATCCCTTCCGCCCCCTCTCCGGAACCGAGGACGATATCTGTGCTCTGTTTGAACTGATTTCCCAGCGCGCGCGTTTACGACCGGATGGGCTGGTGAACAACGCCAACCTCCAGCGCCAGACCGCTGCGAAGGACCTGACCGATGCGCAGGAACTGCTTTTG
>Ga0163159_1004432_pt1 | contig 10065 bp, 12 predicted proteins | sample BioMet9_FD_108702 | JGI IMG/M metagenome (GOLD analysis project Ga0163159, IMG submission 108702) | Microbial communities from bioreactor (seeded with sewage sludge) at Lawrence Berkeley National Lab, California, USA - Biofuel... | ecosystem: Engineered > Bioreactor > Anaerobic > Unclassified ... | reverse complement strand
ATCTTCGATGGTCTCCTCGGATGCGCCCTCGGCGCGCTTGGCGTCACGCATCTCGTCGGTGACGGCGTTGCCCCCGGCATCGAGCCCGATCTCTTCCAATGCACCGGTGCGGAGCAGGAAGAGTGCGTAACGCCAACCCGATTGGCCGTTGGATTCGTACGCAGGAAACGCCGTCACGTACTCATCTATCTCGTCATAGGTGCGCGCGGTCTCGCAGTAGTCGATAAGGCTATAGAGGATATCCCGGAAGGTATTGCGCCGGCCTAGGCATGCAACGGTAGCGGCTACCCGCTCGTCGTAGTTCATGTTTGAGAGTTTCTCGCGGTAATCGACCGCCTTCGCCGCATCTTGCATGCGCTTATCGTCGGCGCGCTGCGCAGCCAATGTGGCTTCGTCCTCCTCACGATCGCCGCTGAGAGAGGCACCGGTCACCAATGCCGTCTTCAACCCGAACTCTTCATCCTCGGGTTGAATCTGCAGGTCTTCTATTGCCGCTCGTCCTGATGACATGCGCGCAGATTCGCGCTCTTCGTGGAGCTCGACAGCCATGATGTTCCTCCTCTTTTTTCTTCAGTTCCTATCCGGTCGCCAGCACGACCGAGCATTCAGCACGCCGCCATTGTGCGCGCCGGAGAAAAGGAGGAATATCCCCCGACGCTGGGTCAAACCCAAGGTGGGGAGAAATTACCCAACGATTAGGTAACGTTCGGGTTAGGCTTTTTGGATGCCGACGGCTGACATCCCTTCAAAGGTGAGATAATTCTTCGCGAAGGATTCGAACCCAATGTGCTGGGGAATTCGAGGAAAGCAGGGGAATGCAATGGAGCGCAGGTGGATGCCTTCGGGCACAAGACTGCTCGCCATAGTGGGCATGGCCATGATCTGGCCATCGGTCCAGAACCAATCGCTCTATCCGGTGACGTTCACGTTCAACCGGACAGGCGACCCCACCACCTATTCGTTTCACATCATCTATTCGCTTCTCGTGTTCGTCATGCTCGCAGTCCTCTACGCCAAACGCCGACGCATCGGGAACGCGCTCTTCGACAACGGGAAGGCGATTGCCTTGTTCGGCGTCATGGGGTCGCTTGGCATCGTGCTGGTTTCGCAATGCGACTTTTCAAGCACGCTCTCGACGCTCCTCATCGGCGTCGGGGTTTCATTCGTCGCCCTTTACCTGCCTGTCCACTTCATCTTCTGGGGCATTCGTCTGACCAGCGAAGACCCGATCTCCGGCGCTGTTGACATCTCGCTCTCGTTCATCCTCATTTGCCTCGTCAACGGAATCAGGCTGACGCTCGGCATCCATGCGCTCGAAGTATCGGTCGCCTTCCCGCTCATCTCCGCGGTTCTCGGATATATGGCAACAAAGCAGTCTTCAGGCAACCATCCCACGAAGAACGGGGGCCTGAGGGACCTCTCGGTCTCCATTCTCGTTCCCTGCGTGGTATTCGTGTACATCTGCGCCATCGGTACGTTGCTCTTCAACGGCTCATCAGCGCTTTCGGTACAGCCCCCGAACCGCAACGTGCTCTATTTCGCCGACGCGTTGCTGTTCGCGATAATTATCTTCGTGCTCGTCTTTGCCGCGAAAGATTCGCGAACACGCCTGATCGACGCATTCGCCGTGCTGTCCGTGTTCTTCGTGGGATCGATTCTCGTCGCAAGTTTCATCTCGACAGACACTCTCAGCGCGGGAAGCGTGCCCCTCATCGCCAGCAGCAATGCCTTCGAGGTGTTCATTTGGATCATTATCATCACCGATTGCAGCCGCAAACACCTTAGCCCCATCACTCTGGCCGTGCTCTATCTCGCATTTGTCATCATGCTGCCGCGCTTCCTCAGCGCGTGCATCATGTATCAGGGCGGTTTCCTTGCCATGCCGCCCGACTCTTTCGTACTCTTCGGACTGACCTGCACATCAGCTTTCGTCGTATCCGCCGTGGTAATCGTCTGCCTGATGCGATTCCTCGCGCAAGCCATGCGAAACGCCGAAGCGGCCAAAGCTCCCGACGATAAATCTCTAGATGCCGCATGCCTGGCATTGCAGGAGAAATTTGGCCTTTCGAACCGCGAAATCGAAATCGTCAAGCTAGCGCTCGATAATCAGAGCGCCAAGCAGATTGCAGAAGAACTCTTCATTGCCGAGAGCACCGTCTATACGCACTTCAAGCGCATTTACCGCAAAACGGATGTCCACTCCAAACAGGAGCTCGTAGGACTCGTATCAGAATTCCAGCGTGATGCCGAAGCAACGGCACGTTCCTGAAACCAAACGTGTCCGAAGCATTCTATTTGAAATCCAGTCGGACAAAAAAGCCCATTGAAATAGCCGGATGCCGTTTTCGCAACAGGGCTCCGCGCTAGCAAACCCGTGCGGGCTCCTACGCCGGTTTCCGTGCTCATGCGGATCTGTCCGCCGGCCCACACGCAAGTCGCTTCGCCAACCAGCAAACCCGTGCAAGTCGCTTCGCCAACTACCGAACCCGCGCGAGCTCCTTTGCCAACTCACACGCCTTCCCGCAGGCATTCGCCATCAGCGGCTCGACCTGCGAAGGGTCGATGTCGAGGCCGCCGGCGAACACGTGCTCGTAGCGCGGGATACCGTACATGCCGCAAAGCTGACGCCAATACTCCACGCCGATGCTGCCGTCGCGCTCGAAGTCCCCGCCCGACGTGAGGTAGGCGAGCCACTGCGCCTTGCAGCTACCGTGCGGGCCGCGCTCGTCGTAGTAGTAGGTCACGCCGTTGGCCGAGATGTGCTCGAGGTAGATGCGCAGCTGCGCGGGAAACGACAGGTCCCAGAACGGCGCGCCCACGACAACCGCGTCGGCATCGCGGAACTGCCGCGCCAGCGCGTAGACATCGTCCTCGAACGCGCCCGCGGCGAACAGCGCGTCGCGCGCATCCAGCATGGCCACGTCGAAGGGGCGAAGCTCCCGGCGCGTCAGGTCGAGATGCTCCACGGCCACGTCCGACACGCTCTCCTCCAGGGCGTCGAGGAACGCCGCGCACAGCCGTGCCGTGCGCGATTTCCCTCCCCGCTGGCTGATGCAGCAATCCACGAACAGCAGGTTCATAGCGCTCTTCTCCTCGATAATGTTGCGATGGGAGGCCCTCGTTTGCCTACAAGCAGGGTAGCCCCATTCGGGCGCGAATGCCAGATGCGACGACTTGCCGCATTCGTTTCCGCGGCGACTGCATTCGTGCCATCCTTGTTCAGCGCTGCCGTCGGCATGATAGATTGGCGTCGAGAAGGTTCGGCGCCTTGCCCCAGCCCCCCGCTGCGGCAAGGCATGAAACAGATACCGTTGAGAGGAGCGATCATGGACATGAAGGATTTCTACGAAGGTCTCAGCCCCGAGCAGAAGGAGCGCTTCAAGGCCTGCGAGGACGGTGCCTCCGTCGTCGCGTTCGCCAAGGAGGAGAAGCTGGCTTTGCCCGAGGAGTTCCTCGACCGGATCGCCGGCGGCGCATCGTTCATCGGCGGCTCCGTCTCCAATGAGGTCTACTACGGAGGCAATTTCCCCTGTCCCAAGTGTGGTAGCACGAGAATCTCGGAAATAAACCGCGTGACCTTATATTGCATGGCGTGCGGGAATGTCTTCTGACCCTGGAATCCGTAGCCCATCCACTTGGATAATCGGCCTACTGAATACCGCATCGCACGTTTCGCCTTCAAGACCCGAGCACACGTCAACGATAGGAGCGATCATGGACTTGAGAGTTTTCTTCGAGGACCTCACTTCCGAGCAGAAGTCGCGTTTCTCCGCTTGCAGAAGCGGCAGCGAGATCGTGGCGTTCGCCAAAGAAGAGAAACTCGCCCTGCCCGACGATTTCCTCGCGCAGGTCGCCGGCGGCGTCAACCAGTCGCTACCCGAAGAATTTCGGGTTCCGAAAGACATGGTCCTCACGTGCCCCTGCTGCGGCAATACCAACTAGGATCAATTCCTCATGAACTACAACACGACCGCCGTGTGCCTGGAATGCGCGTACGACTTCAACGTCTGGGAAGATTCGACGCACGTTAAGTTTCTGGACTGATTCGAAGTGCCTTCAGTAGCTGGTTGGTGCAACCAGCTACTGAACCTGCGCGGGATCTTTCACCGGCTACCGCTCCTGCGCGAGTTCCACATATCAGCTCTTGCGCCTTCCCACAGCCCTACCCCGGCAAGGCACAAGACAGTGTACCGTTGAGAGGAGCACCTATGAACATGAAGGATTTTTTCGAAGGTCTCAGCCCCGAGCAGATGGAGCGGTTCAAGACCTGCGAGGACAATGCGTCCATCGTCGCGTTCGCCAAGGAGGAGAAGCTGGCGTTGCCCGAGGAGTTCCTCGACCGGATCGCCGGCGGCGCATCATCCACCGACCAATCCGTCTTCATCGAGGGCGTGACCGTCTGTCCCGGATGCGGCTGCACCGATGTTTCGCATTTCAGGTTGGCGGACCCCGAAGGCGCGGTGTGCGATATATGCGGGGAATACTTCTACCCCTGGTCCTAACCTATCCGTCCGGCGCTTCGGAGATGATGTGAAGCGCCGGGGAGGTCCGGCACCGGGCAATCGCGGCAAGGCGTGAAACAGACACATCGTTGAGAGGAGCGCTCATGAACATGAAAGATTTCTACGAAGGTCTCAGCCCCGAGCAGAAGACACGGTTCGAGTCCTGCACGGATGAGGCATCCATCGTCGCGTTCGCCAAGGAGGAGAAGCTGGCGTTGCCCGAGAAGTTCCTCGAGTACATTGCCGGTGGATCATTCATCGGCGGCCCCGTTTCCGCCGAGAACGCATCCGAGGACAATCTCGTCTGCCCCAGATGCGGCAACAATGACCCCAATAAGATTACGCCCATATTCCCCATAACCGCACGGTGCGAGGTATGCGGGGAGATCTTCTACCTCGGTTTTTAATAGCCCATCCACTTGGATAACCGGCCAACTGGATGCCGCATCGCAGGTTTCGCCGTCAAGATCCGAGCACGCATCAACAAGAGGAGTGGTCATGGACTTGAGAGATTTCTTCGAAGGTCTCACTCCCGAGCAGAGGAAGCGGTTCGGGTCCTGCATGGACGATGCCTCCATCGTCGCATTCGCCAAGGAAGAGGGTCTAGCGTTGCCCGACGACTTCCTCGAAAAGGTTGCCGGCGGCCTCGATGACTTCCACATGGGCACCTGTGTCAGGCGTGGAAACGAGATAATGTGCATCGAATGCGGTAACGACGATTCATCGAGAATCAAGATAATAGATTCGAGAACCGGTTACGCGTATTGCGAGAACTGCAGGGCCTTCATCATGATCGTCGATAGATAACTTCGAAAAGCAACCACAACGCTCGATAAAGATTTTGGATTTTCCGCGGTGAGCGCACCGCCGCGCGGCACCCCAGCCATCCATCCTGCGTTCTCCACACGCAGCGCCCTGCGGCGCGCAGCATTCGCCTATGCACTCTACTGTGCGAGAGACGAGGCGGGGGCTGAAAACCTTGCACACATGAAAGAACCGCCGCGCCGGCTTACCCGGCGTCCCGCTCCGACTGACGCTCGTTTTGCGCCGTGGCGTTCGCCTTGAGACGCTCGATGTAGTGCAGGAGCAGCTTGCTCGGCTTGCGCTCGCGGTGCATGAGGTAGCCCACCTGCATGACCTCGTCGGTATCAAGTGGGATCGAGACGATGCCCGTGTGCATCTCGGAGGAGAGCATGCCCGTGGAAAGCGTGTAGCCATCGTGGCTCGTGAGCAGGTTGGAGAGCGTGCCGCGGTCCGAGATGCGGATGTTGCGCCGATGCGGGAGGTAGCTCAGCGGCTCCTCCGAGAAGTAGAGCGAGCCGGACGTGCCCTGCTCGAAGGAGTAGCGCGGCCACGTCTCGAGTTCTGCGGGTTCCACGATGCGATGCTCCGCGAGCGGGTGGTTCTCGCCCACGAACACATGCACCTTCGACGAGATGAGCGGCGTGAACGCGAGGCCGGCGTCGTCGAAGGCCTGGCGCATGACGCGGCGGTTGTAGCTGTCGGTGTAGAGGATGCCGATCTCGCTGCGAAACGTCTTGAGGTCGTTGAGTATCTCCCCCGTCGCGCACTCGCGCAAGATGAACTCGTAGTCCTCGTCCTCGCAGCGGTCCACGGTCTCGACGAACGATTCCACGGCGAAGGCATAGTGCTGCGTGGACACGGCCAGGCGCAGATGCTGCGTGGTACCCTGCGCGTACCGGCTCTCCAGAAGGTCGGCTTGCTCGATGACCTGCCGCGCGTAGCCCACGAGCTCTGTGCCCTCGTTGGTCAGGACGACCCCGCGGTTCGAGCGCGTGAAGATACGTATGCCGAGTTCCTTCTCGAGGTCCTTGATAGCCGTGGAGAGGTTCGACTGCGAGGCATAGAGGCTGCCGGCGGCCGCGTTCATCGAGCCGAGTTCGGCGATGGCCACTAGATAGCGAAGCTGTTGGAGGGTCATAGGCTACCTTTCGCGGAATCGGGCGGGTTTTAGAGCACGCGGTGAGAGCAGCCGGCCCCGCGTGCGGTGGGCATCGTGCAGACTGCGCGCACGGCAGATGCTGATCGCCCCGCATGGTTACCGCGCACTCAGCGCATCCCTTCGTTCGTAATAAACATCATATAGAACCTGATTATCTGTTTTTCATATAACTTGTTCCAAAAACTCCGAATGACCGAAACTCTTGCCCTGAAAGGACGTTGTAGTAAGATTTTCAAGTCGCCTGTTTGACTAAAAAGGAGCGCTGCACATGGCCAAGAAGAACATTCCCTACGATCAGAAATACTACGACCCCGAGATCGAAACCATGCCGCGCGAGCAGCTAGAGGAATTGCAGCTCGGATATCTCAACGAGGAGCTCGCCTTCGCCTACGAGGGCAGCCCCTACTACAAGCGCACTTGGGATGCGGCTGGCCTAGCGCCGCACTGCGATACGCTCGAGGACCTGCGCAAGTTCCCGTTTATCAACAAGCAGACGGAACGCGACTGCCAGGGCGTCGGCTCGTTCTTCGGCGAGCTCGCCGCGGTGCCCGAGGATGACATCGTCTACATGGCCACCTCCTCGGGCTCGACGGGCATCCCCACAATGAGCCCCTTCAACCAGAAGGACTTCGACGACTTCATGCACGCAGAGGCGCGCCTGTTCTGGCAGGTCGGGATGCGTCCCAACGACCGTTACCTGCATGGCATGAACTTCGCGCTCTACGTGGGCGGCCCGTGCGTCGTCGGCGCGCAGGAACTCGGCGCGCTCGGCATCTGGGTGGGCGCCGTGCCCTCCGATCGTCTGTTGTGGGCCATGAAGCACTATCAGCCCACGTACATGTGGTCGTCCCCTTCCTACGCATGGCTGCTCGGCCAGAAGGCCATCGAGAAGGGCTACAATCCGCCGGTCGACTTCGCGAGCCTCAAGCATATCATCATCTCCGGTGAGCCTGGCGGCTCGATTCCAACCACGCGCAAGGCCATCGAGGATATCTGGGATGCCTCGGTCTACGACTTCTTCGGCCTGTCCGACATCTACGGCGCCTGCGCTGGCATGTGCGAGGTCAAGGACGGTCTGCATATCATCGAGGATCAGATATTGGTGGAGGTCATCGACCCAGTGACCTGCGAAGTGCTGCCGGACGGCGAGCGCGGCGAGATCGTCTACACCACCCTCATGAAGCATGCCCGCCCCATGATCCGTTTCCGTTCCGGCGACATCGGCTATGTCGACCGCTCCACCTGCGAGTGCGGACGCACCTCGACGCGCATCCACGTACTCGGCCGCAAGGACGAGATGTTCATCGTCAGCGCCGTCAACGTGTTCCCCTCCGATATCGAGTACATCGTGCGTCAGGACAAGGGACTTTCCGGCGAATACCGCATCCGCGTGTACGACGAGAAATACACCACCAAATACGAGGTGTCCGTCGAGCGCGTGTTCGGCTCCGACGAGCCCTACGACGAGATCTCCAAGCGCGTGGAGAACGAGCTCAAGACCCATTGCGGCGTACGCCCCGCCAAGGTCATCGTCTTCGACACCGACGGGTTGGGCGTTTCCGCCGAGCACAAGGCGCAGCGCTTCGTGGACGAGCGCACGAGCGTGAACGAATCGCACGCCGTGGTCGACGCAGCCAAGGAAGCGCACAAGGAGAACTAGACAGCCCGGACGCGCGCGAAAAGCCGCGTCCGCAACCGGGCCGACAGCGTCGGTTCCACCGGGCTGCTCAACGGTTGGGGCAACGACCCTTCGGCCGCCGAGCAGCAACACGACGACAGAGCGATGCGAGCCATTCTCGACCCGCCAGACGATAAGGAGAAACGACATGGCCAATAGATTCGCGGTTTCCGGACAGCACTACCTGTTCGACGTCCAAGCGTTCGCAAGCATTATCCTCTCGCAGGGCGGCGACGCCTACGAGTATGCGCTGCGCGACCGTACCACCCAGGGGGTTATCGACGACGTGGCCTCCGGCCGCTCCGAGATCGGCGTGCTCATGCAGACGAGCGCCACGGAATCGGGCCTCACTGCTGCCTACGACGCTGCCGGTCTGGAGTTCGTCGAGCTCATCGAGAGCGCACCGCGTGTGGCGTTGCCCGCGAGCCATCCGCTCGTGAACGCGAACGTTCTCGAGCTCGACCAGCTAGATGACTACCCTTATGTCTATTTCGAGCAGGAGGAAGACGCCCCCGACTTCTTCGCCGAAGAGGCCCTCTCCGACAAGACGCGCCATAAAAGCATCGCCACCACGGACCGCGCCTCGCTCTCCGAGCTGATTGTGGCGCTCAACGGCTACACCATCACAAGCGGCATCCTCGTGGGCATCTCCGACGGCGCCGGCCTGAACACGGTCCCACTGGCAACGGACATCACGCTGCACCTCGGCTACGTGAAGAAGAGCGGTGCGGAACTCTCCGAGCTGGGCAGCAAATTCGTGGCCAAGCTGGTCCAGAACCTGGAGCGCTACGCGCGGTTCTGAAATACCAGTTCGCTTGCAGCCTACGCAGGTGTCGGCTAGCCCTGCGAGAGGTCGAGGGCCACGTCGGCGGAGGCAATCGTTGATGAACCGTCATCGTAGCGGGATACGTTGAGCGTGCCCGCAAGCTGGCGAATCGAATCGGGACCGGCGTAGCCCTTGTCCGCGGTCTGGACGGAAATCTGCCCGTAGGCAACCGTTCCGGGAAACAGATCGCAATTGGTTGGATAGGTATTCGCCGCCACGTCGACTCCATCGGCCCGTGCCCCATCGAGCCGTACGCTGACCGTCTTGTCGGTATCGTTTTCGATATAGAGCTTACAATAATAGGTTTGCCCGTCATATTCATTATCGTAGTAGCATACTTTTACGCCTCCTTGATCCAGCAAAGTCCTTCCTGGCGGGTAGGTTCGCAGCTGGTTCGCATCGCCGAGGGTCGAGTGCAACGTGATGTATTTGACATCGATCGCGTCCCACGTGCTGCTATCGATGACAGCGAGGATAAACGAAATACTCCCCACTTGCTTGATGGAAGCCCGCTTAAGATCACCGTAATCGAAGGACAGGGTTGCGTCCGTGCTCGTCTGCCCCGCCGCAACCCAAGTCGAGAACCGCATCGGCTGAATCATGACATCGTTGACACTCGCAAGAATCGACTCCACGTGAATGTCCGAGCCAGAGCCATTCTCGATTGAGAATTTCATCCAGACACCGTCTCCGGCAATGATGGTGCCTTCGTTCGCCTCCCCCAGATACGAGCCGAACTCGGTCATGTCCACCTTGATGCCGTTCGCGTCGTAGATCGTCTGGGGTGCAATGGTTTCCTGCTGCGCCGATGCGGTTGAGGGGGCACCCGCTGTCTCGGAGGAATCTGCTGCGGGAACCGAGTTATTAACAGAACAACCAGCCATGGCGGGCAAAAGGAGAAGCAGAATCAATACGATTGCTCCGCGATGGAGCAATCGAACGCGGCGGGATGGATAATCGAATTCGGGTAGATAACCTGATCTGGATAGGAATCTCGCGTGGTAATCCATCATGATCTCCTTCGCATCGGTGCCTTATGAACGGATTCTTTTGAGGGTCTGATGTATTGAGGATGATTGCCTTGAGATGATGGGGT
>Ga0163159_1004427_pt1 | contig 10068 bp, 10 predicted proteins | sample BioMet9_FD_108702 | JGI IMG/M metagenome (GOLD analysis project Ga0163159, IMG submission 108702) | Microbial communities from bioreactor (seeded with sewage sludge) at Lawrence Berkeley National Lab, California, USA - Biofuel... | ecosystem: Engineered > Bioreactor > Anaerobic > Unclassified ... | reverse complement strand
CAAGACAAGACAAGACAAGACAAGACGGGAGGAGATTGTCTGTGAAAAAAGATCCGGAAGATCCGCATCGTTATGAGGATATGCTGGAACTGCCGCATCATGTTTCCGCGTCGCATGCGCATATGACGGCGCATGACAGGGCTGCACAGTTTTCTCCGTTTGCGGCCCTGACCGGATATGAAGCGGCAATCGATGAAACGGCAAGGCGCACAGGAGAAAAGGAAGAGCCGGATGAAGACAGGAAACTGGTACTGGACAGGAAACTTCGGATCCTGAGGGAGAAGATCGGGGAGCATCCCGTGATTTCGGTAACTTACTTTCAGCCGGATGAACAGAAAGAGGGCGGTTTCTATATTACCGTAAGCGGAAATGTGAAAAAGGTGGATGAAAACAAAAGAAGCATTGTGATGATGTCCGGAGAGAGCATACCGGCCGGGGATATTGCGGAGATGCGGGGAGAAATATTCAAAAGCGCGGAAGAAATGCCGGATTAAATCCGATACAGAGAAGATGATCGCCGCGGCAGGGACAATATCCGGGAAAGGCGGTCGCTGCCGGAAAAAGAAGGGCAGACCGGATCACGGAAAAGGAGAGTGGGCAATGAAATATCTGATCAAAGATACGACAAAAAAAGAACGCGAGGAACTGGTCCGGAAGTCGCTTGACTGCGGCGGCGGATGTGAGAACTGCTCGTCATGCTGGCTGGGCGGCGGAAGTCCGTTTGATATGTATCAGGACTATATAGACGGCAGGGCGGAACTTTCCGAGATCAATGCCAGGTACAGGGCAGGAACTGTCAAATAAAAGAGAAATGAATGGGCGCCGGCACGGAATAAGGAACAGGAATAAGGAACAGGAATAAGGAACAGGAATAAGAAACAGGAATAAGGAACAGGAATAAGAAACAGGAATAAGAAACAGGAATACAGAACCGGAATACAGAACCGGAATACAGAACCGGAACAGGTTTGTAAATAAACGCGGAAGGATGAAGCGAAATCCGGCCCGGGAAAATAAAATGACAGGAGGAAAAAACATGAAGGTTTTAATGGTAAACGGCAGTCCGCACAAGAGCGGTTGTACTTTTACCGCACTGAATGAGATAGCGGAGACATTGGAAAGAGAGAAAATTGATTCGGAGATATTCTGGCTCGGTACGGAGCCGGTTGCAGGATGCATAGGGTGCGCTGCCTGCAGGAAAACAGGAGAATGCTTCCGGAAGGATATCGTAAATGATTTTCTTAAAAAGGCGGTCGATGCGGACGGATTCATATTCGGCAGTCCCGTCCACTATGCGAGCCCGAGCGGAGAAATTTCTTCTTTTCTGGACCGTGTATTTTATTCCGGTTCTGATAAGCTTGCGGGAAAACCCGGTGCAGGAGTGGTCAGCTGCAGAAGAGGCGGGGCAACTGCATCGTTCGATGTATTGAATAAATATTTCACGATAAACGGAATGCCTGTCGTGTCCAGTCAGTACTGGAATCAAATCCATGGGAACAATGCAGCCGAGGCAAAGCAGGACCTGGAAGGCATGCAGACCATGCGGACACTTGCGCGCAATATGGCATGGATGTTAAAATGCATTGATGCCGGGAAGAAGGCCGGTATTACATTCCCGGAAAAAGAACCGTGGACACCGACCAATTTTATCAGGACAAAACTTTAATAGAATTGATCAGGACAGAAATTTATGAGGACTCCGGAAAGAGGATACCGGAAACAGTTCCCGGATGATCCGGGAAAGGAGAAGAAAAAATATGCACTTTGAATATACGCCGCACAATGTCTGTTCCGCAAAGATCGCGTTTGATCTGAACAACGGGAAAATGACAAATCTGCAGTTTACCGGCGGCTGCAACGGAAACCTGAAAGCGATCGGGATTCTGACAGAAGGAATGGAAGCGGATGAAATTATCCGGAAACTGAAAGGAAACAGCTGCGGCGGAAGACCTACGAGCTGCGCGGATCAGCTTGCGAGAGCGTTGGAAGAAGCGCAAAAGGAGACGCCCCAGGGAAGGGAAAAGACCTGAAACGGTTCGAATCTGACAATCCATACTAATTTAATAGGAAATTTATTTAAAAGTCCTTGAATTCCTACTATTTCAGTATATAATGATCCCAGAAGCAGATTTTAAGAAGAAATGAATCTGCGGAAAGGATCATTTTTTATGGACAAGAAAGTTATCTATCTGGATAATGCGGCAACTACCAGAACAGACCCGGAGGCAGTCAGGGCAATGCTTCCGTATTTTACGGAGCTTTACGGAAATCCGTCCCCCATTTATTCTTTTGCACAGGAGGCCAAGCAGGCAGAGACGGCGTCCAGAGAAACAATTGCAAATACGATAGGGGCAAAAAGCAGTGAGATTTATTTTACAGCCGGCGGCAGCGAGTCCGATAACTGGGTTTTGAAAGCTGCCTTTGAATATTTCCAGAGTATCGGGAAGGGAAACCACATCATCACCAGCAAAATCGAGCATCATGCCATTCTTCATACCTGTGAGTATCTGGAAGGGAGAGGTGCCAAGATCACGTATCTTGATGTGGACGGCAGCGGAAGAGTGAATCCGGCCGATGTGGAGAAAGCGATTACACCGGATACCATTCTGATTTCCGTGATGTTTGCGAATAACGAGATCGGCACCATAGAGCCTGTTGCAGAGATCGGAAAAATCGCGCATGCGCATAATATCCTGTTCCATACAGATGCGGTGCAGGCTTATTGCCATATTCCGATCAACGTGGATGAAATGAATATCGATATGCTTTCTGCAAGCGGTCATAAGTTCAACGGGCCCAAAGGAATCGGGTTCTGCTATATCCGTACCGGTGTAAAAATCCGGTCCTTTATTCACGGCGGCGCGCAGGAAAGAAAGAGAAGAGCCGGAACGGAAAACGTACCGGGTATTGTGGGTATGGCAAAGGCTGCCGAGATCGCACAAAGAGACATGGCAGACCGTATGAAAAAAGAAACAGCTATGAGAGATCATCTGATCCAAAGGATCAGTAAGGAAATTCCGTACAGCCGGATAAACGGGAGCCTGACAGACCGGCTTCCCAATAATGTGAATGCATCATTCCAGTTTATTGAAGGAGAGTCCATGCTGATCATGCTGGATGAAAATGGGATCTGTGCAAGTTCGGGTTCTGCCTGTACCTCGGGATCTTTAAGTCCGTCGCATGTTCTCCTTGCTGCCGGGGTTCCGGTGGAACAGGCACACGGTTCCCTTCGGATTACGGTGAGCCATGAGAATACCATGGAGGAAATTGATTTTGCAGTTGACAGGTTAAAGGAAATCGTATCCAAACTGAGAAATATGTCTCCGCTGTGGGAGGACTTTCAGAAGCATCAGGAGACAAAAGCGGTACTGACAACAGAGATCGATCAGAAGATGGCTAAAGGATAAAAGACAATAGTCCGGGAACTGTTTGCAAGGGGAAACAAAAAAACAGCCCGAAAAGCTGTTCGGCAGGAAAAGACAAAAAAGACAACAGCCCGAAAAGCTGTTCTGCAGGAAAACAAAAAAGACAACAGCCCGAAAAGCTGTTCTGCAGGAAAAGACAAAAAAGACAACAGCCCGAAAAGCTGTTCTGCAGGAAAACTACAAAAGCAGCAGTCCGGGAACTGTTTTATAAAGGAGAAAATATATGGCATATTCGGAAAAGGTTATGGATCATTTTCAGCATCCCAGAAATGTAGGGGAAATGGATAATCCCAGCGGGGTAGGCACGGTAGGGAATCCTGTCTGCGGAGATATCATGCGGATTTATCTGGACGTAGATGAAAAGACCGGCATCATCAAGGACGCAAAGTTTAAAACATTCGGCTGCGGGGCAGCGGTTGCAACCAGCTCCATGGCAACGGAACTGATAAAAGGAAAAACCGTTCAGGAAGCAATGGAGATTACGAACAAGGCGGTCTGTGAGGCACTTGACGGACTTCCGCCGATTAAGGTACACTGTTCTTTGCTGGCGGAGGAAGCAATCCATGCGGCACTCTGGGATTATGCGGAGAAACATCACATCACGATCAAGGGACTTACAAAACCCAAAGAAAATCTCGAGGAAGATACAGAAGAAAATTATTAGAATCGATGGGGAAAGTGCTTATGAATATATTCCGCGAAATGGCGGCAGCTATTTGGAAGTTTGATTATTATCCGAATTTTTTGAAGAACAGGAGAGGGAAAGTCTTTGGATTTTCCGCTCTCCTGGTTCTGTTTTCTTTCCTTGCGGTCATGTGTTTTCCTGCCGTGGGGCTGCTTAACCGGAACGGAGGATTTTCCGGCATCATTCAGAAGTATGTTCCGGATTTTACCTTTGAGAACAATACGCTTACCTGTTCCAAAACAGTACATTATGAGAATGGTGATTATTACGTAGATGTCAATACGGATCCCTCCAACATCATTACCACGGACAATGCTTCCGTTCGGAATGTGCTTGCCAAGCACAGCTATGTCCTGCTCATGAATTCCACCGGGACTGTTTATATGGACGGTCTCTCCTCTTCAGCCCAGGAGCTTAAATTTTCAGATCCGGTTTTTTCGGGAGTGGCATTTAACAAGCAGGGATTGCTTGGGTTTGTTCCCTACCTGAACGGGATATTCGGGATGGTTCTGTTTATCACATATTGGTTTTATCTTGCCGCGTTCTTTTTCCAGCTGCTTTTTATTGCCATGCTCGGGAAATTTCTGGCGGCCATCTATCAGGTCAGAATCGGATACGGACAGGTCTACTGTTTATCTATTTACACAAGGACGCTGCCCACAGCCATATCCCTTCTGTCACTGTTCTTCCCTGTTCTGAACATGGCTGCATTTTACATTAATTTCTTTATTCCCATCGTTTATCTGGGAATTATTTTCAGCAGGATGCGGGGCAAAAATTTTGTCCCGGAAAGAACTTATTACATGAACACGCATGGGGGGAATCCGCAGCAGAATTATTATCCGCCGGTGAATGGCCCGCAGCAGAATACCAACCCGCAGGGAAATAATCCGCAGCAGAATACCAATCCGCAGGGAAATGGCCCGCAGCAGAATACCAATCCGCCGGAAAATGGCTCGCAGCAGAATTATTATCCGCCGGTGAATGGCCCGCAGCAGAATACCAACCCGCAGGGAAATAATCCGCAGCAGAATTATTATCCGCAGGGAAATGGCCCGCAGCAGAATACCAACCCGCAGGGAAATAATCCGCAGCAGAATACCAATCCGCCGGAAAATGGCCCGCAGCAGAATTATTATCCGCAGGGAAATGGCCCGCAGCAGAATACCAACCCGCAGGGAAATAATCCGCAGCAGAATTATTATCCGCCGGTGAATGGCCCGCAGCAGAATACCAATTCGCAGGGAAATAATCCGCAGCAGGTTCTTTCCCAGCCGCGATTTGTGAATAAACCGTCCCAAAAAGAAGAAAACGGAAATATCACACCGAGTGACGGCTGGACCCTTGGTTCGGGTCATAACAGGGAAATTGCCCGTCCAAGTACACCGGAGCCCGAAGATACGCCGGGATCTGAAAATACGGAAACGGTTCAGGACAGAACACCCGATGAATAAGAAGAAGGTCGTAGTGGGAATGTCGGGCGGGGTGGATTCTTCCGTCGCGGCATATCTTTTAAAGGAGCAGGGGTACGATGTAGTCGGCGTGACCATGCAGATCTGGCAGGAAGAAAGCGAGATCATGCAGGAGGAGCACGGCGGCTGCTGCGGGCTTTCTGCAGTAGAGGATGCAAGGAGAGTTGCATCCGATCTCGGGATCCCGTATTATGTCATGAATTTTCAAAAGGAATTCAAATCACAGGTAATTGATTATTTTACGGCAGAATATCTGAAGGGCAGAACGCCCAATCCCTGTATTGCCTGCAACCGCTATGTGAAATGGGAATCTCTTTTACAGCGGAGTATGGAGATCGGAGCGGATTTTATTGCAACGGGACATTATGCCCGTATCCGAAATTGTGAAAACGGAAGAGTGACTCTCCATACCTCCAAAACCTCCGATAAAGATCAGACCTACGCGCTCTATAATCTGACGCAGGATCAGCTCAGACATACTCTTATGCCTGACGGGGACTATACAAAGGATGAGATCCGTGCGATCGCGGAAAGAGTGGGGCTCCGGGTGGCAAATAAACCGGACAGCCAGGAGATCTGTTTTATTCCGGATCATGATTATGCAAAATATATCGAACGGGAAACAAATAAAAAAATCCCCTGCGGTAATTTTGTCACAAAAGACGGTACCGTGATCGGACATCATGAAGGGATTACGCATTACACGGTGGGGCAGAGGAAAGGACTGGGGATTGCCGCAGGGCATCCGGTCTTTGTCACCGGGATCCGACCGGAAACAAATGAAGTTGTGATCGGGGAGGGAGAGGATGTTTTTTCTCAAAGTCTCACGGCGGATCATTTGAACTGGATGGCGATAGAAGGTCTTGACGGAAATTCCCTGCGGGCAGCTGCAAAGATACGTTATAAACACGAAGGAGCGCTGTGTACCGTTACCCGGGAAAAAGAAGATCTTGTTCAGGTGATCTTTGACAACCCTGTTCGGGCGGTTACACCGGGGCAGGCGGTTGTTTTCTATTCGACAGAGGGAGATGTTCTGGGAGGCGGGACCATTTGCTGAAAACGCTGAAAACGGAACATGGATATGGATATTGTTTCAGGTATTTCGTGACAAAAAGGATTTCATCTGATATACTGATTTTCGCTGATTCGGAAAGGCGCCGGATGCCATCTTGGGTTTAAATTGTAATTCGGTTGCCGGTTTCGGAGAGCGGCAATTATTATTGGGAGACGTATCGAAGTGGTTGTAACGAGCCGCACTCGAAATGCGGTTAACCCTTTGGGTTACGAGGGTTCGAATCCCTCCGTCTCCGTTACCGAGAAGATCGACGGCGCGGTTGCTGCCATTATGGCATTAGACCGCGCAATTCGGTGTAGGAATGATACCAGTGCTTCGGTCTATGACGACCGGGGCATTTTGTTTTTATAAAGCACCGAGCCGCTGCATCTAATTGATACAACGGCTCGGTTCGGGATTGGTTGGATTTTGCATTGTGGTGTTGCTTTTGTCCCATTGGGTGCAATGCTCATAAACTACCTTTAGCAGTAGAAAGTCATCGTATGCGATTCTCATTGTGTGGGTTTATTCCGTTTTCGGGTATAGGATGTATTCACGGTCCCAATGGCGGACAATATTCGTTTTCTGATTAAATAGTGACATCGTTTTATCCCCCTTTTAGCTTTGCATAGGGTACTCGATTTTTGCGATGGTGTCAAATGTGCGAATTATTGGTTCTAAACAGCACTAATTCTTAAGCGCAGTTATCGGCACCACCACAACACCGTCCGGCCTGACATAAGCGGCATTTGTCATTCCGCATATAACGCACAGTACGGAAGGTGCTTTGCCTCCGTCTTTTTTAATGCTATCACGGATTTTGATAAGAGAAGCTGCGGCTTTATCAATCTGATTTGCACCAAGCTTGATTTCAAATGCACACCAATTTCCGTCTGCCAGCTCGATAACTGCATCAATTTCCCGATTTGCATAGTCCTGATAATGATAGACCGATGCGCCAAATGCTTCCGCATATATTTTTAAGTCACGCTCACACATTCCCTCAAACAAGAATCCGAAGGTTTCAAGATCGCCAATAAGTCTGTCCGGAGTTGCCTTTAACAATGCACAAGCGAGTGCCGGGTCGCAGAAGTGTCTCTTTTCCGCCTGTTTGACTCTAACCGAGGAGCGGATATTCGTTGAAAACGGTTGTTGATTGTCTAATAGAAACAAACGGGTGAAAACATCAAGATAAGTAGCTACCGTATCGTAATCGACCGTTTCATCGTCAATTTCCTTGATGTCGTTTATAAGTTTCTTATTTGTTGCAGTCGTGCTTTCGTTTCTTGCAAGAGAGCGAAGCAGAAGAAGCATTTTTGAGACATCATATTTCTTACCGTCAATTCGCTGCGTATCGTCATCCAAAATGGCATCAATATAGGACTGCGGAAGAATAGAAGCGTCTTCTATCAGCACATCTAAGTTGCCCGGCCAACCGCCTCTCACGATATAATCGGCAAGGTCGTGGAGCTTTACTTCACCCGTCATAGCTGGAGTGACTTTACCTTGGCATAAATCCGCAAGTGAAATCTTACCGCTGGAATCGCCGGATTCATATAAAGACATTGTGCGCATTCTCAGTTTTCCGATTCTTCCTGCACCGCTGTGCAGAATACCTTTGCGTTTAGGGGTGGAAGAACCCGTCAGAATGAATTGTCCCTTTTCACTTCGTTGATCTACTGTATAACGCACTGCATCCCAAAGCGGGGGCACTTCCTGCCATTCATCCAGAAGCCTCGGCGTTTCTCCCTCAAGCACAAGCGACGGAGAGAGCTCCGCCAATGAGCGGTTCTGAAAATTGTTATCCGGATTTCCGATAAGAAATTCACTTTTGCTGTGATAAGAGGATGTCCAAGTTTTCCCACACCATTTCGGACCCTCAATACAGATAGCGCCGAATGTTTTCAAATATTTATCAACAAGCGAGTCAATCACTCGATTTTTGTACTTTGATTTGTTCGCAATTTCTGCCACGGCCAAGCCACCTCTCTTCTTTTCTGATGTTAGCATAGCACATTCTGTATGATTTTACAATTCTATTCGGCATAATTTCAAGATTTCATTCCGACACATTCCGACAAAAGCTTCAATATGAAAAGCCGGAAAGTGTACCTGTTTATCGGTGAGCTCTCCGGCTATGTTTTCATCGCGCTGCGTATTTCCAAGATGAATATTCAATCAGTACCTTTTTGTGCCATTCACTTTTGCGGGCAATGGTCCGGAAATGTACGGAGCAAAAGTAATCGATGAGGTACACCTTCGGGATCATATTGCGGCCCTTGTTCAGAAAGTGCTGAAGCTTGTTTTTGTTACACCAATTATTGATGGACGTTTTTCCATAGCCGGTGATCTTACTGATCAGCAGCGTATCAAGCACATCCGGGTACTTTTCGAGAAGATAGGTGTAATAATCATGCATGCATAAAAACAACCCTCCAAACTCAAACGGAGCTTGAAGGGTTGGTAAGATGGCGTAATGATATTGCCCGTCAAGATGCCGTTTTTTTTGATAGGCTTTTTGATCGATCTATGTTTATATCGATAGTATAAAATATAAAAGGGAATTTTCAGGGGTGAACTTCGGGAAAAAAGAGAGAAGAATTTCGACATGAAATGATAAAACAGCCGTAGCTGATGCTACGACTGCTCGTCACTTTTTGGTGAAAAACGATATCCGATGCCCCATTCGTTTTGAATGAATTCTTTTCCGTATGGAGCAAGTTTTTTTCGAAGAGCTTTGATGTGAGCCTTTACCTGCTCATCCACATTACAGATTGCATTCTCATTCCATACAGCACTGTAGAGTTGCTCTCTGCTTAATACCTGCCCAGCATGGCTGGCAAGCTGAAACAACAGGTCAAACTCTTTTCTGGTCAGGTTCATTGGCTCACCATTTAGCGACGCCTGATGTCGCATGGGATCAATGATCAAGTCCATACCAAACGCCAACGTGCAAACATGGCTTTCCGTGGCATGTAACTTTGTGTATAGATCAATCAGTGATTGCGCATGGGCGACACATTCTTCCAACACAAAGGGTTTTTCCAGATATCCGTGTGCACCAGCTCGGAGTGCTTCTATACGATTTCGGTGTCCAGTATTGGAGGATATTACCAAGATTGGAAGCGGCTTCATTTGCCGAATCGTTTCCAGCAGGGCAAGGCCATCCACTTGAGACAAATTTATTTCCATAATTACGAGGCAAAGGTGACGCTGCGTGAGCTGCTTCAAGCCATCTTGCGCAGAAAAAGCATAGTAGACATCGGTGGTTTCGTTTTGCAAAAAACATTTGAGTTCTTTACAAGTGACTGTTTATTGCATAGTAGAATTACCCAAAGTTGCAAAACAAAAATGGACATAGTTGCATGTCCAAATTGGACATAATTGCAAAGCTTTGTATCATGACTCTATGGAACGGTGTTGCGCCTAAGT
>Ga0163159_1004425_pt1 | contig 10071 bp, 5 predicted proteins | sample BioMet9_FD_108702 | JGI IMG/M metagenome (GOLD analysis project Ga0163159, IMG submission 108702) | Microbial communities from bioreactor (seeded with sewage sludge) at Lawrence Berkeley National Lab, California, USA - Biofuel... | ecosystem: Engineered > Bioreactor > Anaerobic > Unclassified ... | reverse complement strand
TAAAATTAATATAATCATGGGAACCTCTTTTGGGGGTTAAATTAATCATGCGAATTAAGGATTGAAATCTTCTCCGTGCCACTCTGTGAATCCTCTGTGCAACTCAGTGTTATAATATGTTTAGTTATACAGAGAACCACGGAGAATTCACGGAGAACCGCAAAGTTTTTCTATCTAGTTTTCAGGAAAGGAATTAAAGCGTAAGCAAAAAAAACTCCGGATTACCTGGGTTCCGGAGTTTTTCTTTTCAATGCTAAGTGGATTTAGGTTTACGAACAGGACGTTTCCGTTCGCTGCGGGGAGTGCCCCCGGCCTGACCATATTCTTCACTATCGAAACCATACTTGGAACCGACACCCGATAGCATACGTGTACCGTATTCTATCAGATCCTTTTCCATGGCATCCAACTTAGTGCCGTCATCATCAACTTTAGCAACAAGTGCATTATAAGCTTTAAGGTTCTCGCTAAACACCTTGATTTTACCATCATAAATTTCAAGCGTCATTCCATTTCCCAGGTCGAGTGAGGAATTGATAATGGAAAGCTTATTGTACCTTTCGTTAGCCTTTGCTAAAGTTACGGCAGATGTTCGTGCACGCATGAGTGACAATTTTTGTTAAACAATCTGTGAACTACCGAAAGCCCTTTATAAGTGCTTTCATAATACAAAGATATACAAAAAAAATGGACAAATTGTATCATTTTCCCTGAAAATTTTTACTGTTTTTTGCAAATATTTTGTAATTTGCATTAATACAAATAGTTATCTTAATAAGAAAATTTTATTTTTTAAAAAGAAAAGTCTGTATTCCACTAAGAGAGTTGTCTTAGCGACTAACACAACTTCCGAAGCGACTAAGACAACTTTCGTAGTGACTAAGATAACTTCCTTAGCGACTAAGACAACTTCCTTAATGACTAAGACAACTTCCTTAATGACTAAGACAACTTCCCTAGTGACTAAGACAACTTCCTTAGCGACTAAGACAACTTCCTTAGCGACTAAGACAACTTCCTTAGTGACTAAGACAATTGTCTTAGCGACGAAGATAACTTTCTTAACGACTAAAAAAATATGGTTTTAACGAAGAAACCTTTTATAGCGATGAGAAGAATTGAATTAATGCTTTTACATTTTTTAATACTGACTTAGTGGGATATGGTGTTTTTTTTACTTCACACTTTGTGGAATGGTATCTTCGGAAAAGAGGTTATGAAGCTATGCCTGACTTCTAAGTCGCCCGAAAACCTTCCATTGATTTCTTTGTTTTGTGAACCGCTGTATACGCGAACCATATGTACAGTGGTGTGAGAGGCTCTTCACGTTAGCTAATTACTGGCGGGGCGGTCTTGATTATGCAATCACCCTTTTACATTCTGTTTATCAAGTCTTTAAAGTACCCGTAATCTTTGTCAACTAAAATTCGTCTGTCGAGATAGCAATTGAATTTTTCACAAGATGTTTCGGGTAACAATGTGCAACTAAAACAAGCGGAAAGATTCAAGTTTGCAACCCCTTGTCCGTGTGTATGGTAACAAATTGGGTCTGTCGCACAGTCCATAGCACGAATCATTGCGGACTCAATTAGCTTCCCAATTTTGTTATCATCACATATTGATGTTATTCCTCCGTAACTTCCTTCTGAACCTGCAATAGTATATATCAAAACCCCGTTCATTTCCGGATTTTCGTCAATGTAAAGTCTTTCTTGAATTGATGTTGATGGATACCCACACAAATATTCCAATTCCTTAATAATTAAATGCGAAAAAGTATGGATGAGTACATATTTTGGGTTTAAATCAAAATCTTCATTAAAAGTTGATTCAAACTGTTGTTTATTACCGATTAAAATCGATATTCGTTCTCGTATTTTAGGTTTGTTTTTAATCCATTCATCCAAAGTTTTATTGTCAAATTCGAAAAATACACCTTCTCCAAAACTTTCAATTGCTGGCAAATATTTTGTTGCTTTACCATAAACAGATGTAAACTTTTTTATGATACTTTCTATTGTGAGTTTTTCAAGGTCTTCATCCTCTAAAATTGCATTTGATGCAATTGGCTCTTGTCTTGTGTATGAAGTTTGAACAGAAGAAATTTTTATTTTATCCATTTTGAAAATAGATTTTATCAAATCACTTTGAAAAAATGATTTGTCAATTTTATTGAAGATTAGTTTGTCCTCAACTCTTTCGCTGTTTTTTTCAGTAATGAATTTGTATTCATCAAATCTGTATTGATTTTCTGTTTTTGCAATTTCAAGTTCACGTTCGCTAAAATTATTGTCAATCAATTTTTGAATGATTACAGAATCAATTTCGATGCTTTTATAGCGTTTCAAATTCTTTGAAATTGTTTGTGCATTGCCTCCGTCATTATGTTCTTCTCTAATCAAATTGATTGAAAATTCGTTTAATTCATCGTTTGCAGGAATGAAAATACTTGACAAAATGTTTGGATAATAAACGCTATTACTTGAACGAATAACAGGTTTAAACAGAATATCTGTTTCTTTAGAATTTGGAATTAAGTCTTGGATTTTTATCCTCAAATTAAATAGACCCGAAAGCGTTGTAAAGTTTATTTTTTCCCCGTTTTTTCTTTTTGCGATTATCCAAATACCTTTTAAGTTGTCTAATTTATCAGAAGTTTTATATTCAAAAATTGCATCTTCTGGAACTTGAATATTTGTGAGCGTGATAATATCTTCTTCATTTACCGTTTCCTTCTGCTCTTTTTTATCGTCTTTTTTCGTATTTCTAAACATTGCCCATTTATCCCAAGGGATGTCCGCAATTTCACCATTAGGCGAAGTAAGAATAAAGCGAACTTGTTCTAAATCAAAGAACTTTCTTTTTTTATCTCTGTTCTTTACATAGCAATGACAACATTTTGGTGGAAAAAAATTGTCTTTGTGTTCTGAATTAACGTTATTTTCCCAATTATTTTTCCATTTATCAAATCTGTCAAAACGGCCACAATTATTGCAATAAAACCATTCGGGAAAATATTTTGCAGATAAAAACGCAAATTGATTTTCAGGTTTAAAACCTTGTTTTAAATCATTTACAGGAATCTTTATCAAGTGTTCTAATTCTTGAAAATAACGGCTTAAACGGTTTTTAAAACGTTTATCAATAATAAAATTGTGTTCTTCAAATTTTCCGTTCACAGATTGGAAAAATGGCCAGTCATTAAAATTATCAATTAAAATTGAACCGTCTCTCGTTTCTATAATAGAACCAACGCCACCATACGAACTAATGGCCTTTCTTGTTTGTATTTGTTCAAATTGTCCCATTACTTGTTTATTATTTTTACAATGCTGTTTGTATCTATTTCTCTCATCGACATCATCAAACTCCAATCATCTAATTCTGACATTTTTTTAATCAGAATTCTATATGTCAAATCTCCTTCTTTGCTTGTCCATTTCTCAGATAAATCTTTTAGTTTTCTCAAAGCGTATTCTAATTGCTTTTTGTTTTTAATTCGTTCAGAAATGAAGTTCTTAAGTTCATCATAATTTCCTGTAAACTCTTTTGCTCGTTTGTCTAAATACAAACCTAGTTTGTGTCTTACAAAACAAACTAACAAACTCGCTAAAACTTTATCCAAAGCAATTTCCGTAAATGGCGTAACGCTCAAAGGTTCTACGAATTTGTAATATGCATTATTGAAAGGAATATAATTTTCAAAATACGATTTATCTCTTGAACGGTTGGCATCCAATAGATTGATAACAATGCCTTTATCTTTTCTTCCAACACGACTTGAAGCCTGAATATATTCTGCAACATTTTTGGGTTGTCCATTCATCAGCATTACATTCAATCGTTCAATATCAATACCAACCGAAAACATATTTCAAGCTAAAACCAAATCAACCGTATTTTGAACAAAAAGCATACTGTCTTTGGTAATCAAATTAAACGGCATTTCCAATTCGTTTAAAAGTTTTTTAATAGAGTTACTTTCAATTCTACTCGTCAATTCTTTTGTTCTGCTTGCAAGTCCGAAATAATTAAAACCATAAACTTGTTTGTTCAATTGGTAACGATTATGTAAGAGTTTCAAGAAGTCTGAAATTTCCGCAGGAACTTTGTTGTAAACTTTTCCAACATCGCGTAAGCTGTTGTAAAATGAGACAATCGTCCAAAAATTGTTTTCATGTCTAATCGCTTCTTCTAGTGGTAAATTTCCAATTGCTCTGTAATACTTGAATAATTCAATACGAGCTACAAGTAAATTCCCTAAAATTCGGATTTGAGAATTTAAAGCTGTTTTGCCTGTTGGCATAAAGCCAATATGTTTTCTTTTACTATCAGTTGAAACATAGGAAAAGAAATTGTCATCATAAGTTACTCCCATCGGCGGAAAAATATTCAATTTCCTATTTCCATACAGCATTGCAACTTGTTGTTCTGTGTTCCTTGTTGTTGCTGTTGATGTAATGATTTTCGGTTTTCTTTTCCCTTTTGTGGAAAGCAATTCAACGATTGATTCATACAAACCTGTTATTGAACCCAAAGGACCACTTAATAAGTGTAATTCATCTTGAATAATTAAGTCGGGTGGTAATTTATTTTCATCTTGAGAATTAAAAAGATGATGTCCTTCTTCTCTATGAGAAAGCATTGCAAATTTGTCTACTGTTGCAAAAAGCAATGTTGGTGGATTTTGATAGATCTTATCATCAACAAAATAAATTGGAAGTTCTACACTAAATGCACAATTAGGATTCAAACAATTTGTTGAAAATGCTTTGTCAGTTGCTTTGTAGCCTAAATCAAAATTTCCAATTTGATTTTTAGTAACCAAATTGCAACCACACCAAGAACAGTTGGTGATTGGGAAAGTATTTTTTTTCTGATAATTACCCTCTTTTTTGTTATTCAGTTTTACAATTTCATCATTTATGTTTTTTCTGATTTTTTGAGCATCTTTATACGAATTTGGCGTTGTTGAAGCCCCAACCCACATTCCAATAGAAACTTTATTTTCTCCGAAAAAGTATTTGTCATTAGATTTAAAAAATCTTCTCAAAAAGTCTAACGAAAGAACTAATTTAGTTGCACGTTCAAATTGTTGTGCAGTGAGCAAACGCAATGTATATCGCATTATAACAGAAACACCATCAGAATCTTTACCGTGTATAATTCTTCTGCTAATTATTGTGAATGCTGTAATTGCTAAATACGCTTCGGTTTTCCCGCCACCTGTTGGAAACCAAAGTAAATCAACAATATTGTTTCTATCGTCAGCATCTTCTGTAATTATTGATTCAACGTTCAAAAGGAAAAACGCTAATTGAAACGGTCTATAATTAGGCTTAAATGAATGATTTTTAAAAAAGTCTAAGTTATTGTACTCAAAATCGTTTTTGATTTCTGATAATTCAATTCCTTTTTCACCAAATAGTTTTTTGTCAGAAATAAGCATCTGAATATACATTGCTGTATTTGCCAACAAAAAGGATTCAAAAGCAATTTCATTGTCATTTAGAAAATCAATGTTTTTGATTAGTCTGTTAAAGGTGTTGTTTTGTTTTTTTAAAATCGTATTTAATGATTTTTTGTAATTGTCATTTGCGTTTGTTTTTTCTTGCTCTGTTATCCATTTTTTGTACTCATTTGCAAAGAGTTTTAATTTTCGAATGATTGTTGATTTTTCTAAGTTTGACCAAATTGATAGTTTTTTCAATTCGGTGATTTCTTTCAATTCACTTGGAAACGTTTCTTTAAAAGCGTTGCTGTAATTCTTAATATCAACTTCGGGTAAAAACGTAGTTTTTAATTCCGTTGGATTTATGTTGTCGTTCCAATTAACTGCACAACCGTGTCCAATTGCAAACGAATTTTCTTTTCTGTATTGAAAGTTGATTAGGTTTAATTCTTCATCAAATGGATTGTTTTCTGAAAGTTGTTTGTATGGCAAAAACGTTACGCCCGAAATTGAAATTTCTCCTTGAAAAATTGCTTTGGTATTCAGACGTTCGTTACCAAACGAAAATTTATTTTTCGGGTGATTCAATCTATTTGCCAACAAAATTTTTATGAATTTACCGTAATTCGTTTCGTAAATTTTTTTGTAATAGCAAGCAACAATAGAGTTGTCTTCTGCTTTGTCTAACGGATATTCTTTTGATTCATCAACATTGATTTCCGTTAGATTTAATTCAACGTTTATTGGTTCTCTTTTTACTCTTTTCCAAAGTCTTCCTAAAAGCAGTTCTCCTTTTTTGTACGCAACACTATTGATTAATTCAGTTTGTTGTTCATTTTCTTTAAATCTACTTCTGTAATTCTGAACCGATAAACCACCCTTGTCAAATTCTTCTTTGTTTAAAGACATTAGTCCATTTTCGTACTTGAAGTATTTTGCAACAGAATTGTATGGATTTTCAGAAAACTTCTTGAAATCATCTTCTGAAATTTCTATTACTGCATCTGTTGGTTTTATTTGAATGTACTTTGCATAATTGAAAGTTACAATCAAAGTTTTTGCATCTTTCGGGACACAAAAAGTCAAACCAAAATTGGTTGGAAAATATTGATTGGCTTCTGAATACTCACTATTTTCTTCTGACTTTGGAGCTTTGCCTGTATTTTCATTATCATCAACATCTCCATCTTCTTTTGAATCATTATTTAGAGGTGGTGGAGTTTCATCACCATTTTGACCATTCTCTAATTCTGCATTAGCATTAGCATCAGCATTTCCCCCAATACTATCTTTCTTTGGTTCTTCCACATCACGTTCGGGAAATATAATTCCTGAATAATACCTGCTTAGAGGATAATCTGAAATGATTTCGTTTTCAGAATCGGAAACAAAAACATCAGAGTTGGGACCGATCAAGTTATTTTTGATTGTATCCCGAAATATCAATCTTGGCTCATTAACGTAGTTACTCATCTACCAAAGTTTTTTTAATTATGGTCTTTTCTTGTATTGTTGCTGTCAGTTTTTCTAAAATGTCATCAGGCAATTTTTCTAAAGAATCGCTTTTTTCTTCTTTGTTTGAAGCGATATAATCCAATAAATCATTGCCTAAAATTTTTCCTGCTTGTTGCCTTATGGAATGGTCTTTTTTAGAATACATCTTGAATTTGTCAAATTCAGTTACAATCAAGTCATTTGCACAATTATTCTTCAAACAGAAATCACGGATAACCTCCATTGTTTTTACCCTTGGAAATCGTGTTACACAATCAGAATCTATATAATTTCGGAATGTGTTGTAATGGATTTTGTATGAATGGAAAAGGGAGTCGTACAGTCTTTCTGTACTTCCAAACTGCACGGATAAGTCCTTTAATGTCTGTTTCCAACTATCGGAATACTTATCAAATGAATCTAACAAATTATCTGTGTCAAAGATTTTCAGGATTTTTCTAAACTCCTCTTTGCTATTGTTTTGATAAAATCTAATGGTTGCATTACAGTACAGTTCTCCAATGGTTGTTTTTATTTGTTCTCTATTTTCAATCAGGAAAACACCTTTTGACGAATCAAATTTGTCTATGGTTCCGTCACTAAACTGAATTTCGTAAATAGCACTTTCTTTAGGCAAATCAAGAGCTTCATAAGGATTGTTTTTGAAGTTTTCATTATTGAAATCAAATAAAAAAATATCATCTAAATCTCGTTTCTTCACTTCTGTTGAATGAGTGAAATTTGTTTTGAAAAATTCTAATCTGTCTTTATGATTTAATTTTGCCTTTTCTTGATTCTGATAGACTAGCTCAACATTATAAAATGAAATTTCATCCAAATTCTCATAGCATAAAATTTCGCAATCTCCTTTTATGTATTTGATTTTTGTATATAGTTCCATATTGTTTAAATAGGGAACAATTATCAATTTGTTTTTGGAATTTTGGTCGTCATTCAACCATTTGTCTAAGTAAAGTTTTGAATTGTCTATTCGTTTTTCGCCTATCAGATGAAAGTTGTAGATTTTTTCATTTTTTATTTGAGCAAAAACTGCATCATAGTTTTTCTTTTCTACGATTAGGTAAATTGGTTTAGGATTAATTTCTTTTGCTTTTTGTTTGATGTAATTCCACTTCAAATTTTCGCGTTCCAATGTGCTTGAAATTTTGGAAAACAAATTGAAAATTCGGTCTGTGTAACCCTTGATTGTATCGGGGTTGTAAATATCTTTATCGTAAAAGAGATTGTTTAATTCTTCTGAAAAGGCTTCGCTCTGAAAATGATGATTTAGGCGATCTAAATACTCTTGATAAATTCCTTTCGACAAATTAGTGTTTACCAAAATTACCCTTAGGAAGAAGTTCGTGTACTTCAAGATATAGGCAAGGTTTACCTTACTTTCATCTTTTATTTTTTGAATTTCTTCCTTTAATTCTATGAATAGGGAATAAAGGGAGTCATTTTGCAAACAGACTTTTTGCGTGTTGTTGGGTAATTCATCATTGGCAATTTTTACTTCGTCATTAGACCACCACCACTCTAAAAATTGATTTTCAGAACTCGGCTTTTCAGTACCAATAATGATGATGTTTTTGTACTTGTCTCGATATTTTTCTTGCAGAATGGAATCAAAATCATCACGATACTTGGAGTCTCCAATAATTATAACTTCGTCAAATGTTTGGTTTTGATTTAGTAGAAATTTTTGTGCGGAATCGAAGTCATTGCAACATTCCACCAAGTAGCTAAAAAAGGGTAAATCATTACTAATTTTCCCATTCTTATTTGTGTATCTAATTGGCAAAAATTTACTTTCCTTGTAAAAACTTTTTTCTGCAATTACTAATGTCCGATTTTTAAAGTCGGTAATGAAAGGAAACTTATCGTTGAAAGTTGATGTCAAGAATTCCCGGTAAGAATCTACATTCTTTGCTGCATTTTTGTTATCAACCAAATTAGGATTTAGTTTTGTAAAATTCTCTTTGTTAAAAGAGAAATCAGATATTCCTAATTCATTTTTTTTGGGGAATTTATAATTCACCCAAACTTTTCCGTTATATATGCTTATGACTTTGAAAATTCTATGTTCTTTCCGGTACTTTTTGTAAATCAAATCTTCATTATTCAGAACAGGATAAGTCTTTTCGTAATTAAAAAAATTTTGGTAAAGTTTGATTAGAACTATTGAGTGAAAAATTGAAGCAAAAAAGTTTTCTCTGTATTCGTTTTTGGGTATGCTTATGAAAAAATCATTTTTATTTGAAGTGTCATTTAGGATATATTGGTAAATCAAGTGGAAGTTTACAAAGTCAAATATTCTATACCTATCAAAATCAGACTCTCGCAGATTGATTTCGTCCGAGTAGCATTCCTGTATTTCGGAGTATATTTGGTTAAGATAATTTTGGATTTGTAATTTCATTCAATACCACTCATTTTTATCCGCAATGTTCTTTTAGGGTGTTGCCCAATGATTGTATAACCACAATTGCGGTTATTTCTCAATTATTTACTTTTTCTTAAAAATTTCCCGCCCACTAAATTACACTTATTTTCATTATCCAAACGAATTCGGATAAATCTTTTATTGTTCCGATATGTTTTTTAAGAAAACGAACCAATGGTTGCCGGATGATAATAACAAAAAAGGCATCCCAAACGAATGGAATGCCTAAGGGTTTTGTTCCGGCAAATAGTTGTCAGGCGCTCATGGTTTCCACTCCGGCGCTCACTTTTTTAATCAATCCCTGTAATACATTGCCGGGACCTACTTCAATAAAGGTAGTAGCTCCGTCGGCTATCATATTGCGCGAGATTTGTGTCCAGCGTACGGGTGAGGTAAGCTGTGCAATAAGGTTCTTTTTAATGGTGGCGGGATCGGTATAGGGCAAAGCATCCACATTCTGGTAAACGGGACAAACGGGAGTGCTAAAAGCCGTAGCATTGATGGCTTCGGCAAGTTCAATTCGTGCAGGTTCCATCAGCGGAGAATGGAAAGCTCCGCCCACTTTAAGAGGCAATGCACGTTTGGCTCCGGCAGCTTTCAGCTTTTCGCAGGCAATCTCAATTCCTTTGATCGAACCGGAAATAACCAACTGTCCGGGAGTATTGTAATTGGCAGGAAC
>Ga0163159_1004424_pt1 | contig 10072 bp, 10 predicted proteins | sample BioMet9_FD_108702 | JGI IMG/M metagenome (GOLD analysis project Ga0163159, IMG submission 108702) | Microbial communities from bioreactor (seeded with sewage sludge) at Lawrence Berkeley National Lab, California, USA - Biofuel... | ecosystem: Engineered > Bioreactor > Anaerobic > Unclassified ... | reverse complement strand
GCAAGCAAGAAGCTGAAGAAGCGCCCGACGGAGTGAAATTACATCCTGTAATTTCACTCCTGCGAGTTTACACTTCGTGTAAATTCGCTAGCTTTGTTAGTAACGAAATGACGCGACATCCTTGTCGCTCTTTACGGGACAATGGATGCAAGCGGGTTCCTACGAGTTTACACTTCGTGTAAACTCGCTAGCTTTGTTAGTAACGAAATGACGCGACATCCTTGTCGCTCTTTAAAGGACAAATGGATGCAAGCGGGTTCCTGCGAGTTTACACTTCGTGTAAATTCGCTAGCTTTGTTAGTAACGAAATGACGCGACATCCTTGTCGCTCTTTACGGGACAAATGGATGCAAGCGGGTTAGGGTAACAGCTAGCCCGCTTTTTTATTTAAATCATATTGACGCAAACTCGGTATCGCTTTAAGGTGGTGCTATGAATCATGAAGAAAAAATGACAGAACCTAAAAACAGCAAATGGAAGATACTCCTTGATTTATACTGGACATTCTTTAAAATCGGCTCAATCACTTTTGGCGGCGGACTTGCAATGCTTCCTATCCTGGAGCGTGAACTTTCCGAAAAACGCCATTGGACAACAAACGAAGAGCTGCTCGACTATTACGCAATCGGCCAGTCAACTCCCGGTGTCATTGCGGTAAACGTATCAACATTCATCGGCTACAAGCGCGCCGGTGTTTTAGGCGGCATTGTAGGCACTGCGGGAATTGTCACTCCGTCAATCATTGTCATCACCCTTATTGCCCAGTTCATTTCCAATTTTGAAGACATTGTGTGGGTTCAGAAAGCAATGCGCGGAATCAACGTTGCAGTGGCTGCGTTGCTCACGTATGCAGTTGCCGGATTTGCCCGCAAGACGGTGAAGAACTGGTGGAGCGCTATTTTCTATGTCGGCGCATTCGCCGCAATTTTCTTCTTCAACGTAAACTCACTTATTGTGATTGCTGCCTCTGCGGCAAGCGGAATCATCATCGGACTGTGCACGGGCAGGCTTGGTGATAAAAAAAAGAATGTCGCGGTTTACGAAACTGACGACCATGTTGCGGATCAGAAAAGCAAGACAGATGAACAGCATTCTGAAAAAAGTGAAGGAGGCGTCAAATGAGTTTGCTTGCGCTGTTTGGTGTCTTCTTTTACATAGGCCTTTTTGCTATCGGCGGCGGACTTGTTGCAGCAACATTCATGCAGCAGTCGCTTGTTACAAAATATGCGCTCATTACGAATGAAAAATTCTATTCAATGCTTGCCATAAGCGAAAGCACTCCGGGACCGATTGGCATCAACATGGCGACTTATATTGGAAATGAATTGTACGGACCGGTCGGCGGAATAATCACCACTATTGGTGAAGTGCTGCCTTCGGTGATTGTCATTCTTGTCATAGCAAAATTCTTTTCGCATTATCAGGACAAGCCGTTGGTAAAGGCTGCGTTCAGCACGCTCCGTCCGGCTACGAGCGGCATGGTCATGGTTGCCATGGTTCAGGTGTACAAAATTGCGCTGATTACCATAGACAAGTTCAAGGCGAGTGGAAATTTCATCGACTTGTTCCCGTGGCCGTCACTTGCCTTCTTTGCAGTGTGCCTGCTGATTCTGTTTAAGACAAAATTGCATCCGGTGTTCATTGTCATACTTGGTGCGGTATTTGGAATTTTGTTTTTATAGTGTTTTACTTCTGCGTTGTTTTCAGAACTGCCGATATGGTGTACAATCTGACTATGACGATTGCAGTGGTTGACGATGAAGACAACGTGCGCCGTTCAGTTTCGGCTGCGCTGGAAAAAGAACAATTCTGTGTGGCGCAATATAAAGACGGACTCGATGCATGGAATGCAGTGAATCAATTTGTACCTTCTGCGCAAAACAGCTTTCCTTCGCTCTTCATTCTTGACATAATGATGCCCCGTATGGACGGAATTACCCTGTTTAAAAAAATACGCATGTCGTTTCCCAAAGTGCCAATGATGTTTCTTACCTCACGCGATGAAGAATTTGATCGTGTGCTGGGGCTTGAACTTGGTGCCGATGACTATCTTTGCAAACCTTTTTCGCTCAGAGAATTAATTGCGCGTGTGCATGTGCTGCTCCGCCGATATGAAACTGTTGGTACGCCTGCAACAGAATATTCAGGACAAACTATTTCTTGCGGCGCCTTTACGGTGCGTCCACAGCAATATACTGCGCAAAAGAATAATGTGCCGCTTGAATTGACAGTGACAGAATTCCGCCTGCTTGAAAATTTTGTATCTCATCCTGATACGGTGTTTACCCGTGACCAATTGATTTCATGTGCATATCCTGATGACACGTATCTGAATGACCGTGCGGTTGACTGCCATATAAAGCGGCTTAGAAAAAAAATTGGCGCGCAGACAATAGAAACGGTGTATGGCATGGGATATCGGTTCCATGCGGATGGGGCACTGCAGAAAGATGAAAATTAAAATGCAAAAGAAAAAATTCCATTTGAGCATAAGCGTGCAAATACTTGTGTTTACCTTGCTTGTGGCCTTTCTTCCTGTAGCTGCAATGATGATGCTGGACACGTATGAAAAGCAATTGCTTGCAAACCAAGAGCAGTCTCTTGTACAAGAGGCGCGTATTACCGCCGTGGCTGTTGCTGACACACTTACAAAAGAAGGTGCAACATCATTGCTGTTGAAGATGGACAGACGGTTTGATGCGCGTATACGAATCCTTGATAAAAACGGCGGACTGCTTGCAGACTCAAGTGTGCTTGTTCCGCAGAAAAAAGCGGCCGTCAGTCAAATAGCTCATGAATCAAACGCTTCGCAGAATGGTGCAGCCGTAAAAAAATCAGCTCAGCAGACAACGCTTTATCGCTTTCTTTCACTGCCGGTGCGTGTCTATCGTAAGCTGTTTGTGCCTCCGCAGGAAGTTCGCTACGGAAGCGCCGATTTCTACAGCGGCAAAGATGTGTACGATGGTGAGGAAATTAAAGCTGCTCTTTCAGGCTCGTATGGCGCGAAGACACGTATTTCTACCGGCGGACAAGTGTCTGTCACTCTGTATTCAGCGGTGCCTGTTCGCAATGGACAGCAGGTTGTTGGTGCAGTGCTTGTTTCAAAGTCAACATATCGAATCCTGCAGAACCTCTATGAGCTTCGTCTTGATTTGGCAAGAATATTCATCTGGTCACTTGTCGCGGTCATGGCGGTAACGGTGTTTCTTTCAATCCGCATTAGCATTCCGCTTAAGAAACTTTCACAAGAGGCGCAATGCTGTACCGACAGGAACGGCCATTTTGTGAAAGAAAGTCTTACCGGTTCACGTCGTCATGATGAGATTGGCGACTTGTCACGCTCGTATTCAGCGCTGCTTAGAAAACTCGCGGAACGCATAAAATTCATTGAGTCGTTTTCCGCGGATGTTTCTCATGAATTTAAAAATCCTCTTGCAGCGATTCGTTCTTCTGCGGAGCTTGCTGCAGATGCGTCTCTTGGACAAACAGAGCGCGAGCATTGTCTTGCTGCCGTGACTGAAGAAGTTTCTCATATGGAGCATCTGCTTTCTGGCGTGCGGAAACTATCACGTATTGACGGTGAAGAAGGTGATGATGAGCAAGAGCAGATACCGGTTGACCTGTTTCTAGCAAATATAGTTGACCGGCTTAAGAATAATTACAAATCGGTTTCTTTTACGCTCAAATTGTCATGTCCTTCTGTCACATTGCTTATGGAGCCAGACCGGCTTGAGCGTATGACGGAAAATCTTTTGCAGAACGCTGCGTCTTTTTCTAACAAAGTGATTGTCTCTGAATCGGTTGCAAAGGATGAGCGCGCTGCAAAAGAAATATATACACTTTTTGTGGAAGATGACGGACCTGGCGTTGCGCCGGAAAATCGTGAAAAGATATTCGAACGGTTCTATTCCACGCGTAAGAATCAAGGCGATTCAGCCGGTGGACATACAGGTCTGGGCCTTGCGCTTGTACGTGCTGTTGCGGAAGCTGCGGGAGGTTCAGTGCAAGTTACCAATGGCGTTGAACTGCACGGAGCGCGTTTTGCTGTACATATTCCCCTGAAAAAATAACACAATTTCGCCGTAATTCTGACACAAGTGTTTTATAGACTTCTCATCATGAAGCAACAAAAAGTAGTTGCGGAACATAAGGAGTTTTTATGAAAAGGAATGTGAAGGGAATTTTATCTAAATGTATTGCAGTCGGTTCTATAATCGGAATTCTGATTATTGGGCTTGCCTGTATTTCTGGAAAAAAAAATGACCGTAAGAATGTGTATGAGAACGCAGTGCATGAAATTCAGCGTGCTGCCGGCGGCAATGTGCATATAAAGGGGTTGTACATTGCCATTCCTTATGTAAAAATAATATATAAGGAAGACTTTGTTGGCGGCGTGAAGAAAATGCTTCACGAATATGAAACTGGTGTTATGAAAGTGGCGCCGGAAAAATTTGATGTCACCGGCCAGTTCAACACAACGATACGGCGCGTTGGAATTTATTCCGCACCGGTGTACAAAGCAAAAGTGCATATTCAGTCTGAATTTAATGTGTTCTGTCTCAAAGAAACAAATATATCTTATGACATGACAAGGGCCATGCTTTATGTGGAAATGGAAGCGTCTTCGCTTACTGAAATGCCTTCTTTCAAAATAAACGAGAAAGAATATGGAACGGATAGTCTTACCGTGGAAGATGAAACGATGGTAGGTGTCAGACTTCCTGTAACCAATGGAAAATTGTCAGTGTCCACTGATTTGGCAATTAGGGGCGCCGAAACGTTTGACGTGCTTCCGGCAGGAAAAAGTACACATATGCAGATTACCGGTGACTGGCCTTCACCTGGTTTTACTAATTTCACGTGGCTGCCTGATAGTCGCGAGGTGACCGACAAAGGTTTTAGCGCAGAGTGGTTCATTCCGTTCAACGGCATCAATGTGCAGAAGAACGACAGCTGCAAAACCAGCATAGGGTTTGAATATATTGATCCTGTGGACTTGTACCGTAAACTTGACCGTTCCCTTTCTTACGGATTTTTGTTCATCATCGTTCCGTTTCTTATCTTCTTTCTGTTTGAAATATTTGCAAAGATTAGTTTTCATCCAATGCACTATTTTCTGAGCGGAGCGGCGTGTGTTATTTTCTTCTTGCTGTTGCTTGCGCTTTCTGAGCATATTCCGTTTGGCGTGTCGTATTTGCTGTCGGCGGGAGCGGTGTCGCGTCTTGTGTCGCTGTACGTTGGCTCCGTCACAAAGAAGGTGAAGCTGGGGTTCTGCATGATGCCTTTGTTTGTGCTGCTGTACGGGTACCTGTATTCATCACTCCAGTCTGAGGATTATGCATTGCTCATCGGAGCGCTTTTTGCGTTCATCGTGCTTGCAATTGTCATGTTCTGCACAAGAAAAATTGACTGGAACGCGATTGGACATACTGAAGGCGTGCAGGAAGAGGTTGAAAAATAAAAAAACATCGGCTGGAACAACAATGCCCCGGTCGATGCCTTTGAATGTCGCGTTGTAATCAGGTATTTTGCTTTTGCAATTTCTGAAATGGAGGCGACAACTCCTGCAAGATTCTGGAAGTCGGCAGGAACGATGATTTTTGTTGCCTGGCCGTTTGCCACTTTTTCAAGTGACTCAAGGCTGCGCAATTTGATGACACCTTCTGTGACGCCAACATCTTTTATCATTTTAAGACCGTCAGCGGTTGCTTTCTGCACTTCAAGGATTGCCTGAGCTTCACCTTCTGCGCGGCGCACGGCTGCTTCCTTCTGCGCTTCCGCTTCAAGAATTGCCGACTGCTTCTTTCCTTCTGCAACAAGAATTGCCGACTGCTTCTGACCTTCCGCAATGAGAATTGACTCACGGCGTTCACGCTCGGCGCGCATCTGTTTTTCCATTGCCTCTTTGATTGCTTCAGGCGGCATGATGTTCTTCACTTCGACACGGTTCACCTTGATGCCCCACGGGTCGGTGGCTTCGTCAAGAATGGAACGCATCTTTGTGTTGATGACATCACGGCTGGTAAGCGTTGCGTCAAGTTCCAGGTCGCCGATGATGTTGCGCAGTGTTGTCGCGCTCAAATTCTCTATGGCAGTCATTGGGTTTTCAACGCCATAGGTGTAGAGTTTAGGATCGGTAATCTGCATATAGATGACCGTGTCAATCTTCATGGTGACGTTGTCTTTTGTGATGACGGGCTGCGGCGGAAAGTCGAGCACTTTTTCCTTAAGTGACACTTTGTTGGCGATGCGGTCGATGAACGGAATCTTTACATGAAGACCGACACTCCAGGTGGCGACATACGCGCCGAGTCGCTCAACGATAAACGCGTGTGACTGCGGCACAATGCGGATATTCGAGATGATGAGCAGCATGACGATGACAATGATAGCGATGATGACATACGTTGGCATTTTTTCCTTCCTTACCAATTAGAATAAATGATATAAGACCGCAAACTGCGGCATGTATTACACTTTTTGTACGATTGCGGTTGCCCCGTGAATTGAGGTGATCGTGCATTCGAGTCCTGCGGCAAGGGCGGTGTTGTCTGCTGTTGCGGCGGTCCATACGATGCCGTTCACTTTGATTGCGCCTTTTTTGAACGGCTCAATCGCTTCGGTGACAATTGCCTTTGTTCCGATGAGTGCGTCTGTATTTGTGGGTGTTTGCTTGAGATGCAGTTTCTTGAGCGCAATGGGGCGTGTTGAAAAAAGAAGCGCGCAGGAAATGACTGCAAAAAGAAGCAGTTGCCATTTGAATGCGAGGGGCGTGAGTGAAACAAATATCATCACAAATGCGCCGCATCCAAACCAGATTGAGGTGAGCCCCATGGTGCAAGATTCAATGACAATGCAAATGATGGTCACTGCGATCCAGAACCACGGTAAGTTATTCAGAATGAGTTGTGAAAAAGTTGCCATATTCAAAGTATACACTTTTTCAGAAGCATTGCAATAAAAAATGCAAAAAAGTGTGATATACTGTCTGCCATGAGCACACATATCAACGCACCTGATGGTGCAATTGCAGAGTCTGTTCTGCTGCCGGGCGATCCGCTTAGGGCAAAATTCATTCAGAACATTTTCTTGAGGACGCACACTGTTACAACGAAGTGCGCGGCATGTACGGCTACACGGGAACATATAACGGCAAAAGAGTCTCTGTGCAGGGGACGGGAATGGGACAGCCTTCGCTTTCAATTTATGTCACCGAGCTTTTTCAATTCTACGGAGTGCAGAAGGCGGTGCGCGTGGGCACGTGCGGCGCAGTCCAGAAAGACATACAGCTCCGTGACGTGCTGCTTGCGTCTGGCGCTTGTTCTGACAGCGGAATCAATACGCAGCGGTTTGGAACAATGCATTTCGCTCCCACTGCGGACTTTGACTTGCTTGAAAAGGCGTATCATGCTGCTGAAAAAATGGGGGTGAAGGCACACGTCGGTCTTTGCGCTTCGAGCGATTTGTTCTACGATGACAACAGCAACTGGAAGAAGTGGGCGGAGTACGGTGTCCTTGGCATAGATATGGAGGCTGCGGAACTGTATACGCTTGCTGCGAAATTTGGGCGCAAGGCGCTTGCCGTTCTTACCGTGAGCGACCATATTCTGCTCGGCGGCGAAACTACTGCCGAAGAACGGCAGACCACATTCACCACGATGATGAAAATCGCCCTTGAGTCGGTGACTGCGTGAATGTCAGATTTATGTTGACAGCACCGTATGCGGAGCAGTATTTTATACGTAATCGATAGGAAATCCCTCTAAGGGGGAGAACAAGGAGCAATGATATGAATAAAGCAAAATTTTTCGGAGTTCTTGGCACACTTCTTGCAACAGCAGTATTCACCGCTGCCGCACAGAAAGCAACAATTGATTACAAATACAAGGTTGACACCAACGATGCAGGAAACTACTTCAACTGGAGCGCCGGCAGCACATCAGCAAAAGATACATTTGACGCTGCGACAGGCGCTTCAAAGGCACAGTCAACGTCAAAATTCAACGCAGTGCGCTTTGACGAAACAGGCAAAAAGCTCGCGGTTCCAGCAGGATTCCGCGGACTGATGCTTTACCCGGTTGCACCGGCAGGAACGGCAACTGGTGACAATCTGACTGTCTCTTTGGAAGGAAAGAAAGTGACAATCACCTATATCCACCGTGGAACAGCATATGTCATCACCAGCGATGACAAAGGCATGATTGACATGGCTACTTCATTCCAGAAAGCAGAGGGCCTTGCAGACAATGTGGGCGGTAAATTTGTGCTCAAAGATGACTATCTCCTTGCAGGAGAAGACAATGCAAACATGGCGTCTCTTGACTGGAGCAAAGTGAAGCTCGTTGCCGACACCGCATCCGCTGATGCAGGCTACAAGTACACCGGCGCGCTCAAGGCTGCCTACAAAGACGGCGTGCTCACGCTCAAAGGAAACCTTAAGAAAGTGACTAAATAGCTGATTTAATACTCACCTTTAGACGAGTGTTTTAACACCTTTTGACTGGCAAACCGCCATTTTATGTCAAAAGGTGTTTTTTTATTGCCATTTCGTTGTTTAAGTGCTAGAATTTCAACATTATCTTATAGGGAGATTTCTATGGAACCAACAGTTCTAGTTCTTGCAGCAGGAATGGGCAGCCGTTACGGTGGAGTGAAGCAGATTGACGGTGTGGGGAGACACGGTGAATGTCTGCTTGATTATGCGGCGTTTGACGCAAAGAAATGTGGCTTTGGCAAGATTGTGTATGTTATTCGTAAAGATATAGAGCATGACTTCAGGGAGCGTCTGTTTGACCGTGTGGCGCGTAATATGGACGCAGAGTATGTGTTCCAGACGCCGGATGCGTTTCTTACGGCGGCGGAGCAAAAGAAGGCTGCGGAGCGTACAAAGCCGTGGGGTACCATCCATGCGGTGCTCTGTGCCGAAAACAAGCTCAAGACTCCGTTCTGCGTCATAAACAGCGATGATTATTATGGAAGAGATGCATTCCACACGCTCGGTGAATATCTTTCTTCCATTAAGAATACAAGCACTGACCACGCGATGGTGGGATATGTTCTTGGCAACACCATGAGCAAAAGCGGTTCGGTGAGCAGGGGCGTCTGCACGGTAAAAGACGGCTACCTTGATTCCATCGTAGAAAACACAAAAATAAGCTACAAGGGCAGTGGCATTGTGAGCGAAGTTGACGGCAAGGAGATTCCATTCACCGGCAAGGAGTGGGTGAGCATGAACCTTTTTGGATTTAGCCCTAAGGCGTTTGAAGTATTCCATGAGTATTGGGAAAACTTCAAGAAAACGTCGCTTGCGCTTCCAAAGTCTGAGGCATTGCTTCCGGTGGCGGCAAGCCAGATTGTAAAAGAGGGAAAGGGCAGCGTAAAGTTCTTTTCTTCCACAGAAAATTGGTTTGGCATGACATATCCTGAGGACCGCGAAATTGTAAAAGGCGAAATTGCAAAGAAAATTGATGCCGGCTACTATCCGGAAATGCTCTGGGAGAAGTAAGCTGATGTTCAAACTGAACGCAATCAAAGCTGATAAAATCTGGGGTGACGAATTATGGATTGCTTCAACCCATCCCAATGGCTGTCAGGAAGACTTTAAATCATTCATCCACGGCGAATATCCGCTGCTTGTCAAAATAATCGAAGCAAGAGACAAACTGAGCGTGCAGGTGCATCCCGATGACGAGAAGGCGCAGCTGTATGAACAATGTCGCGGCAAGACAGAATGCTGGTATATCCTTGAGACTTCAGGAAACGCCCAGCTCGTGTACGGACTGAACGGCGTATATACATCGAGTGAACTGCGCGCTGCCATACGGAGCAATTCCCTTGAAGACTGCCTGCGGTATGTTCCGGTGCATAAGGGCGACTTTGTCTACATTCCTGCGGGAACAGTTCATGCAATCTGCGGCGGTATACGGCTTCTTGAAGTGCAACAGTCGAGCGATGTGACGTACCGGCTGTATGACTGGGGGCGGGGGCGTGAGTGCAGTGTTGAAAAAGGCATTGCCTGCATCAAGAGCGGCAGCATACGAAACGTAACTCCGTTTCCGGGCGCATTTTCCTG
>Ga0163159_1004415_pt1 | contig 10086 bp, 8 predicted proteins | sample BioMet9_FD_108702 | JGI IMG/M metagenome (GOLD analysis project Ga0163159, IMG submission 108702) | Microbial communities from bioreactor (seeded with sewage sludge) at Lawrence Berkeley National Lab, California, USA - Biofuel... | ecosystem: Engineered > Bioreactor > Anaerobic > Unclassified ... | reverse complement strand
TCTATTGTTCCGATGTGTTCCCATGTAGACCATACGGAACATGATGTGCAGATACTTTGCACGGAACAAGGGATAGCTGATTTGCGGGGACTCAGCCCGAAAGAACGGGCTCGGGTCATCATAAATCAATGTGCACATCCGCGCTACCGGGATATGCTGAACGACTATTTTGATCGGGCAGTTGCCAGTACCCGGGGAGCGCAGACTCCGCATTTATTGCCGGAGGCTTTATCCTGGCATCAGCGGTTTTTAGATACAGGCACAATGGAATGTAAATATTAAAAAGATAAATAAATTATTTATGTAGAATGTTTTTTATATTACAGTTTATTTTAGTTATAGTCTCAATATGTTAGTGAGGTGGATAGTATGAGTGTAAAATTGCCAATTGGTGTATTTGATTCAGGTATGGGTGGTCTTACTGTGTTTATACAATTACGTAAGTTGTTACCGGCAGAAGATATTCTTTATTTTGGAGATACAAAACGTACTCCATATGGTATTCGTACAAGTAAAGAAATTCAGAATTTTACGCGAGAGATATTAGATTTTATGATACGTAATCATGTAAAATTAGCTGTTGCTGCTTGCAACACTATTACTGTGAATTTAAATAATTTACCACAAGAATATCCTTTTCCTATTATTGGGATGAGCACGGGAAGTCATACAGCACTTAAACTTACTAAAAATAATCGTATTGGAATTATAGGTACAGATGCAACAATCCGTAGCGGAAAGCATGCGGAAGAAATACGAGCATTAAGTAATGCAGTAAAAGTCTATCCTAAAGCTTGTCATAAGTTTGCTTCATTAGTAGAACAAGAAAAATTTAGTGGAAAAGATATTAATGATGCAGCTCGTGAATATTTATTACCTTTAAAAAAGACAGGAGTAGATACTGTAATCTTAGCATGTACTCATTATCCACTGATTATTTCTGTAATAAGAAATGTATTAGGACCTAATGTAAATATTTTAGATCCAGCAGAAGAAACTGCCTGTAACGTTAAAAAAGTTTTAGGACAGAAAGGGCTGTTAGCAAACGGACAGAATGGAAGTAATAGATTATGCTTTTCTGCTGATATTGATAGAGCTAAACGTATAGCGGCTCGTTTGTTTGATATTCAACAATGTGGATTTGAATATGTTGATTTGTCGCAATAATACAATTGTTTGAAATGATGTTTTGTCCTCCAACATCTCTAGGCACTTGTCGTTTACGAGGATTCACATCGTTCAGTTTACAGCCTTTGATCTACTAAAAAAATTCAATGCGACTAACTTTGTTCTCTATCATCCCTTCAGCAGCCAAAAAAACTTTATGATAGCTATCTGCATTGATTGCAATTACCGCCAAAATTGTCATAGTTTCGTACTCTCCGCCCTAATTGTGATATAGGTGATGAGACAGCATTATGTGATTGAATCAAATAATAAATAATTTATTGTCATATTGTTTATTATGTACCGGTCTGTTTTTGGCATAGCTAATAGAGTTATTGACGAATTATTATAAAAATATAAAATTTTAAAGGGGGTATTAAAATGTGGAATGATGAGAATGCGGAAGATTTAGCCTTGCAATTAGTAAAATGGCGTCGTCAGTTTCATCAAAGTCCAGAACTGAGCGGATGCGAACAACAAACATCATTAACCATTACAAATATTTTAAAAAAAATAGGTGTTAAAGTGTTTACATTTCACGACAATTATGGAGTTTGTGGTGTTGTCAAAGGGCAATATTCTGGTCCGGTCATAGCTTTTCGAGCAGATATGGATGCTCTGCCGATAATGGAGAAAAACGCTGTTTCGTATCAATCAACGCACAGTGGGATTATGCATGCTTGTGGACATGATGGACATATGGCTATTTTATTGGGATTAGCTAGTATATTTGTTAAATGTCGACGTGAATTGTCAGGAACTGTAAAATTTATATTTCAACCGGCAGAAGAGAATGCACCTCTTGGTGGTGCAACGTTTATTATGAATGAAGAAATAATGAAGGATGTACAGGTTATTTTTGGTTTACATTTGTGGCCGGATTTACCTTGTGGTCATATTGGAATTCGTACGGGGTCATTAATGGCAGCATCTGATAGATTAACGATTAAAATTTTAGGGAAAGGTGCTCATGCTGGACAACCACATCATGGAGTGGATGCAATTACAATTGCTGCCGATGTTATCGAAGGTCTTGGTCATATTATGAGTCGTCAATTGGATCCTTTGGAAACGGCGACCATTTCTATTGGAACGATAAAAGGGGGAGAACGTTATAACGTTATTGCTCGTGAAGTGATTTTGGAAGGTACAGTTCGTACTTTAAAAGAAGAGGTACGACAAGAAATACCTAAAAAGTTAGAGAGATTATTATCTGGGATGACGGCTGCGCAAGGAGGACATTATGATATTGACTATGCCCGTGGGTATCCTATATTAAAAAATTGTGCAGAACCGACGAAGCTTGTTATAAATGCAGCGCAAAAAGTTATTGGAAATCAATCAGTACATAGTGATGTAAAACCTGCATTAACAGCAGAAGATTTTGGTAATTATCTTACTAAAATACCAGGAGCTTTTTTTTGGTTAGGTTGTGGAAAAGTTGGTGTACAAAATGAGGCATTGCATACTTCTTGTTTTGATATAGATGAGTCTGCTTTATTGATTGGAGTAAAGATTCTGTATCAAACAGGTTGTTTAGCACTAGCATATTACGGTGGGAAGAAAGCAATACTATAATGGTTTTGTTTTGTAAAGAAATATTAAGGGAAAATAATTATTCAGTTCTACGTTTATTTTAAATTTAAGGGAGAGATGTATTCATGAACCAGTTGACAACTTGTACAGAGTCGCAAGAGGATCATGGATTTTTGAAAAAACTTGAGATAATAGGAAATAAATTACCTAATCCTGCAATTTTATTTCTACTGTTATTTTTTATTTTAGGTGTTATTTCAGCTGTTTTAGCTTCATTCAATGTGTCTGCTATCCATCCCATGACGCATAAAGTCTTGTATGTAAGGAACTTATTTAGTGCAGGAGGTTTGCAATGGTTTTTAACAAATATGGTTCAAAACTATCTTGCTTTTCCTCCATTAGGGATGATTATGGTTCTGACGATGGGGATTGGATTGTTAGAAAAAAACGGATTGTTAATGACGGTAATTAATTCTACCGTCAATTCTATTCCTAAACAGTTTGTTACTTTTACAATTGTTATTTTGAGTTTCATGAGTCATGTAGCTTCAGATGCAGCAATTGTCGTTGTTCCACCGATTGCTGCAATGGTATTTTATTCTCTGGGCAGGCATCCTTTTGCAGGATTTGCTGTGTCATTAGCCGCTATTTATTCTGGGTTTACTGCTAATGTATTAATTGTTACTACAGATGTCTTGTTATCTGGAATCAGTACCCAAGCTGCTCAAATTATAGATCCAAGTGCTAATGTTGCAGTAACTGATAACTGGTATTTTATGTGTTTTGCTGTATTTTTTCTTGCTACATTGATCACCATTGTATCAGATAAGTTTATTGAACCACGGTTGGGTACTTATGGAGGAAAGAATACAGTTCACATTGACAAAGCAACTCCTAAGCAAATCAAAGCAATGAAGGATGCAGGGATTGCAACCCTTATTTTTCTTGTGATATTGCTAGTATTGGTTGTTCCAGAAGGAGCTGTATTAAGAAATCCCGAAACTGGAGGTCTTGCTGGATCACCATTAGTTAAAGGCATTGTTCCTATTTTATTTTTCTTTTTTTTAACTTGTGGCCTTATCTATGGTGTTAAAGCCGGTACAATTACTAGTGGGAATAGCGCGATTAAGATGATGACTGAATGCATGCAAGGGTTAGGTGGGTTTCTTGTTATGGCTTTTGCAATTGCACAGTTTATTGCGGCTTTTTCTTGGACAAACATTTCTACATTATTGGCAACGTCTGGAGCTGAATTTCTCAAAAATATTGGAATGACCGGATTACCTGCTTTAATATGTTTTATGCTATTTGGACAGTTTATGGGTTTATTTATTGCTAGCGGGTCTGCAATCTGGGCTTTATTGTCACCTGTATTTGTGCCAATGTTTATGTTATTAGGGTATCATCCGGCATTTATTCAATTGGCTTTTAGAGCTGGTGATGGGGCTTTTAATACTATTCAGTTAGTCAATCCATTTTTACCACTGTTTTTAGACACCTTATGTAAATATAAAAAAAATTCAGGTATTGGAACTTATTTCTCACTTATGTTACCTTATGCAATGGCGTTCTTTGTTATGTGGTACTGTTTATTTATTTTTTGGTATTTAAGCGGACTGCCTTGTGGACCGGGAGTGTCACAACGTTTGTGGTAAGGTGAATTTGTCTATAGTTATTGTAATTGTTTTGATTAATATATTGTGAAAATAGGGTATCGGACAAGAGCTGGATACTTTAGACGATTCTAATACTTTACCTGTATTTCGTAATATTTTTATTTTCTAATAATATTTGTGAATTATTATACTATATTCAAGGTTGTTTTATTATATAAATACAGACCAATCATTTGGAAATCAATTTAAGAAAAGGGAATGAATGGTTCCCTTTCCTTAATCTAAGAACTGTACATGAGAGTTTTCTGCTCATAGTTTAAAGATTTCTTAATCATTTCTGGAGATAGACAGTAATTGCAAGCGAAACTTTCTTCTTGAAAAAATATAACTTATTTATAAAAGAATTCCTAGAAATTGTATTTTTTGGCATCAACTGGTTTTTTCTTTAGATTGATAAAACTAGCCGTATCTGTCATAAACATAGTTTGTTGCTCTTTTTATGCCAGTAGTATTCCATTGCCAACATTTGTTTTTGCTAGAGTGTAGATTCTTTACCCTTTGTTGCAGTAAGATGGTAAATGGTGTTGTCGGTGTACGAAAAGGATTTACTTGGCCATTAGTGTTTGTTATAGTTAAACTATTTTTTCAATATTAGACTTAAGTGATTAATTGATTCTGACTGACTTATCCCTTTCTTTCTTACAGGATGCCAGTAGTATATTTTCTGATCATTATTTTGATAGAGATTTTTGAAAGTTTAATGAGTAACTTTCTGTTAAAATTTTAAAATGTTCAACCGAAAAAATTAAATTCATTATCTATGTGGGTAATGATTATTTTTTTAGACAATGCTAGTCTACGTGTTTCTATAAGTTGACTGACAAAATTTTTAATTTTCTCAGGACGTTTTTCTGTACTCACCGTGATGATAAAATCGTCTACATATGAAGTATATTTATAAAAAGCTTTTATGTACTTGAAATAATTGAATATGCATATGTTTACATTTGATTAATACATAATATATTTCACTGATTAAATTTTATATAAACTTTAAAATTATTGGATACGTATGTATGGATTGAATGATTAAGCAGGGAGAGATAAATATGACAGATTCAAAAAAAAGGATTGGATTAGGTACGCAGATTATGATTGGTATGTTTTTGGGATTTATATTTGGATATATTTTTCCAGAGATAGGAGTTTCTTTAAAAGTAATTGGAGATATTTTTATTCGCATGATTAAAATGATTATTGTTCCTTTGATTTTTAGTTCATTAGTTATGGGAATTGCGGGGACAGGAAGTTTTAAAAAATTAGGACGTTTGGGTTTAAAAGCACTTATTTGGTTTGAAGCAGCGACAACGGTAGCTTTGATTATTGGACTAACTACAGCAAATGTATTGAAACCAGGTGTGGGCATAACCTTGCCCGTTAGTATTGATGCGACAAATGCTCAGCAGATGGCAAGTAAATCTGTTGATTTGATGCAGGCTATTATTAATATTGTTCCAATTAATATTATTGATAGTATGGCTAAGGGAGATATGTTGCAAATTGTCTTTTTTTCGACTTTTTTTGGGGTAGCAGTAGCTGCTATCGGGGAAAAAGGAGATTCTATAATAAATTTAACTACCAGTATTGCTGAAACAATGTTTAAATTTACGGCATATGTTATGCGGTTGGCACCATATGGAGTATTTTCCATGTGTGCTTTTGCTGTAGGAAAATTTGGTGTGGCCATGTTATTTCCCTTAGGAAAATTAGTGTTTGGTTTGTATTTTGCATTATTTATATTTTTAACCTTATTATTTGGATTTGTGTCATTTTTTTTTAAAATTAATACATATCATTTACTACGAGTTATTAAGGAACCAGCATTGCTTGCATTCACTACAACAACCAGTGAATCGGCTTTACCGATAGCTATGAAAAACTTGGAACGATTTGGTGTACCTAAAAATATTGTTACTTTTATATTACCGACAGGATATACATTTAATCTAGATGGTGGAACACTCTACAGTGCTATGGCATTGTTTTTTATTGCTCAGTTATATGGTATTAATTATTCTATAAGTCAACAAATTATGATTATGATTACTTTAATGTTGGCTACTAAAGGTATTGCATGTGTGCCAAGTGGTTCTTTTATTATTGTGGCTGGAACAGCAGCATCGCTCGGCTTACCTATGGAGGGAGTTGCTCTTTTGATGGGTGTTGATCGTATTTTAGATATGGCTCGAACAGGGTGTAATTTAATCGGCAATTGTGTGGCTTCTGTTGTAATTGCGCGTTGGGAACATCAACTTCCTGAAGAAACATTACAACTTGGTTACAAAAAAAATTATAATGAATAATAAAAAAGTAAGTTTCTTGCGGGGGTATCATAGAGTACTAGAAAATGGCCGTATAACAATAAATTTATATTAACTTATTTCTAACTGTGGAGTTTTAGATAAGTGGTGATTCTATAGAGGGGGCTTTAACTTCACCTTATAAAGAAAGGAAAATGTATAATATTTTATTTTTACAAATATTGTGCAAAAAGACTTCAATGAATATTGAATATTATTATAATTTTGTAAGAATTGTAGAATCTGGCACAATCTCTAAAGCAGCTAAAGAATTAATGATTGCACAACCAGCTCTCAGTATTCAGCTTAAAACCCTTGAAAATTTTTATGGAACTCAATTAATTACAAGAGGAGCACATCATATACATCTAACCGATACTGGTAAAATTTTGTATGAAAATGCAAAAAAAATTTGTTTGATTTCAAATTCTATATATGAAGATATTAATCTCCAAGTTAGAGGTAAAAAAGGTACATTACATATCGGACTATGTCCATATTATAAAGAGCCCAGTATATTTGATCCGTTACAAGCTTTTAGTACAACTTATCCTGAAATGAATTTTGATATTTATGAAGAAAGTTCTTCACAGATTATGTTCCATTTGAAAAATGGTGATATTGAGTTGGGAGTTGTTCACAGTGATTCAGCAATACCTTCTTGTTTTAAAATAGTATTTTTTGTTAATGAACACTATTTAGTTGGATTTAGAAAAGAAAATTCTTGGATTGAGCCGAAAAAAAAGGTCCTTCCCTTAATATCACTTAAAGGAATTCCTTTAAGTTGCAGTCGTGGTATATATAATAAAATTATGAATTGTTGTTTGAAATCAGGATTTGTACCTAAAATTTATAGCCAATCTACAACACGTAGCTTATCATTAACATGGGCAGTAAATGGGAAATGCGTTGCTATATTTCCAACTTTGGTTTCTGTTGATAAATTGAATATGAATGGTGATGGCCTTTGGTATCGTTGTCTTAGAGGTGCAAATTTAAAAAGCAATCGTTGTTTTATTATGATGCGAAACCATAAATTATCGCCGACGGCACAAATATATTTGGAATATACAAAAGAATACTTTAAGCAAAATCATATTGATGTGTATATAACGGGAATAGATTTATAATGATTTCGCATAGTGATATTATAAAAGTATAGCTATAAAATATATTAAATGATACTATATTATATTTAAACTTTGCAGGTAAATAATCATCTGTGATAATAAAAATAACGTGAACCATTACCATTTTGTATAATGAAATGATGAAATAAAAATCATACAAATCAGAACAAAATATAGGATGTCAAAACAATCCATTAGCAAGATAAGAAGTGTTGTAGTTGTATGAAGTAATTGTTTTTTATAGAGTATACGCAATGAAAAAATGGTAAGGTAACTTCTATTTGCTGATGTATATATGAATAATAGACTGTCCAATACTGACTATGACAAATGAAGGTCGACTTAAGTCCATATTTTGAAAGTAACCATGGAGCGCAGTGAAGAAATATCCACTTGTATGAGAAACACTAGAGTATTAAAAGGTTTTTCAAAATCTGCAAATTCTATCTACATCTAAGCAAAGATTGCCGCTTTACTTTCTATAATGGCATGAAAACTTATTTAGTTGTTGTGGGATTACCCGATATATGTTTTTGGATGTTAGCGTAATGGGAAAACGTGGATTTGCAAAGCGTTGGGAGTTCTCCTCGGGGGCATTGGTAAAATTGCCGTAGTTACAATTTATAGATGTATTCTATTTAGTATTACTTCAATTTACTGCATTGATTCAGAAAAATTGTTTGATGAGTGAATTGGCTGCCAATTCATTATGGATTCATTTTTGTAGGAATTTTCTGATTATAGATAAAGAATATGTAGCGGTAAGTATATACTTTTTTTATAGTATGGAGAATACCTTTTTATTACATATTAAAAGAATGTAGTATTGTTTTTGAATGGAAAACTTACGAATTGAAAGACATATATATAATGTATATTATAAAAAGTGCTTGATTTCAATAATATACAGGATTCTGAAAAGGTATGTGAAAGTTCATCCAATAGAGGAGCTATTTATATGAAAAAATATCAAAATATTATTGTATTTATTAATGAAGAAATTAATTCAAACCAAATATTAGAACAAACCATTGCGATGGCAACGGCGTTTGAAACAACAATTACCTTGGTCTATATAGTAAATATTGCGTCTGTTATTTCTAAATTTCATCAGTGTTCTAATATAGAAGAAATTGAGTTCGATATAAATAAACAAGGGGAGGAAATGCTAAAAAAATTCTCCGAAATAATTCCACAATATATAAAAGTTAAAGGAGTTATTAAAGTTGGATCTCTGAGTTCAGTAATTTTATCGTTTGCAAAAAAATATAATGATGTTTTTATTATCATTGATAATCAAATATTTGGATTACCGAGAAAAATATGTATAAGTAATTATAGCCGATACGTGATAACACATTCTGATTGTACGATTTTGATAGTAAAATAAGTACAATTAATGTAAACTGCATAAACCAGTAGAATCCATAACTGCAATATCTAAAGATATTTTATAGATAGTGTCAAGTTATGTTTGCAAAAATCATTAAACTTCGGATGGCGGTTACGCAACTTTTGCTAAGAAAAGTAAGGTGAACCTCTTTGTCAAGACCAATTTTTTATGGGACAATCCCCGATTTTGTGTAACCCTTCGAGTGGTGTAAAATAAAATTACATCATACGGAGTGGGGGGATTTTGGTACAAAGAAAACGCAGTCTAGAAGAAATGGAACGTCGTGCTAAAATTCGTGAATTGTTGCAAACGAGCAACATCACCAGCATGGATGATATTCAGAATTTATACAAAGATACGATTGCCGAATTTATGGAAAACGGATTGGATGATGAATTAGGGTACAGCAAATATGACTACAAGAACAAGGATACAACTAACAGTCGTAATGGGCATAGCCCTAAGACTTTGCGCACCCGTTTCGGTAATGTAGATATTGCCGTTCCTTGAGACCGCAACGGAGACTTTGATCCGGTGATCCTGAAAAAGAATCAAACCAGTATCAAACACCATGTAGAAAAAAGATTATATCGATGTATGCCAAAGGAATGACAACTCGTGATATGGAAACACATATTCAGGATATGTATGGGTTAGAGATATCGGACACGACCATCAGCTGTATTTCAATTGTTTCCGAAATTGGATATTGAATATGGATACGGTATTTACAGCAAAAAGGAACACTCTAGAGAAGTGTTCCTCTGACAAGTAAATTATTAAGTTGTCTCAATATTTGACAAAAAAGCTGAAAACGTATTAATGGTTATTGATGAGGAAAATGTATGTGCGTCTATTATTTAGAAGCATTCTAGGAATAGCGA
>Ga0163159_1004414_pt1 | contig 10089 bp, 12 predicted proteins | sample BioMet9_FD_108702 | JGI IMG/M metagenome (GOLD analysis project Ga0163159, IMG submission 108702) | Microbial communities from bioreactor (seeded with sewage sludge) at Lawrence Berkeley National Lab, California, USA - Biofuel... | ecosystem: Engineered > Bioreactor > Anaerobic > Unclassified ... | reverse complement strand
TTTTGAGGGCATAATTGGTTTCTCCTTTCAGACATAAAAAAAGAGCATAGCGTGATATTGCGGCTATGCTCACCATTTCAATTTAATTACCATGTGTATTTCAGGGGTTGTGCTTTAGGAAGTGTATGATTCTTTGCATTTGTTTCTTCCTGCTGGTTCATCCAGCTGTTGACTTTTTCCAGTCGATAATAAATACGGCTGCCGGTTTGAATAAAAGGTAATCCGTCTTGCAATCGCATTTTTCGGACTGTCCAATGGGATATGCCTAATATGGCAGCTAAATCCTTTTCTGTTAGTAAATGATCAGTATTCATGTAAAACACCTCTTTTGATTTTTAGTAACAAACAACGGCAAAATCATGCTAATGGTTTGCTACTATTACTAATTAGTTAGTAAATTTGTAACTTTTTACAACGTCTTACAAAATAAGAACAGACAATGATTCTACTAAAGGAAAATATGGCTGATATCTCAGATATATAATATATAATCGTAATTGGTTAACTTTTTCACTGGATATGGAAGAAAAAGTTTATTTTATTCTTTGTTTTGGACAAAATATGGAGGCTAGCCGTGTGAGCTAGCCTCCTATATGGTTAATTCCTCTTTGTGATGATGCTTTTTATTATGATGGTTATAGTTATATTAAGTGACTTTGTTCCCGAATGTACTGTATGGCGCCTTCTTTCGGTATTTTCCAAATTCGGTTCTGCCGAAAGCACTTTACCTTACCGGATGCTACTAACTTGTAAGCAGCGTTTTTTCCAATGGATAACATGGCAGCAAATTCTTCAACAGTTAACAAATCTTCAAAATCATCAAACATGATGATGCACCTCTTCCTATGATTTTTATTTATTTTAATGTTAGTAAAATTTTGAAGTTTGTAGATTATATATGAATGTTTTAAAAATCGTACCTATGATGGAAAAATCAATATGATAGGTTACCGGCGACTCTCAACGTGCAGGTAATTATCCAAGGCGTCTGCCGTGATCAGCCATGTTTTTCCGACTTTGTAGACAACAAGATTTCCTGATCGAATTTATTGTAATAGATCCAGTAGCCTTGCAACTTACGGACAGTAAGGACAAGGTGGACAGTATAAAAATTATTTCATTTTGAGCTGGATGCTTACGACCGTTGCAGTGTTATCTAGCATCATATTATCAATCTGCATGATGGGGATTTGTGTACTTTTTTAATGGCATGCTGTTATTATTTTCATAATGGATAAGGACTTGGAAATGTCCAAGTCCTTTATATTTGAAAATTCCTCTTTTTTGATGTTCTAATATTTAATTGTACGTTTTATAGTAAATAGCTTTGCTCACAGATATATTGGATATTCCTTCCTTTTGGAATCGTCCTATATGCGGTTTTGGAAAAAACACTTTAATAGCTTGCTGGCAGGATTTTTTCTAATGGAAAACATTTCAGTAAACGCTTCAACAGTTACGAGATATTTATAGATATCAAACATGATGATGCACCTTTTTCCTGTATTTTTAATTATTGGTATGTGGGTGCAATATAAGATGATTTGTATAGATATAAAATTATTACTAAATAATGATAAATCAATAATAATCAATTCGAGCTTTTATAGGGTTTGATGGATCGCAGGTACTTTTCCAAGTCGGATACCTGAATTTTCCAAGCTTGCCCAGACTTATAAGCGCTCAATTTTCCGGAATGAATCAACTTATATACAGTTAAGCTACTGCATTGCATCAAACTGGCAACTTCAGATACATGTAAAACAACTTTTTCGATTTTTATGACCTCCATGATGAATGCCTCCTTCCTTTTTTTATTTACAAGTATGTTAGTGCTTTTTAACACTAAGAAGATTATTTTTAAGTTAAGGAAGTGGACTTTTTACCATAAGGTTTCAAAGAATTTAAAGTAGAGCAACAGACGTTTGTTGTGATAAAATATAAGAAGTGAATACACTCATCAAAGAGGCTATGACATATGGACAATCATACATATATTGCAATTGACCTGAAGTCGTTTTATGCCTCTGTGGAATGTGTGGAACGCAACATGGATCCCTTGACGACTCACCTTCTGGTAGCAGATAAAAGCCGGACGGGAAAACGATATGTGTTGTCATTTCACCGTCGCTTAAGGATTGCAGTATCTAAGACGGGCAAGATTATTCGAAGTTGTGTACAAGGTCAAGGATGTCAATACAAAACGGTATTTCATGACTCCCCATTATGCGTTTACGGGTGCTCATTTTGATGATACTAATCGTAATAAATTTAGCTGATATTTGAAAAATGTTATAATGAAATCGAATGTTTGATAAGAAGAGAGGTATTTTGTGACAGAATTGATATGTTCCGAAATAAATTTTATTTGGATTAAATGCCGTTATTGTTGGTTTTTCAAATATATAATGTGCATTATTATGCTATGAGAGACAATTTATAAATGAGGAGAGATAAAGAATGGAAAACAAATTACAACAAGAAATAGAAAACATGTCAAAATCTATCAAAACAGATAATTATCCAATGTCAATTGGCGAACTTTCCAATTTATATATTGAAGGCGACTTGAATATTAGTCCTGTGTATCAAAGAATGTTCAGATGGGATATTACCCAGCAGTCTGCATTAATTGAGTCCATTCTTCTTGGAATTCCCATTCCACCCATTTATGTATATCAGAATGAAAAGGGGCAGTGGAATTTAATTGATGGACAGCAAAGATTATCTAGTATTTTTAAGTTTATGGGGATACTTAAAGGTGATCCGGAATCTCCGAATGATAGTCTTAACGAAGCGTCAGAGTTAGTGAAAACAAAATTTTTGCCGGCCCTTAAGGGAAAATATTGGAACAATGAAAATGAGGAAAATTCTCTAACGGATGCTCAAAGACGATACATAAAACGATCAAAACTATTGATTATTATTATTGATAAAAGCAGTGATGAATTTGCTCAATATGAAATGTTTCAAAGATTAAATACTGGAGGGAGTCACCTTAGTCCACAGGAAATAAGAAATTGTATATTAGTTATGAAAAATGAGACAGTTTATTCCATATTGAAAGATCTGAGCCAGTATGATAATTTTATGAATGCAGCTCCAATTTCTGAAAAGGACTCTGAAGAACAAGGTTATTTAGAATTAGTCGTAAAGTATATGGTGTTGAGATATTCAAAATTTGAAGTTAGTGATTCAGATAATTATAATAATTTTTTAACGGATGAAATTCTGGTTTTGATAAATGATAAAATAATTGATTTTGAAAAGGAAAGAAAACTCTTCAAGCAAACTTTTGATTTAGTCTTTAAGGTAATGGATGAGAATGCTTTCAAAAAATTTGACACAGAAAAGCAGAAAAATATAGGCGCCGTATTAGTTGGTGCATATGAGGCGATTATACCAGGATTAACAGAAAATATTGATTATTATTCTAATCATGAGCAAGAATTGAAAGAGAAGATAAATAATATATACGAGGATGAGTCTTACTTGGCAGCTACTAAGAGAGGCGTTCGACCTGTAGGCAGAATTAAACGTCTGGTGATCTTTAGTAAGGAGATTTTTAGGCATGAATCATAAGTTAAACATTAAGTCTCTCGAAGATTTAGAAGATTTTCTTAATAATGATCTTGCGTGGAGAAAAAAAGAGATGATTTCTCTTAAAATGATGGTAGACAAAGATCAAGTAAATGAGGCTATTTTGTTGCGAGCGGGAATAGCATTACTTTGTGCACATTTTGAGGGATTTGTAAGGTATGGTTCAAACTGTTATGTTTCATACGTATCTACACAGAAAGTTGCATGTGAATCTTTAAAAAACAGTTTTATTGCGATGAAAATGGTCAAGGAATTTAAATCATGTTCTGCATCTGAAAAACATAGTGTACATGCTAAACTTCTCGATAAATATTTAGGTTATAAAGAAAAAAAATTTCAGATAAATATAACGGATGGAGAAGGTGTAATAAGTACACACTCCAATCCAGGATCAAGTGAACTTAAAGAAATATTGGCAGCATTAGGTATAGAATCTGATTTATTTGAAACTAAGGCACATTACATTGACGAATCTCTTTTAAAAAACCGCCATAAAGTAGTTCATGGAGAACCGGCTAATTTAGAACGGAGCGATTTTTTAAGTACGTTTTCTATAATTATGGATTTGATTGAAAACTATCGAAAACTCATTATTCATTCTGCAGAAAACAAAGATTATCTAAAAGGAGCAATTTCTCGTGGAAACAAATTACCAAGTACCGACGCCAAGTGAATATGTGAGTTTGATGTTGAATTACGCTGGATATCAGGATCATTTATATGGTAAACGTATCTTAGAAAATTCGTGTGGTGAGGGCAATATATTGGTCGAGATTGTAAAGCGATATATTCAAAGTGCAATAAAAGAACGCATAGATAGTGATGAAATTATTAGAGGTTTGGAATGTGATGTTATTGCTTTTGAAACAGACTTAGATTGTATAATAAAATGCAAGAAACGTTTAAATAATATTTCTGAGCAATATGGTCTCAGAAATATTATGTGGAATATTAAACAGCAAGACTATTTAATGTATAAACATACGGAATATGATTTTATTATAGGAAATCCACCATATATTACATATCATAATCTAAATGAGAAACAAAGAAATTATTTGCGTAGACATTTTGAATCTTGCAAAAAAGGGAGATTTGATTATTGTTATGCCTTTATAGAGAAATGTTTAAAAGAAATGAATGAAAATGCAAAATTAGTATATTTGGTACCTTATAGTGTTGTGAGAAATAAATTTTCTTTGATGCTACGTAATATGATTCTTCCTCAATTGGAAGAACTTTATGATTATAAAGGGATACAAATTTTTCCTAATAGAGTTACGTCCTCCGTGATTTTAGTTTGTGGAAATATAAAAAATAAAAAAGATGTTTTATACCATAATATGTATAAAGGAACGAAACATTATTTGCCAAAAACTTTGTTTGGAGATTCGTGGATCTTCGACAAAGGGAAAAAGGGGAGCTTTAGATTTGGGGATTATTTTAAGGTCAGTAATAGTGTTGCGACCCTTTGTAATGATGTGTTTCTCTTTGAGAAATATGGGATAAGGGATGATTTGTATATATTGAAAGATGGGAAAGTTGAAGAAACGTTAGTATATGATGCGATAAGTACTAAAAGCAAAAAAAGAATGAAAAAAACGGGAAAGCTTCCAAAAATAATTTTTCCATATAAAGTAGTCAATCAGAAAGTAAAACATATAAACGAAGTTGAATTTAAAAAAAATTTTCCTAATGCATACCAGTATTTACTTAAAAAAAGAGAACAACTGGGGAAAAGAAAAGTATCAGAGACAGTTCATTGGTATGAATATGGGAGAAGTCAGGCGATATCAGATATTTTTTCTTCTCCTAAATTGATTATGCCTATGATTTTGACGCATGATGTGCATGTATATATGGCCAATAAAAATGCTATTCCATATGCAGGTTATTACGTAAAAGCTCTTAATGATATGACTTTGGCAGTTGCAAAAAAAATTTTGGAAAGCAAAGAATTTTATGAATATGTTACACACTGTGGTACACCGACAACTCCTACATCTTATAGAGTGTCTGTGAAAGATATTTGTAACTACTATTTTGATTTATGAGCATAATACTAATTCTGATGTAAAAAAGAAACATATAGTTCAAATTAATTGGTGTTTTGCAAATGTATATTAAGGAGAAGAAATGAGAGCTATGGATTTTCATGGAATCACTGATTTGCTAAAGTTGCCTCCTGCTATTTTAAGTGCATTGGCAGTTGCAAGTGGGGCAATATTATTTTTGCCAGATACTTTTGTTAACATGTTATACATGTTGGAATTTCGTAAAAACTATGGGTTCACGCTTGGTCTTGTATTCTTAATTTCGACATCCATAGTAAGCATATATTTTATTGTGAAAATTGGTAAGATTGTATTTGATTTTATAATAAGTAAACAATTGCGAGCGTATAGAATAAAATTTTTGAAAGAGATGAGTCCACAACATGTGCAGTTAGTAAAATTATTTTTGCATGAACCCACACATACTTTGGAAGTTCCAGTGAACGATGGAATGATAATTGAACTATCACATTACGGGATAATATCTCCTGCCGGTTCTACACAGTTAGTGAGTTGGAGTTTAATTCATCCTCAAATTCGAATTAAATATTTTCTTCAACCTTGGGTGGAGAAACTTATTGAAACTGATATAGAATTGAAACATAGATTTGATTTGTAAAGATAGTTTTGTTTATTAATATTTTATGGAAGAGGTGATTAATTTGGAAAGTTTTCTGCAAGTAGCTACTTTGATTAGTGCAGTGGCTACGCTTATAATGGCGTTTTTAAACTGGCGTGTTATAAAGGAGATACAAAAGAATAGAGAAAGTGAGAACAGACCCTTTGTAATTGTTTATCTGATACAGACTGAATTTTTAATTCACTTTGTATGTAAAAATATTGGTAAAGGCATGGCCGGAAATATTGAAGTAACGTTTGACAAAGATTTAAAGGATAGTCTAGGAAAATCCATTAAAGATATATTATTTTCGAAAACCATTCCTGATATGCCCCCACAATATAAAATTGAAACTTTACTAACTGGAACGGTTGCTGCATGTAATCGTGAAGATAAGTATGAAACGTATACTGTGAATGTAAAATACGATTCGGAATTAGGACATAGCTATTCGGAAAATTACCATTTAGTTATCGTGCCAAATCCTGATAAGCAATTCATTTTATCTAACGAAACAAAAATGGCGAACAGTCTGGAAAATATCGATAAAGGTATCAATCAGCTTGTAAAAAGTTTACATGACTTAGGAGAAAAGAAATTGTAAATACAAATGATGTTAGTATGTTGAATACTGAGTTAACCTTTCCTTGTAACTTGTACAATAAGTAGATGTTGGAATTCCATTTTATTACAGTTATATATTATATACATGACTTAGCAGTGTTACGAATGACATCGTAACCCCCTGCAGAGGAACATAGTAACATAGAAAACAGCTGGCCCGGACGCTTAGTAGTCTGGGCTTTTTGCTGTTTGAATGGGGTAACAATTATATTGCATATATCATATAAGGAGGAATTCATTATGAAACAAGGACGCACATTACAGGAAATAGGTACCGAGTTAACACGGCAGCGGAAGAGCCGGAAAGATTTTTTGGCCGATACCCGGAATCTGGAAATGGAGACGACAGACGGCGTATCAAAATTAGCAGTACTACTTGGCAATACAGAGAAACAATATACCGTAGGACCGATCGCCCATCAACAGATTGCATCCCGATTGCAGATTCCGTACCGGTACTATCAGAAGATGCAGCAGGAATTCCCCATGCTGTTGGATGAAAGCGTGAACGGTTGGTTCCGGCAGACACCGGAACGACGCATGGTCCGGGTACTGGATCACAACGTCCGGGCATTTTTGTCCGATCGCTACCGCAGATTAGACCATTTGGAGTTATGCAGTGCCGTGTTGCCGGTGATTCAGGAGATGAAAGGTGCCGAGATTACAAGTTGTGACGTCACTGACGCTCATTTGTATTTGAAGGTCATTAACAGGAAGCTGAAGGAAGAAGTGACGGTAGGGGATGTCGTACAGGCCGGATTTGTGATTAGCAACAGTGAAATCGGATTAGGCAGCTTACGGGTGGAACCGTTGGTATTTCGCTTGGTTTGCAAGAATGGTTTAATCATCAAAGACTATGCCCAGAAGAAATATCATGTGGGACGGCAAATCAATGAACAGCCAAACGATGCCTATGAACTCTATTCCGATGAAACACTGGCCCAGGATGATAAAGCCTTCTTTATGAAGGTACAGGATATTGTCCGTAGTGCTGTCGATGAGACAAAATTTCATCTTTCTGTCCGTAAATTACAGGAAACCAAACAGATTCCACTCACCCATAATCCGGTAGAAGCGGTAGAAGTACTGGCAGATACCTTTCAGCTCAATCAGAACGAACGGGGCGATGTACTGCGCCAATTGTTTTTAGGAAAAGACTGCAGCCGGTACGGATTGATTAATGCGGTGACAGCTGCCAGCCAGTTATCTGAGTCTTATGAGCGGGCTACAGAATTAGAACGGATTGGTGGAGAATTATTAGCCTACCCGGTTCCAAAGGCATTACTATCTGGGCAGCAGCCAACGAAACCCATGCGTAATGTAACGTCCGATCTGCCACGGCTGACGGTTGTAAAATAAACAAGTTTATTTATGGCGGCTATACAATACAAACTATATATTTCGTTACATCTTTCTCTGGATACTATGGTATCCGGAGCTTTTTTTATTGGGAGGAAACAACATGCGTCATACACATACAAGCCAGCACCCGTTGACGGAAAAAGAATTATTGGCTGCGTTTTTACCGAAAAGCTGTATCAATCAGCTGCTTCGGGAATATCAAAGCTTATACCACATTTTATTGCATACGTCGGAGGCGCAATTACAGACTATTCCCGGTGTCGGACGGAGAAACGCAAAAAGGATCACGTACCTCCGGGAGGTTATCACAAGAGTAGAGGAAGAACGAACAAAACCGATCGCCAGTATCACCTGCTTGTCTGAAGTCATCCAATGTTTTCAGTTTCTAGCGGACCGGCAGCAGGAAGAACTTTGGGCCTTATTGTTAGATGCCAAAAACCATATCTTACAAAAGAAACAAATCACAATCGGTACGGTTAATGCGTCTCTGGTTACTCCTCGGGAAGTATTCCATGCTGCCGTACAGCAGATGGCAGCGGCAGTGATTGTGATCCACAACCATCCCTCTGGTGATTCATCCCCGAGCAAACAGGATACGACAATGACGAAACGATTATTAGAGGCAGGTACACTAATGGATATCCAGCTATTTGATCATATCATCATTGGAAAGTATGACTGCTATAGTTTTCGGAAAGCCATGAGCGAGTTATGGAAGGAGGATGAGGAATAAGATGAACCAGCTGCAATTGATCGTAGAGGCCAATCTGCCGGGACGGATGGCGCTGCAGGTCGGCCGTGTATCCATCGGTTTGATTCAGACACAGACAACACGGCAAATATATATCGCTGTCCAGGATGAAGATCATAAAGTAATGGAATTGAATCTTCCAACAATAGCACCTACACATGATACAAAATGTGCTATTCCTTACAACGGATTAAAAAAACTACAAGAAGGAAGTGAATAAGATGCCGGCCACACAATTTATCTGCCCGGATGGACAGCATATTTCGATTCTGCAATGCCTGACAGCCTGTCCAAAACAGACCCGATGCATGTTTTTGCCAACACTCCGTGCCATTGCTAAATCGGTGAATCGGCCGATTACAGAACCGACGGTGACGGAACTGATTGCCGGAGTACGGGAAACGTATTTAAAGAAAACCATGTCCTATGCCGTATCGCCCCAGCGTATTCTTTATGCGCTGCAGGGACAAGCCGTTCATACGATGCATGAGCGCTGTACGCAGGGTGAAATCTTAAGCGAGATCCGATTGAAGGACCAAATTACCAGTGGCCAGTTTGACCTGTATGGTAAGATTCTGGATACGGAAGAAGGAGTCTTAGGCGATTTAAAAGTCACGAGTTCCTATAAACTCATGAAAGCATTGGGAATATATAAACAGAAGGTTCCTACTGGAGAAATCTATAAAACCGGATCCAGAAAAGGGCAGCTGAAATACAAGACGGTTCTTTGTTACGACGGCGTACGACAGGTATGGGATTGGGCGGTACAACTCAACTATTACCGGATGCTGTTGGAACAGGCAGGATTTCCGGTACACCGGATGTATATTCAGGCACTATGCCGGGACAGTGGGCTGCGTATTGCTGCCGAACGGGGAATTGACCAAGCCTTATATATTATTCCCATTTACAAAATCAATAATTGGTGGATTAATCGCTATTTCAGCCGCAAAGCAGCACTGCTGCAGCAGGCAAAAGATACCCATATCCTACCGCCGATCTGTTCTTCCCGGGAGCGATGGCAGAATCGGAAATGTCTGGATTACTGTGACGGCAGGGAGTTCTGCCCCTATGGCAGA
>Ga0163159_1004394_pt1 | contig 10110 bp, 6 predicted proteins | sample BioMet9_FD_108702 | JGI IMG/M metagenome (GOLD analysis project Ga0163159, IMG submission 108702) | Microbial communities from bioreactor (seeded with sewage sludge) at Lawrence Berkeley National Lab, California, USA - Biofuel... | ecosystem: Engineered > Bioreactor > Anaerobic > Unclassified ... | reverse complement strand
AGATCGCGGATCGCGTCCTCCCAGCCTCTGGCAAGCGATGTTATATCTTCATCCAGTGTATGTGAAGACAGCGATTTCTTTGTGGCTACGAGGCATCTTCCAAACTCATCATGAATACGCATTTTCGTCGCCAGAAGCTCCTTGTCGTGATTGATCTGCATAATATTGGCAAGCAGATTTTTCTGACGTTCATGGAGCATGGACAGACGTTCATTATTCTCATACAGCTTCTCGCTTAAGCTGTACAGTTCCGTAAAATCCGCCGCTTCGATCTGAACGGTCGATGGAACCTCTTCATCCATTACATGACGTTCGAAACGCCAGACTGTGCCATCCGTCATTTCATATACTACGCGGTCTTCTGATATAGCGTCATCCGTATTTTCACTGAACCAGGGCTTGCACAGTCTGACCGCTCCCGTTATATGATCCGAACGGAGCAGTTTGTACCATAAATCATTCGCATCTAAAACCGTTCTGCCTGTCATGACAAATGCCAGATCATTCATCATCTTATTCACAAGAATCGGCCTGCCATCCATCGTAGAAAACACAAGCCCGCCGGGGTATGAATCAATTGCTTCACGGACCGCACTTACTGCGTGCTGCCTTTCACGAAATCTAAGATGCATACCGGTCCGCCTCCTCTCGAAGAATAAGTCTGTAACCTCCGGGAATCATCTGCCAGTCCGTATCACAGCATTTTATACCCAAGCGTTCTGCCGCCTCCACGGGCGGCTCCGCAGGGATCTTTCCGCCTGACTGAACCGATATTGAAAAAGAAGACGGACTTTCCACCGCCGTCAGAACACAGGCAGGCGCAAACCGCTCATATTCAAGCAAAAATTCCAGCATGTCAAACAGATACAGTGAAAATTCCGATGAAAAAGCAGTTTTCCCTTTCCAGGTCATGGCTGCCCTGATTCCAAACTGGTTCAGGCTGCCGATCATATCCCGAAAGCTGAATTCAAGATCTGCTTCATCCAGATGTCCGTTCTCCTGCTCGAGAAGGCGCAGATTGCACCGGCGCTTAACGTATGTACCGATCAGGCAGATCTGGCAGAACAGCAAATCCTTATCCACTGCGGTTTCCCGCTTTCTTAAAAGCTCTTTAAGCAGCGAAAGCTCTCCTCCCACCTCTTCTGTAAGCAAGTCGTAGATATGATTCTGAGCCTGAATTCTGGCTTCTTCCGACTTTGTCTTCAGTTCCTCGCTAAGCAGGGTACTCTCCTGCTCAAGCTCCCCGGCAGTTTTATTCAAATCCGCTATTACCGGGCGGATTCTTGAAACATCCTTCTGCCAGATCAGGTAACCGCCATGAATCCGGTACGAATGATATTCCACCGTATTGCCGGCAGATGCCGTTCCGTCCTCCTTAAGCCTTTGAAATATATTCTCATCCAGTACCGGCGAATGCCGTGATTTCAGAAAGACACTCCCGTCCTCCCGTACGATCTGCATTGCAACCGTAGAACGGTCAAAAACCATATCGTACTGTGTGTTTACAGGCACAAGTCCTACAAAAATACACGCTTCCCATTCCATTACTTCAATAAAAAAAGCACCCGCAGAAAATTCAATCAGTTCAACCGTAACAAAAAACGAAGAAATTGTATATGGGATGCAGAATGCCGGCAGCAGAATAACCTCACAGAGCGGAAGCATTTTATACAGAAGCGACCTTTCATGCAGGAACATATTTCTGCGGAATATCACGGCAAGCCTGGCAGCGATCAGGCATCCTGCCCATATAAACATTATAAAGGTTCCGGCATTAGGATGAAAATACAAATTTGGCTGCGGTTCGCCGGCTATTGTATAATACATGAAATGATGGTATTCATTCGTAACCGCCAGCAGTATGAGCAGTGCCGCAGGCAGGGCAAGAAAATACCATTGCTTCCGGAATCTGTAGCTCTCCGCCTTTCCAAGACCAAACGCGGCAAACAGGCCGAACAGAGGAATGGTTACTGCCGGCACGCTGATTAAATACCCGCTGATCCGCAGCATATAAAGATTTTGATATAAAAAAGCTTCCTGCACAAAACGGACAGTCAGCCAGAACACCATTGACAGCATCTCCGCGTACAGGAAAATCCGCATTGTCCTCTGCATAACCCTGCACCGGATCAGATACCACCAGAACGCAACAAGCAGCAGATAGACACCATAGACAACCACCGCATAGAAATGGTCCGAAGGATAAAAATTCCTGCAGATCTGCCTGTATAAGGAAACAGCACAAAGAATCAGAAACGCTGTGCCTGTGTATAAAGTTGTTTTTCTGCTTTCCTTCATAACATAATTCCTCAAAATCGGTTTGTAAAATTTATCCAGATTGCATATCTGCTGTTATTATACCATACTGAAAAGCATGCCTGCCCTACCCGATCAGGTAGTTTTCAGTTTTTCAGGGCAAAAAAAGGAGAAGAGACAGCCTGCTCTTCTCCCAGATAATCATTACTTTCCCATTTCACTTGTAACAGGGCCCTGTTCCCATGGGACCGATTCACTGACCATATCACCGCCTGCCCTGCATATGGCATCAATAAACGTCCTTCTGGCAGCCACATGGGCTGTATGCAGCCGGAATTCCTTTGTTCCGCGCATATCCGTCCGCGGTGAAAGTCCTTCGATCGACTTGTCGGCAATCAGCTTCACGGTATCCATACTCACTGTGCTTCCCGCCGCAGCGTGCTCTGCCGCAGCCGCACGAATCGGCGTAGGACCCATAACGGCAAATGCCATGCGCATATCCAGAATCGTTTTCTTATCATCACTGAGCTTCACATTTGTGGAACATCCTGTAATATCAACATCCATTGCATTGCGCAGACCATATTTCCAATGGCTTCCGTAATAGCCGCTGTAAGAAGCCTCCGGTATCAGAAGTGCTGTCAGGATCTCTCCTCTTTCAAGCCTGACGCCTGTTCCGTCAGTACGGTAGAACTCGGCAATAGGCATTGTTCTTACCCCGTCCGGACCGGTTATTTCCGCAATGGCATCATATGCAAAAAGCGTCGCGCCGCTGTCCGCGCCCGTATGAGCGTTGCAGACATTGCCGCCGATCGTTCCGATATTGCGGATCTGCGGTCCGCCTACCTTATCGACAGCTTCTCCGAGAGCCGGTACGTACTTCCGGATCACTTCACTGGCTGTTACATGAGAAAAAGAAGTCAGCGCGCCAATCCGGATCGTATGATCAGCCTCCAGTGTCACACCGCGCATTTCATCTGCCAGATAAATGCTTATTATATCACAACCCGCAAAAAGGCCGCTTCTCATCTGTATCAGCAGGTCGCTTCCTCCCGCCAGAATCCTGGCTTCCGGGTGCTCAGCTTTCAGCTTTACAGCTTCCGCAACAGTATTGGCCTCATAGACTTTTCCGAAATCATACATAGTCCTTTACCTCCTCAAAGATCCCTGCCTTTGTAAAGGCATCAAACAGCCGGTGAGAATTTACAGGCAGATCATCGAATTCAATTCCTGTTGCCTGAATCAGCGCATTTCGAATAGCCGGAGCGCCGGACAATGTCGGCGGTTCTCCAAGTGACTTCGTTCCATATGGCTGTGTCGGTTCATAATTCTCAACAAACTGCGCATTAAGACGAGGATGATCCATAATCGTCGATATCTTATAGTCAAGGAAATTTCCGTTGACCGGCTGCCCCGTACGCTCATTATACAAAAGCTCTTCATTGCTGCCGAATCCGATGGACATGCTTATTCCGCCATGAACCTGAGCTTCCGCAAGACTGGGATTAATTAAACGGCCGCAGTCATGAACATTGATAATATTTACAACACGGTACTTGCACATCGGGATATCAACCTCAACTTCCGCAATGCTGCATCCGAAGGAAAACGCGTTGCTTCGACCCTCATGGGAGCATTCAGCTGTAATATGCACCGCCCGTCCCTTGTCATAATAAGCGTGCATAGCCAGCTCGGAAAGCGGCATAATCGGATCGCGTGTATCATTGTTGACAATGATTCCCTCATCGATGTCCATCATATCCCTGGAGTATTCTGTCAGTTTTTCAGCAAATGCCAGTATCTTGTCCCGCAGCAGCCTGCCGGTCTCCCAGATACTCTTACCTGCCATAAAGGTTCCGCGCGATGCATAAACACCGAAGCCATACGGCGAAATGTCAGTATCCTGTGTCGAAATCGTATGAACCTGCTCAAACGGAATGCCTACAGCGTCAGCTGCCATTTGTGCATAAACCGTATCGGCGCCCTGTCCTATTTCTGTTTCCGCAAGCTGTATCTGAATACTGCCGTCCTGGTTTAGAATCATCCGGCAGCTTGACATCTCCAGGGCAATCGGGTAAACACTCGTATTGTACCAGAATACGCCCATCCCGATACCTCTCCGGATCGGACCCGTCTGCTTCTTATTATATAAATTCCACTTTCTGTCCCAGTCCATGAACGCCATGCCCTTCTCAAGGCACTGGATATGGCTCGGCCAGCGGTTCACATTGCCTGAAAAATTATCCTTAAAGCCTACGCGCATCAGGTTCTTCTTCCGTATTTCAAACGGACTCATGCCAAGCTCATGCGCAATATCATCAACATGAGCCTCTACCGCAAAGGAGATCTGAGGCATTCCATAGCCACGCATTGCGCCGGCAGGCGTCGTATTTGTAAAAACGGTATAAGCGTCTGACTGATAGGAAGGCGATGTATAAAGCTGCAGAAACGCTCCTGCCTCCTTGGCAGCAATTGCATGTCCGTGAGACGCATAAGCTCCCTGGCGTGAATACGCCTCATACTTCCGGGCAACAAATGTACCGTCTGTTCTGTACCATGTTGTAAAATGAAAATACAGATTGTGACGGACACGGTTGTTCCAGAATGTTTCCTCTCTTGAAGCCTCCAGCTTCACCGGACGTCCGCCTACAGTCGTCGTCAGAAATGCGCAAAGCGGTTCATAAAGAGCATCCTGCTTGTTGCCGAATCCGCCTCCGACATACGGCTTGATGATTTCGACCTGCCCCCAGGGAATGCCAAGTGCCTGTCCCACAATTCTTCTGATCATAAAGGGAATCTGCGTGGAACTCGTGACAATTACTTTTCCCTTCTCAATACGGGCACAGCAGACATGATTCTCAATATGGGCATGCTGCACCGTCGGTGTTCGGTACCACTTGTCAATGCAGTGAAGACCGGGCTCCTTGATCGCTTCCTCCAGGTTGCCGCCCTGAAGCGTTGTATGACTCAATATATTATTCGGAAACCTGTCATGCAGCTGCGGCGCGCCATCCTTGATTGCATCGAGCTGATCAAGAACAAAGGGCAGTTCCTCATATTCTACCTTAACAGCCCTGACTGCCTTCTCCGCCGCAAAATCGTTCTCCGCGATTACCGCCGCGATATCGTCCCCATAGTACCGTACATGCTTTGTAAGCACCAGTCTGTCGGCAACATCCTGATGAGCCGGATCCAGTGTCCAGGGATGACCTGCTGTCGGAAAATAATTCTCCGGAACCTCAAAGCAGGTAACAATCTTTACAACACCAGGTATCTTCTCCGCCTCTTCGGTATGTATTTTCTTAACATACCCATGTGCAATTGTTGCATGTACGATCTTAGCCGAATATGCTGCGGTACCGACCAGATCATCCGTATACTGTGCACGCCCCGTGACCTTATCGAAAGCGTCCACTCTCAGTTCTCTCTTTCCTACGCTTTTAAATTCTGCCATGATCGTTCCTTTCCCGAAACAGGAAGCTGCAGCTGCGCCAAAAAAATTTTTAGCTGTCTGCCAATTACAATTCCATAGTTCCATTGCATAATATAAATTCATATGAAAAAAAGTTTGCAGCCTTTTCGAGGAAAAGTTGTCAAACTTCATTCAACAAGAGTATATCAGAAAGCTTTAAGAATGTCAATTCAAGACTGCGGTCTGATGCCGTTCAAAAAAATTTTTTGATCCGGTTTTCAATTTCCTTACGGTAAAAAAAAGGGAAGAGATAAATGATCTCTTCCCTAAAAAAAATTGTTCTCTTATCTGCCGAATATTTCTGCCGGCCGAATGCTTCCGGACACTAATTGCCCATCTGCTTCGCAACTTCCTCCGCGAAATTCTCCTGCTTCTTCTCGATGCCCTCACCCGTCTCATAACGAATAAAGCGTTTGATCGAAAGAGCAGCTCCGGCTTCCTTGCCGGCCTTTGCAACGTACTGCGCTACAGTTAACTCACTGTCCTGTACATAGATCTGATCAAGCAGGCATACTTCCTTGAGCTCTTTGTTGAGACGGCCGCCGATCATCTTCTCGATGATATCGTCCGGCTTATTTGGATTCTCGGTCTTAGCCTGCGCAAAAAGGATTTCCTTCTCATGGTCGATATAGTCCTGCGGCACTTCACTGTCCGATACATACTTCGGAGACATGGCAGCTACCTGCATAGCGACATTCTTCAGACATTTCCGCACATCGTCATTAATAACATCCGTGCTGCCTTCGACAAGAACGCCGATACGGCCGCCGCCGTGAATATACGAAACGATGCAGCCGTCTGTGGAAAGCTTCTCAAAACGACGGATTTTCAGGTTTTCTCCGATCACTGCGATCTGCTCTGTCAGGACCTCCTGAACGCTCTTCGATGATTCAGCCTTCCATGGCTCAGCAAGGAACGCGTCAATATCATCTGCGCCGGAAGTCAGTGCCTGATCGGCAACTGCTTCTACATACTTCTGGAACTTCTCATTCTTTGCGACAAAATCTGTTTCGGAATTGACCTCTACGATCGCCGCCTTCTTATCGCCATCCATTGCAACTCTTACAAGACCTTCCGCTGCAATTCTGGCTGCCTTCTTAAGTGCCTTCAGTGCTCCGCTCTTACGAAGGAATTCCACTGCGGCTTCCTTATCACCATTCGTCTCTGTAAGAGCCTTCTTGCAGTCCATCATGCCGGCCCCTGTCAGTTCTCTTAATTCCTTAACCTGTGCTGCTGTAATAGCCATATAATTACTCCTCCGATCCTGCTTTCACTTCTTCTTCGGCTGCTTCGCTGTATACTTCTTCCTCCGGTGCAGACGCTTCGCCTTCGCCCTCAAAAGACTCCTCTGCCATCTGAGCTCCCTGGTTTGCCGCGATGACAGCATCCGCCATCTTGGAAACAATCAGCTTGACGGCACGGATCGCATCGTCATTCCCAGGGATTACATATGTAAGCTCCTCCGGATCACAGTTTGTATCCGCAATACCTACAAGCGGGATATTAAGCTTATGTGCTTCCTGAACGCAGATGCGCTCCTTCTTCGGATCTACTACAAAGATAATATCCGGAAGCCGCTTCATGTTCTTGATGCCGCCCAGGTTCTTCTCAAGCTTCTCCCATTCCTTGCGGAGAGCAATAACCTCTTTCTTCGGCAGTACTTCAAACGTACCATCCTCAGACATGCGCTCGATCTCTTTCAGACGGGCAATTCTCGACTGAATCGTCTTGAAGTTGGTAAGCATTCCGCCGAGCCATCTCTCATTCACGTAATACATGCCGCAGCGGTCTGCCTCTGCCTTGATCGCGTCCTGTGCCTGCTTCTTCGTGCCTACAAAAAGTACGGAACCGCCCGCTGAAACCGTATCCGCAATTGCATCATATGCATCATCAATCATACCGACTGACTTCTGCAGATCAATGATGTAAATACCATTGCGCTCTGTGTAGATATACGGAGCCATTTTAGGATTCCATCTTCTCGTCTGATGTCCGAAATGAACACCTGCTTCCAGTAACTGTTTCATTGAAATTACACTCATGTTCCAAACCTCCATTTGTTTAAACTTCCGCATGCTTCATTCAGGACGAAACCGCTCTGCAAAAATACGGAACCTCCGTCCGATCCGCATACGTGCTTTTTTGCGACTTTTTGATTTTATCACAAGTATCGTGTTTTCGCAAGGCTTTTTACCGTGTTTTGCTCTGTTTTCGATACCGTCCTTTTCGCGGTATTCTCAAAAGCTGTTTTCAAAAAAGGAGACAGGCTTCTGCCTGTCTCCTGTGTATCCATTGTTCAATTCCATCAGAACCGCAGATAATATGTAACGCGGACACTGCTTATACAGATTGGAACACCTGTCTGCTGAGCTTCAATCATCTGGCCGCCGCCGATATAGATGGCTACATGTCCCGGTGTCCAGCAGATATCACCCGGCTGCGGGTTTGATACCTTCGTGCCTGCGGCAAGCTGGTCGGAGGAAGTTCTCGGAATACTGATTCCTGCACACGCGTAGCAATACTGGGTAAGGCCGGAGCAGTCAAGTCCGACATAAGGTGTTGTGCCTCCCCAGACATACGGTACGCCAAGCTGGCTGTATGCCGCGCTTACAATGGCATTGCCGGAAGCCGCGCTGTATGATGCATTGCCGCCCGAGCTGGAAGAGGACGAATTCGATGAACCCGTATCCGAACCGCTCGACTTCGAAGCAGCTGCTGCTGTCGTTCCGGAAGCTTTCGTTGATGTCGAATTCGAGCTTGCTGTAACCTGCTGCTGTGCCGCCGCCTTGGCCGCTGCCTCCTCGGCTGCTTTCTTAGCCTGTTCCGCCGCGACTGCCGCCTGGAGCTGTGAATCAAAATCCGCTACCTCAGCCTGCTTCTCAGTGATCATGGAATCCAGGCTGTCCTGCTGTGTCTTATAATCCGCCTGAAGCAATTCCAGCTTCTGCTGGTCCTGCTCAAGACTGTCTTTCAAAGTTGCTATATCGTTCTTCGTCTGAACGTATTCCGTCAGCATGTCCCGGTCGTACGAACTGATATTCGACGCGTATTCGACACGGTTCATGACATCGGCCACATCCGTTGATGAAAGAACTGCCGCGATCAGTGATGCATTTCCGTCTTCATACATATACTTAATACGAAGCTTCATCGCGGCGTACTGCTCGTCTTCCTTGGCTTCCGCCGCCTTCAGGTCGGTATTGGCCTGATCTATTTCCTGTCCCTTCGCAATAAGGTCATTCTCCAGCTGATCGATGTTTCCAATCAATGTTGTAAGCTGTGACTGCAGTGAAGTGACCTGACTCTGTGCATCGTTCTTCTGCTGCTGCAGCGTATCGACATCGGATGCCATTACCGGCGCGGCTGCCAGTATAGCTGCCAGTGCCGCCGACACGATTACTGTTCCGAATTTCCTCATGATCCACCTTCCTTAAAAAAAGCTGCGTTTTCCTTCTGTTTCCGCTATTAAACGGGATCTTTCATCCCTGCAATTATTAAATAAATATTACAAATCAATAGTATGCTATCATAAAACCAAGGAAAATGCAAGCCGATTAAGGCTTTTTTAAGAAATACCTGAAATGCGGCACTATTCAGTGAAAGCCGTATTTATGCGTTTTTTGTAATGTTTTGGCACTGCCGCTGTTTGTAACACTTTTGTAACAGTTATTGCTTTTTAATTTTCCTATTGTATTTTTTATTATACATCATGGACGTATATCCCATCAGATATTCATCAGCCTCTGCCGCCGCGTCACGTCCTTCCCGGATTGCCCAGACAACAAGGGACTGCCCGCGATGCATATCCCCGGCTGCAAAAATACCAGGTACCTGCGACACAAACCGGCCAGGCCGCGTCAGTACATTACCTCGTTCCGTCAGCTCTACGCCGAAAGAGGATGCCGTTTTCTCCTCACACCCGAGAAAGCCTGCCGCAATAAGTACAAAATCACCATCTGCCGTATATTCGCTGCCCGGCACTTCATGAGGCACCTTTCTTCCGTTTCCGTCTTCCGTAAACTCCAGCTTTACAAGACGCACCTGCTTTACATGGCCGCTCTCATCCGGCAGGAATTCCTTAACCGTTGTCTTGTAGACCCTGGGATCGCTGCCGAATACCGCGATCGCCTCTTCCTGACCGTAATCCGTTTTCTTGATTCGCGGCCATTCCGGCCATGGATTATCCTTCCCGCGGGTTTCCGGCGGCTCCGGCATCATCTCGACCTGCAGCACGGAAGCTGCGCCCTGTCGGATCACGGATGCGACACAGTCATTTCCCGTATCCCCGCCGCCGATAATCACAGCATGCTTTCCTTCCGCCGAGAGATACCGCTTATCCTCCAGATTGGAATCCAGAAGGCTTTTTGTAATCGAGGTCAGGT
>Ga0163159_1004393_pt1 | contig 10114 bp, 6 predicted proteins | sample BioMet9_FD_108702 | JGI IMG/M metagenome (GOLD analysis project Ga0163159, IMG submission 108702) | Microbial communities from bioreactor (seeded with sewage sludge) at Lawrence Berkeley National Lab, California, USA - Biofuel... | ecosystem: Engineered > Bioreactor > Anaerobic > Unclassified ... | reverse complement strand
GCCCCCGGCGGGGCACCGGAGACACCCTCCCCGCATCATCGCAGGTCAGAGGCTCGCGCCCGCGAAACCCCTGCCGGAGGCAGTGCGCAAAAGTCAGAAATCCTGTCCCTATCTGCCTCCGCGGCGGGATTCTCTCCGCTGCCTCGGCGCGCAGCGCCGTCCGCAACTCCCCGGGCCGCCGCATGCACACGGCTCGCGCAGGTCACCCGCACCGTCGCCGTCTCTCCGCGACCTCGGCGCGCAGCGCCGTCCGCAACTCCCACGGGTAGGGTCGCGTTCCCAAACCCCCAACTGAATTCACCCCTGCTTCATCTTCTGACGCACTTCTCATGGTAATTGGCAGGCTCGGAAACGGCCGTCTACGCTCGGGTATATCGTAAACCTGACTGGAATGGTTAGGTTTTAGGGAGGTGTCGTGGACTACCTGGTCTCTTTCCTCGAGGGCATCGTCACGTTCATATCACCCTGCCTGCTGCCCATGCTCCCCATCTATCTCGCCTATTTCGCTGGAAACGGCATGCAGCAGGTCGAAGTCGGCGATGTTCCTGCCGAGTTTCCCACCGCGGGAGCCGCACAGCGTGAAAGCTCTGATCACCGCACGTTCGTGAACGCCCTCGGCTTCGTGCTCGGGTTCACGCTGCTGTTCGTGGCACTCGGCGCGCTTTCGGGAACGCTCGGGAGCTTCATCACGCACAATCGCACGGCGTTCGACATCGTAGCCGGCATCATCGTCATCGTCTTCGGGCTCGACTTCATGGGGGTCATCCACATCGGCGTGCTTGATCGCGCGCTGAAGCCAAAGGGGCAGGTGCACGTGCTCGGTTTCCCGTCGGCGGTCCTCTTCGGCATGGTCTTCGCCATCGGATGGACACCCTGCGTGGGCGTGTTCCTCGGCTCCGCCCTGCTGCTGGCCGCGCAGCAGGGTTCCACGCTCCAGGGCGTTGTCATGCTTCTCTGCTACTCGCTCGGGCTCGGCGTGCCGTTCCTGCTCGCCGCCGTAATCGTGGGCAAGCTCGAGGGTGCCTTCGCGGCTATCAAACGTCATTACCGCGCAGTGAACCTAGTCTGCGGAGGCATGCTCGTCCTGGTCGGCGTGCTCATGGCCTGCGGCCTGATGGGCACATGGGTCTCTGCTCTGAGCATCTAGAAAGGAAATCGCCATGGTTGAGGACAACGAATCACGGAACCTCGAGAACGCGACGTCCGACGAGACTCCCGCCGCACCTGCAGGCGTGACGGGCGCACCTGCGCATGCTGCGGCCACGCCGCGCAACGGCTTCGGCGGACGGCGCGGGATAACCATCCTGGTAGCCGTGCTCGTACTGGTGCTTATCGCCGCTTCCATCGCCTACTACACCCTTCTCGGGCAGGTGGGCAGCGGTTCATCGGTGCTCGCCACCGACGGGACGACGGCATCGACCGCCGCCAACGGCTCCGCAGGCAGCGCCACTGGCTCCGCTGGCAGTACCGCGGGCTCCGGCGCCACGCAAACGAGCGGCGCGACATCGGCGTCTTCTGGCACCGCGCAGGCGGGCGGCACTTCGAGTTCGACCACTTCGTCGGTGCTTCCCAACACCCCCGACGAGCGCCACGCCGCGACAGACGTGACCATCCGCGATGCAAGCGGCGCTTCGCTCCAGCTCTCGTCGATTACCAGCAACGGCAAGCCGACGATTGTCAACTTCTGGGCCACCTGGTGCCCCTATTGCCGGACTGAGCTCGAGGAGATGAACGGAATCGTCGCGGAATATAGCGACCGGGTCAACTTCGTCCCCATCGATAGTGTGGATGGCACGCGCGAGACTATGCAAAGCGGCCTTGATTTCTTCGCGGACAAGGATTATACATTCCCAACCTATTTCGACACCGACAACCGAGCGGCGGTGATCGCCTACAACGCCTCGAGCCTGCCTACCACGATCGTTATCGATCGCAACGGCAACCTCGTGGGCTATCATGCCGGCTTGATGAAGACGGATACCATCACCGCTGTGATCGACGCGCTGCTGGCTGAGTGAACGCGATAGGGCGCGAGAGCAATCGCGCCCGCGACAGGCTCAGGCGGCGCGCATACGGCGCTTGACGGCCTTCCAGTATTGCCACGTGATGCCGATATGGCCGATGCCGAGTAAGATGCTGGCAATGAAAAGCCAGATGAGGTGCGCGTACAGGGCAAGGCAGAGCAAGGCCGCCACGGGAAGCGTGGCCAACGGCACCGGAATGAATCCCATAAGCGGACGTGTGAGGTCGTAGACGATATGCTCGCCCGCAAAGTAGCGATACCAGCAGATCAGATAGAGGAATATGAGGAGCCCGGCGGCCACGGCCCACAGGTTCCAGCGGCTCGGCTCGCCGATATTCAGGTCCGAGAAGATGAGCAGGCAAATCGCGCAGGCCACCTGGCCTATCCGCTCGAAGACAACCAGCACCCGATTCTCTTTCATCGTGATCTTGTTGTGCGGCGGAAATTTCAGATAGAGAAGATTGGGGACGAGTATGATGAGCAGGAAAACCAGCCCCGCGATCGAGAACCCCAGTGTACCGGTGCCCATGTTACTCCTTCGAATGGGTCGAGTGCGTTATCATCTGTGACCTCGCGGTCCGTTTTCCATCAGCGATTAACGATATTCACCGGCTCTTCGCCATGCGCGATGCGCTCGATGTTTCCCCAGATGATATCGTAGCCGCGGCGAAACGAATTGGTGGTCACGCCGCCAATATGGGGCGAATAGAGCACACGTGCGGGGATATCTTCCGGCAACGCGACGAGCGGGTTGTCGGCGGTCACCGGCTCGGGGGCAATCGTGTCGAGCCCGGCTCCGGCGATGCGACCCTCAACGAGCGCGCGGGCGAGCGCCTCGTTTTCGACCAGCTCGCCGCGCGAGGTGTTCACGAGGTAGGCATCGGCGCGCATCTTCGCCAGAAACGCCGCGTTCACCATGCCCGCTGTTTGCGCGGTCACCGGAAGGTGCAGGCTCACGATCTCGCTTTCTGCGAGCAGCTCTCCAAGCGGGAGATGGCGCACGCCAAGCGCACGCTCCTCCTCGATGGGCAGACGTGTGCGCTGGTAGTAGCTCACGTCGGCGCCAAACGCGACGAGCCGCTTGGCCGTCTCGCGTCCGATGTCGCCCAGACCGATGAGCCCAACTTTCGCGCCGCAGAGTTCGTGAATGCCCTCGACCATCAGACGATGCTTCGCCTTGATCTGCGTGCCTTCGCGCACCGCCGCGTCGCCGGCGACCACGTCGCGCGTGAGTCCGAGGATGAGCAGCAGCGTCTGCTCCGCTACGGCCACCGCGTTCATGCCCTTGCAGTTGCAGACCGGTACGTGCGCTGCCCGCGCTGCTTCGATGTCAATCGCGCTGAACGCGACGCCTTCCGAGTGGATGAGCTTGAGCGAAGGGATGCCCTCGATCAGCCGCGCCGAGACCGGTGCGATCGCGTCTGCCACGAGCGCCGCGGCATCTTCGCCGGCCGCGATGATGTCCGCGTCCTCGCAACCGAGCGGCACGATGACCTGCTCGGTGCTGTCCGAGAACGGGGTATGGGGAATGAACTTCTCGATGCGCGTCGCGTCGCCGATCATCAGCACTTTCATGAAAGCCTCCTGCGTTTTCCTGCCGGACGAGCCGACGAATCGTTTCTGGGTAGCAATTATAGTCCCGAACCGATAAACCGCTCCTAGCACCCCACTTGCACAGGGAAAGGCCACGCGTGGCATTCGGCCGCCAACGCCGGGGGCCAACGTCGGGCAACGCCGGGGCTAACGCCGGGCAACGCCGGGCCTACGCCGGGCAACGCGACGTCGGCCCGCTGCGGGGGGCGGCCTGCCGCGTCCCGGAAGCAGGAATCCCGCCACAGAGGCAGATGGGGACAGGATTTCGGACTTTTGCGCACTGCCTCCATCGGGGTCCCCGAAGGCGCGAGCCTCTGACCTGCACCGATGCGGCGAGGGTATCTCCGACACCCCGCCGAAGGCTCGGGAAACGGCTAAAACGGTGTACAAAAGTCCAGATTCCTGTCCCTATCTCCCCTCCGCGGGCAAATCTCTCCGCCGCTCTCCGATGCCCGCGGGGAGTCCCCGGCTGGCGTAGACGCGACGGTTTCGTCGGATCGCGCGAGAACCGCCGACCTTGCGCGGGAATTCCATCGCTGCGGCCCCGGCGGGGCGACGATCGTGCAGGAAGCGGCGGCTATGCGCGAGCGGCGTTGCCGGCCGCGACGCCGCTCGCCCGGGGGAATTGCGGACGGCGCTGCGCGCCGAGGCGGCGGTGAGGAATTCCGCCCGAGAGGCAGATGGGGACAGGATTTCGGACTTTTGCACACTGCCCCCGACGGGGGCTTCGCGGGCGCGAGCCTCTGACCTGCACCGATGCGAAAAGGGCTTTTCCGACACCCCGCCGAAAGCTCGGGAAACGGCTAAGACGGTGTACAAAAGTCGAAATTTTTCTATTATAGAAATTACCATAGAATTAATTCTATTATTAAAATATTTTTAGAAAAAAATGTGACCTCGCTTATCCGATTTATCCCCTATATGTTTATAAATGAGCACGCGGGAGCATATAAATAGAGCTATTTCAATCTCGCGAAGACGCTGGTTCAATCCCCTTTCCAATGACTTGCCCGTCGGTTTAAACTATCCATGGATAGAAAAACAATACGGAAAACTTCGGGAAGGGCGGCTTCCGTTCATGCATCTGTTCGCAGCAACCGAACTTCCGCTATCGGCGCAGCGCATCGCGGTCAAAAGGTCGTACGCACGCCGTGCGTTGCAGCGCATCGCGGCTGAATGCTCGCCCGCGTGCTACTCGTCGCAGCACAACGCGGCCAAATGGTCGCCCGTTCGCCGTGCGCTGCAGCGTGCTGCGACGCCATCGGCGGCAGGGCGATGAAGCTGCCGGTGCTGCAGAGCCTGCGGGGCTACAAACTTTCCTACCTCCCCCGCGACGTCATGGCCGGTCTGGTGGTTGCCGCGCTGACCATCCCCGTCGCCATGGGCTATGCGCAGATCGCCGGGCTCCCCGCGGTTTACGGCCTCTACGCCTCGATTCTCCCCACCGCCGTCTTCGCGCTGGTCACGGGCTCGCGGCGCATCGTGTTCAGTATGGATTCCGCCGCCTCGGCCACCACCGGCGGCATGGTCGCGGCGGCGGGCATCGCGCTCGGGTCGGGTGCGGCCCTGCGCCTCGTACCCGCCCTCACGCTCGTCGCGTCGGTCTTCCTCGTCCTCTTCGCGCTCACACGCGCCGGGCGCCTCATCAGCCATGTGCCCACACCGGTCATGCACGGTTTCATCGCCGGCATATCCGTGACCGTCATCATCGACCAGATACCGCTGTTCATCGGCACGCACGTGACGGTCGGCAGCAACTTCGAGGCGAGCGTGATCGCGATCGGCGCGAGCCTGCCCACGTTCGAGCCGATTTCCCTCCTGCTGGGCGGCATCGCGCTGATCGTGCTGCTCGTCTTCGCGCAGCTGGATGCCAGACTGCCCGCGGCCTTGCTCGTCCTGACGGTCGCGACCGCCTTCACGTCCATCTTCCATCTGGACGAGCATGGGGTGGCCGTCCTCGGCAGCATCTCCGTCGGCCTGCCGGCGCTCTCGCTTCCCGACCTCGCCGCCGCAGACATCCTGCAACTGATAGGCTACGGATTCGTCATCGCCCTGGTCGTCGCGGTCGAATCGCTGCTGGCGCTCGACACGTTCGCCATGCGCGACGGGCACCGGGCCCACGAGGATCGCGAGCTGGCGGCGTTCGGCATCGCCAACGCGGTATCCGCGCTGCTGGGCTGCGCGCCCTGCAGCGCGAGCATCTCGCGCACCGCGGCGGGCGAGGCATCCGGCGGGCGGACGCAGGTCGTCTCGCTGACCTCGGCCGCGGCCATCCTGTGCGTGGTCGCCTTCCTCGCGCCGTACCTCTACTACCTCCCGCAGCCGGTCTTGGGCGCGGTCGTGATCGCGGCGCTCGTGCAGGTCATCGATTTCAAGAAGATCCGCCGCTACGCGCGGCATCTGCGCGGCGAATTCCTCGTCTTCATCGTCGTCGCGCTGGCCGTCATGGCATGCGGCGCGCTCGTCGGCGTGCTCCTCGGCGTCGCGATTTCGTTCGGGGAACTCGCCTACCGGCGGCACCGCGTGTCCCAGCTGGGCTTCCTCGGCGTCGTGCCCGACGAGAAGGGCTATCAGCTGCTGGGCGAGGTGCCCGGCGCTCGCCCCGTAGCGGGGACGGCCATCTGCCGCCTGCAGGGCAGACTCTCCTTCGCGAACATCAACGTGCGCGTCGACGAGCTCTCGCGCAAGGTCGAGGAAGGCGCGACGGTCATCATCATCATCGACATCACGCAGGTGACGGAGCTCGACGCTACGGCGACCGACCGCATCATCCAATTCATCGACATGCTCCACGCGCGCGGCGCCGAGGTGCGCCTCGTGCGCTCCGTGGCGCTGACGCAGGACGATTACACCCGTTTCGAGATCGAGCACATCATGAAGAAGATCAAGATCTACCCGAGCATCGATGCCGCGCTCGAGAAGCTTCCCCAGAATAACGAGAGAATCGTCTGGAAACCCCTTCACGCGAAAAAATGAGACCCGCGTGCCGCGCGGTTGTGACGTCCGGTGCATCCGCGTGGGTGCTCGGTATAATGAAGTTTAAGAGTCCGAAAGGAGAACCGCATATGCGCCTGTTCGTGGCAGCCGAGCTTCCTCCGGCGACGGCAACCGTTCTGACCGAGCAGCTGCACGCGCTCGCGCGCGCCGTCGATGGACGCTTCGTCGCGCCCGACAGCCTCCACCTCACGCTGGCGTTCCTCGGCGAGGTCGCGCCAGAACGCATTGACGATATCGCCGCGGCGATGACTGAGGCATGCGCGGGCGTATCCCCCATCCCCCTGGCGATGGCGGAGCTGGGCGTGTTCGGCCGTCGGGGTCGCAGGGGACAGACGCTCTGGCAGGGTTTCGAAGCGAGCCCCGCGCTCGAAGAGCTGGACCAGCATCTGCGAGAACAGCTCCGGCGCAGGGATATCGCCTATGACGAAAAACCTTTCGCCGCGCACGTGACGCTGGCGCGGCGCGTAAGCATCGACCGCGCAGCCTTAGACGCGCTGAACGCTCAGGGATACGGGCAGGTGCGCGGGCAGGTGCGCGGGCAGGCGCGCGAGCAGACGGCTGACCGAACGGCCGAATCGCGCACCGCGGACGTTTCGAGCACGTCGCGCGGAGCCGATCTGGCGTGCGGGTTAGACGCCGATTCGGCGTGCGGAATGACCGTCGATACGGCGTGCGTTGCAGAAAACAGGTGCGCGCACGATTCGATTACCCGCATCACGCTGTTCACGAGCGTCGTCGCCGACGCCGGCTCCACCTACACCCCGCGTTTCACCGTGACGCTCGCCGGGAATCGTCAGTAGGGCCGATCGACGATTCCCGCCGTTTCAATGCGTCGAGTAAAGCGCTGAGCGAAAGTTCGCTGCGTCTCCGGTGCCCAACAGAAACGCCGCAGCTCGTCATGCTTCCATGGCGGGCTGCGGCGTTCTTCGTGCATATTGGTAAAACGCCGATACCGAGATAATGCACGCCGAGTTAATCTCGCAAGAGCAATCGACGTTGGCCGTCCGACAGATTACCGGTGAGCGTGCGCCCCTTTCCGGCGCAGTTTGCGCCAAGATATCCAGAGCAGCAACGACCCACCGATGGCCAGCATGGCCACAGCGAAAACGAGACCCGATGAATCACCTGTCTTGGCAACGGTCGCCAATAACGACGAGATCGTTGTCGTGTCGGCTGCCGTGGTAGCCGCCACCGTGCTGGTCACCGTCGGGCTGCCCCCCTGCGGATCTGTGGTCGAGTTCGGGCGGGTGGGGTTATCGACGCTGTAGTGCGCGGTGTTGCTGATCTGCGTGCCGTCTGGCACGTCGCCGACCTTCACGGTCATGGTCAGCGTCTCGCTGGCACCGGATGCAAGCGTGGGAATCCACCAGGTCACATAGCCGGTACCGTCAGCGGCCGTGTCGTAGCTCGCCCCGCTTCCCGTGCTCGATTCGTAGCTCGTGTTGGCGGGCACGTAATCCTTCACGTAGATGCCGTTTGCATCCGAGGAGCCGTTGTTGGTCACCGTGAGCGCGTAGGTGAGCTCGTCACCGGCAACGATGTTGGTCTTGTCGACCGACTTCGCTATGGTGACATCGGGCGCCTTGTAGCTGTTCGTGAACGTCGCGCTATCGACTGTCGCCCCGGTGCTGTCGGTCACGACGCCGGTAGCTACCAGCTGGTTGGCGGAGTCGGCTGCGACCGTCACCGTCAAGGTGTAGATGATCGTGTCGTAGGTATATCCGTCGGTCGCGGAGCCGGCGACTTCGGACAGCGTGTACGTATAGACGCCAGCCTTGGCATAGGAGATATTGCCGAATTCGAAGGTGCCCGCTCCCGTGATGCTCGCGGTAGCGGTGCCTCCCATCTTGCCACCGACCATCGGTGTCGTGTCGCTTCCCGCCGCCATCTTGAATGTGAACGTCGCATCGCTGGCCGGCGTGTCGCCCGTGAGAACCTTCGTCACCGGCGGGTCGTAGGTCGTCGGCTTCAGCACCGGGTCGACGTGCGTGGTGCTATGGTCGCCGGCCTTCGCGGCGTTGATGGCCGTGGCATAATCCGTGCTGGCCGGATCTTCAGTTGCGCTGGCGGCTACCGTGAACTCCACCCATGCTTCGGCCTTCTCGCCTGCCGCCACTTCCCCGGCTGTCCATGTGATCTTGGACGAGGCCGCGGCGGAATCATCGATGCTGCCCTGCGACACATTGCCCGCGGTCACATAGGTGAGGTTGGCAAAGGTATCGGTCACGGTGGCGTCTGCCGCGCTGATCGGCTGCTTGCCGGTTGTGTTGTCGAGCGTCAAGAGGTACCAGACGGTGTCGCCAGCGGATAGCTGCGACGTGTCTTCGGTCTCCGATCCGTTCGTCGTAACGCGCGTCTTGAGGAGATTCCATACCGTCTTGGATGATGCGGGCTGTAGACGGTTCGTCTGGGACAGGCTCGTCTGCGCGACGGTCGTGTTGTACGTGATATGCGTGGTCTCGCCCGCCGCCAAGCGCGCGATGGTAAACGTGTTGTCCGCATAGGTGGCGCCCTTGACCGAGCTTGCGTCGATGGTGCCGTTGGTCGAGACGTCGGTCAGCTCATAGTTCACGGCTGCCGTCGCCCCGCTGTTGGTGACGGTCACATCGTAGGCCACCAGCGCCGTACCGTCGGTATTGTAGACGATCTTGCTGCCCGCCTTAGCGGATGCGACCGCGATGATCGGGTCGTGCGTGACCACGGTATGGTCGGCTGCGCTCGCCGTGTTCTCGACGGTGTAGGCGGGTTCGACCGTGCCGGCCGTTGCGGAAACCGTGAACTCAAGCCAAACGTTGGCCTTCGCGCCAGCCGCGACAAGCCCCGGCTCCCAGGTGTAGGTGCCGTCCTCGTTCTTCGTCAGCTCCACGGTCGTGCCATTGCCATCTTCGGCCGTGACATATTCGAGGTTCTTGAAGCTTTCGGTGGTGGTCGTCACGGATGCCGGCAAATCGACGATGCCCGCCGAGTTGTCGATGGTGAGCAGGTAATAGACCTTGCTGCCCGCGACCAGCGCATTATCGGCTGCGGTCGTGTCGGTGGACGCAAGCCCGTTCACCCGTGTCTTCGTGAGGTTCCAAGTCGACCCGGCAGGCTTCACCTGGTCGGATGTCTGCAGATTGCTGGTCGACGCGGGAATCGTCGCATTGACGGTGATGTCGAGCGCGCTCTTCGCCGCTATAGCCACCGTGGTCGTGTAGGTGCTCGTGTTCGCATCGTAGGTGGCGTTGGTCACGCTCGAGGTGTCGATGGTGCCGTTCACCTGGTTGTCTGCGAACTTGTAGCCCGCCGCCACGGATGCGGCACCACTGTTGGCGAGCGATATCTTGTACGTCACCTGAGCGGAGCCATCGGCGTTATACGCAATCGAGCTGATGGCCTTCTCGGCGCTGACCTTGGCCAGCGGGTTGGCGACCACGTCGGTGAGCGTGCCGTCGGTGACGGAGTTGGAGACCACGTCGACCGTGCCGGCCTGGTCCACGGTCGCCTGGAAGGTGAGCGTGG
>Ga0163159_1004392_pt1 | contig 10117 bp, 15 predicted proteins | sample BioMet9_FD_108702 | JGI IMG/M metagenome (GOLD analysis project Ga0163159, IMG submission 108702) | Microbial communities from bioreactor (seeded with sewage sludge) at Lawrence Berkeley National Lab, California, USA - Biofuel... | ecosystem: Engineered > Bioreactor > Anaerobic > Unclassified ... | reverse complement strand
TATTTCAGGTGCTATTCAACATCAGCTGGGTATTAAAGAGGCAGGTCTTATCATTGCCGTTAATAAGGATCCGGATGCACCCATTTTTAAATTTGCTCATTACGGGATTGTAGGAGATTTATTTAATGCGATGCCGATTATTAAAGAAGAGTTGGAAAAATTAAAATAAGAATGGAAAAAAGATGTCTCAGATAGTATTCTGAGGCATCTTTTTTTGTTGCCTGCATCAATATCTTTATTAAAGCATAATTAGAGAATGCTTAAGATAAACTTATAACTGGGAAATTTGAGATTAAAGTATAATTATATTACCCATGTTGTAACGATGCATATGCTATGATTTGTCTTGTAGTACTGGAATATGCTTGGAGGTGACGAGATGGAGGAGGTTCATTGGCAACTGCCCCTTTCTTCGGAAACAAATGCACAGAATATAGTGGATTCTGTATTAGGTCATGCTGTTCAGGCAGGTGTAAGCGATATTCATATTGAACCTATGGATCATTGTGTACGTATTCGTTTTCGTTTTGATGGAGTATTATTTCAGGCAGGAGAACTACCGAGTCATATGCTTGAAAAAATAACTGCCCGCGTAAAAATTATGAGTTCTTTGGATATTGCTAATAAACGGCTGCCTCAGGATGGCAGGATGATTTGGCAGACGGATGACCGATCCATTGACATGCGTGTCAGTACGATGCCTACTGTCCGGGGTGAAAAAACGGTAATCCGTCTTCTGGATGCTAATCGTGTCCATTTAGACCTGGATGCATTGGGATTAGGAGAAAGTGTGGTGCCTATGCTGAGACGGTTATCTCGTAACAGTAAAGGATTGTTGTTAATCAGCGGTCCGACTAACAGTGGAAAAACAACAACTCTGTATGCTATGCTGCGAGAATTATTAAGTCCGGCAGTTAGCATTGCAACAATGGAAGATCCTGTCGAATATCAATTACAGGGAGTGAGCCAAAGTCAAATTAATCCTAAAGGAGGTCTTTTGTTTCACAATGGCCTGCGTGCACTCTTGCGACAAGATCCAGATATTCTTGTTATTGGGGAGATGCGGGATCGAGAAACTGCAGAAATTGCAGTTCGAGCAGCATTAACCGGTCATCTTGTGTTTTCTACCCTTCATACTTCCAGCGCCGTAGAGGCACCGATACGCTTGGCTGACATGGGTATTGAAAAATATTTGTTAAGTGAAGCCTTAGTGGGTATCATTTCACAGAAGTTGGTGCGTAAGATTTGTCGTCACTGTTGCGTGCCCGCTGCTGAAGAACAGAGACAAGGACGATATAGACATGTGGGATGTACGCATTGTTTTCATACTGGTTATACCGGGCGTATTTGTCTCTGTGAAGTCGTGCCGGTGGGAAGGCATATGCGGAAGCAGATCCGTAATTCCGATAACGCAGAGATCTTGCGGGACGCGGCAAAAGCTGATGGTGCTTGGTTTATGAAACAGTCTGTCGAAGAAGCACTGGCAAAAGGAATGACCGATTGGGCAGAAATTCAACGTATGTATGACGAGTGAGGATTCTTCATGGATATCATGACTATTATTGCAGCGGCAATTGAAAAAAAAGCTACAGACGTACATTTACAAGAACATAAGCTGCCTTTATTGCGTACAGGTATGGAACTTTTCCCGTTGGAAGGGGAAGTTGCGGAGTCATGTGATCTTTCTTCCTGGTTGAATGCATATGGCTGTAACTTACCGGTGTGCGGTGAACTTTCTCTGGCCGTTGACTTACAGGATGGTATTCGGTGTCGTGTCAATATTTTCCCTGAACATGCGGGGTATCATGCCGCACTTCGTTTGCTGTATCCTTTGCAGTGGCTGCCGCCTGATAAAGATGCAGTTATTCTGGAACATATCAGTCAGATGAAACATGGACTAGTTCTTATTACGGGACCTACGGCGAGTGGGAAAACTACTACGTTATGGCGTATTATGGAATATCTGAACAATAGCAGACGATACCATATTATTACCCTGGAAGATCCTATAGAATATATTCTTCCAGGGAAGAAAGCGTTGATTTCACAGCGGGAATTGGGAAAACATTTTTTAACCTTTCAAGATGGTGTTCGGCAGTCTTTGAGGCAAGATCCAGATGTGCTTCTTGTTGGAGAAATGCGTGACGGAGTTACAATGGAAGCAGCTCTTACAGCCGCGGAAACAGGCCATCTTGTGTTTTCTACTCTTCATACAAACTCTGCGGCACAGACGATATCCAGAATTGTAGGAGCGGTTCCTGCTGCTGGACAGGAAGAATTGCGATGCCGATTATCGATGGTGCTGCAAGCGGTATTGGCACAACAGCGTTTTTGTGATGATTCGGGGACTCATGTAGCAAGAGAAGTGTTATTTCAGACAACGGCGGTTGCCCAACTTATTCGGACAGGACGTGAGTATCAATTAGAATCCGTTCTTCAGACGGGTGCTGCTTACGGCATGCGTACAATGGAACAAGCATTAGCGCTTTACGGTAAAAAAAATTATGAAAAAGTTTATTGTTAGTCTTATTGATTCATCGGGACGACGATTAGAAAGAACGCTATATGCTGTTTCTGAACAGGAAGCACGCAGGACTGCGGCTCGCCAATCCTTGTACATTTTGGAATTTCGAAAAAGAAGCTCTGTTTTTACCCTCTTACAGAAACAAGAGCGGCTTACGTCTTCTAAATTGGCAGTATTGTTTCAACAATTAGCTGTCATGACAGCAACAGGAATTACTTTTGTACAAGGATGGCGGCTGGTCCAGTGTGATATGCCGAAGAAATGTGCTGTAAAGATGGAAACAGCAGCGCAGCTGATGGAAGGCGGAATGAATCCCTCGGCAGCTATGGAGCAGTCTGGATTGTTTCCTGTACTCGCTTGCAATATCATTAAAGCAGGTGAGCATTCTGGCAACATGGATAAAATGCTGCATCTCTTAGGGGAATATTATGAGAAAGCAGGAAAACAAAAACAAGAGCTGATCAATGTCTTAGTATATCCGGTGTTTCTTATTATTTGTACAGTATTAATGTTGTTTTGTGCGGTATTTTACATTTTGCCTGTATTTGAAACGATGTTTCAGCAAATGGATGTTCCGTTACCGGTACCGGCACAGGCATTACTGTCAGTGCAGCATCAGTTGTGCTACTATCCGGAACGATGTTTTTTTACCGTGATTATTTTTATAGTGGGTAGTATCGCTGGGGTACGGCAGCAGCGGTATCGTGTGATGTTAGAAGAATATATAATGCAGATTGACGTGTTGCGCCGAATTTGCATTATTGGATGCTGGGCACGATTCAGCCGTATTTTAGCGGTACAGCTTGCCGGAGGGATGCCGCTGCTGTCGGCACTTTATGATGCGGCTGCTGTTATATCTGTAATTTGGTTTAAAAAAAAAATAAATAGTATAATACGGTATTTGGAAAGCGGAATGTCATTCAGTCGGGCGGTACAAATCAGTAAGTCAGGCACGGCATATATTGAAACAATGTTGCTTGTGGGAGAAACAACAGGCAACTATGAAGAAGTCCTGCAAGCTATTTCCGGGTACTATGAATGGCGGTTGCATGTCATGTTAAAGCGTGGCAAAAAGCTTTTGGAACCAACTATTCTTTTGATTACGGGTATTATTGTCGGTGGGATTATACTATGCCTTTTACTGCCGCTTTTGTATGCGGTTACTTTTATGGTAAAGTAAGTAACGTTTGAAGGGAGATACACGTATGCTGGTATCAATTTCGACAAAATTTAAGCAAAAAAAACCTTTGAAAAATGGATTTTCACTCTTAGAGCTTTTGATTTGCGTATCTATTATGTTGGTGTTGGCAACTGTGGCTGTACCGAAATTTACTTCCGCAGGGAAAACAGCTAAAATTGCAAAAATTCAGACAGATATTCGTACTATTAGTACTGCGGCTGCTTTATATGAAGCAGAAAACGGCAAATTTCCTGAAACAGTGGAAATACTTGCTGCCAAAACAAATGGCAAAACCTATCTGCAATTTTTGCCTAAAGTTCCTGATGGTACGGCGTATTTGATAGATGAAGACGGTGTTGTGTCCGCTGTATATGAAGGAACTGCATATGATTCGAAATCCAATACAGAAGCCGTTAAAAGCTGACAGGTGATAGACGTTATGTGGATCTGCAGCATTGCTGGAATAATAGGCGGTCTGATATATATTCCTATTTATTATGTACTCATTCATTATCTGCCGGAAGAATGCCGGCAGAGCAAAATTTTTTATGTAATACTAGCGGGTATCGTTATCCTTTTTTTTATGACAATCCCGCTGTGGTGTTATTCTTGGCCGTCTTTTTTAGCTGCTGCCGGTTTTTCTATAAGCGCTGCTGTTATTATTACAACAGACTGGAGTTGCTGCTGGATTCCTGATGAACCGATTATGCTGTTGTTGATTATTGACGGGTTTATGTTGGCAGGGCAGCATATAATCATAGATACTATGATTTGTGCTATTAGTTTGTTTTTCTACTTGGGAGTATATTTGTTTTTTCCGAAAGGAATAGGAAGCGGCGATATAAAATTAGCTGCAGCTCTTTGCTTGGGCTGTCCTGGTCAATCTGCTTATATTATGACTGTCGCCGCTTTTTTTTCAGCTGCAGCTGGAACCTTTATTTACCGACGATTTCGTCGAACCAACAGGATACCTTTTGGACCGTATCTGCTGATGGGATGGTGGTGTGCTTCCGTGATGGGCGGAGAATGTATAGAATGGCTTTTTTTCACATAAAAAATAACGGATACCTTCTTATAGAATTGCTTATTGCCATAAGTATTCTTATGACGTTGCTGTTTCTGGGAGTACCTGCTCTATCCTGGCATCGGCAATATTATGCTGTAGATGCTATGACGCGGGAAATCATTATGGATTTGCACCAGCTTCGCCAACAGGCGATAGGAAACGGCTTGGGGGGAATGGATGATTGGTGTTTATCTGTACGCGATCAAGAGTATCGTATTGTACAAAATGGGTATATCATTTATAAAAAACGATCTTTTTCAGATAGAGTATATATTCCTATCGAAGAATCAAGAAAGGATTTTCGATTTGATGTACAAGGAAGGCCTAAAGGAAAAAATATGCGGATCACAGTTCGTTCAGCAGATGACCGGTATGAAAGACGGATTATTATTGCCGCTCAGACAGGACGAATACGCGTTGAATAAAAAAAACGGGTATATTCTTTCGGATTGTCTTATTGCTGTAGTACTGGGTGTGACTTTATTTGTACCTGCGTTGGTGCTTTTATCTAAAACCATTGTTACGTATCAAACCGCTCGAGGCATACAAGCCATGGCTATGTATGGTCGTCTTGGCATGGAAGAAATGCGAAGTCTGGATGACGGTCAAACCTTTTTTGAAAAAAGGTTTGAACAACATGGGAATATATATGATATAAAAGGGTACTGCCGTAGTGTTGATGACACGTACTGTCTGCATGAAATATGGGTGAGATGTCCAGATGAACAAGAATATCGTTTCAAAAGGTTGGAACGTAGAAAAAATACAAAATAACGGATTCATTATGCTGGAATTGATACTTGCTGTTTTATTGATTTCTGTCATATTAACTGCTTTTTTAACGGCATCAGCGCAACTATTTCGTAGCTACTATTTGCAGGCTGTTTATGAGGAGTTGTATCATCAGGGAAGCAGTATTGACGAAACACTCTATGTGGGGCTGCGGTTTGCTAGAGATATTGCCGTTACAAATAATACCGTGCGATTTACAAGTCCTGCTGGTCTGGCGACAGGGTTTACCGTACAAAACGGGATACTATTTCGCATTCTTGAAGATAATACACGACAGCCTCTTACCGGTAATAGTGGAATGGGGCAATGGCAGGATATTTATATAGTTTCGTCACAGCGTACCCCTTTCTTTTCTTCACAGGGACAAACCATACGAGTTGCATTACTATTACGTCATCGTAAAAGTAATCAAGAATGGCCTTGCTTTATATCTGTTGTTCCTTTGACAGCACAGTATGGGAAAGGCGCAAAGAACGATGCAGAATAAAAATGGTGTTATTACATTCTTTATACTGTGGTTAGGGCTTATCGTCGTATTTCTTGCCATTACGACTTCTTATCTGTCTCATTTGTATCTACAGCAGGCTTGCCGGTATCGGGATATGGTGACTGCAGCGTATTTGGCAGAGTCTGCACTTGTACAGAGCTGGGAGGAATTACAATTAATGGACTGGCAAGATATTCCTAACAGACGGGAAAAAACATGGGAGGATCCATATCATCTTACGGATGACGGACAAATGATGCGGGTCCGTTATGTAACGGAGAAAAGACAAAAACCGTATCGGGGAACCGTTACAGCTGTTGGCACGGTAAAAAGAACAATGGTAAGCAGAACCTGTTCTTTAACTTATGACATTGAAGTAATGGAAGACAAGAGACCTGTATTGACTATACGAAATATATCATATTAAGGAAGTGTGAAAATTGTGATATTGTTCCATAGAAAAAGAATTATTATTATGCCGTCTGAAAATTCGATTTACATGATATCGTATTATAGAAATTGGCATGGACGCTGCGTTATGACAGAAGTAGATGTATTTCCATGCAGTAGTCCCGACTGGTTTAAAAATAGTGAAAAAATTAGTATAGTTATTTCTCAATTATGTAAATCATATAAAGTACAACATTGCTACATTACATTATATTGGGAGGAGATAAATTATTACTGAAGCGTATTCAGATTCCTTCGAAAAAACATGCGGCAGCTTTATCCGCTATGGAATGGGATGAAATTGTCAATGATAATGAGAGAAAGATTTTTGATGTTGCTTATAGCGGGACTGCAACAGATGGAATAAATCATTATTGGATGGCAGCTGTTTATCCGTATGATTTAATAATGGCTTTTTGCATAGCATTTAGACAGGAAGAAAATATAGTTGATAGGATAGATACGATGCCAAGTCTTTTAAGCCGATTTTATAGTGATTTGTCAGGCACGTTATATTGTCAAGCTGAAGCAGGTACTCATATTTGCGTATATGACCGGGGAATACTTAATGCGTATCGGTGGCATGATGGTATTCCCGGAGAATTTTTACAATGGATTGAGGATAATGGGGAACAAGATATGTTGTATCGGCCTTTGGTGAGAATAAAAGAACAATGGAATTTGCCTTATATACAGAAAGATTGTCAAAAAAAAATATCTGATTACCATTTACAGTATCCAACAGCGTTCTTTTTGCCATTATTATAGGAGGAAGTGATATGCATTTTAATTTACTTCCTCAGGAAGAACGCTGTTGTCGATGGAAGCAGATAAAACACGATGTGCTTTTTTTGATATTTAGTATTATGTCGGTATCCGCTTTTTGTTTTGCTGTTGCCGGTACTATATTTTCTGCACAAGTTGATAGACAAAAAATATATTATACGGATCAGTTGCAGCCTGTTCAAACTTGGATTATACAGAATAACCGGATTTGTGAGCAAATCACACGGGAGGTTTCCGGCATACAAAAAAATAGCGCTGCCATATCCCCTTGGACATCCGTACTGGTTTGTCTGGCTGATACGAAACCGCATGATATAGAAGTCCGGTCCTTGCAAATTCGTCAAAAAAAACTTTGTGTTAATGCTGTTGCACTGCAAGTGCCGCAGGTACAAGGCTGGCAGAAAAAACTTCAGAAGACAGCACTATTTACGGCTGTTTCTGTTACCAGAATAAATCATAAAGAACCTAAGTCCATTGCTTTTGATTTAGAAATGGAGATAGCTGATGGTATATTTAAACCTGAAAATAACAAAATATAAATGTATAACGGTCCTTTGTTTGGTTTTATTTTTAACGAATGTAGGATTTATGTGGCGATGCTTTTATTGGTACAACACAAGGTGTCTATGGAGAAAAACAATACAAAGTTTGGAAAATTCAGCTGGGATGATGTCATATACGGAAGTAAATGATGCAGCGTGGACAAGTAATTATACCGTTCAAAAAGAGCCGCCGCTAAATGTTTTGCAGAGAGAAGCTGAAAAATATGGTCTCTATCTCGAAACTATTCGTGTAAAGGAAGATCGTTCATATTTTTATGATATAGTATTGGAGGGGACTTATTACAGCCTTATATATTTTTTAAATGCAGTAGAAAAAGAAGCTCCTTGTATTAGAATAGAACTTCAATCTGTAGAAACAGGACAGGATAATTTAAAAATAAAAATGACCGCATATATTTTAAGCGGGGTATAAAAAGATAAATACATGACGCTTTTTTCTGCTTTTATTCAACCAGATCATAGGGAAGCAGAAAAAAGCGTTTTAATGATGTAATTATAAGAGAAAATTTGCTATAATTATAATATTAAGTATAAAAGCAGTATAGAGATAAAGGGAAATTCAAGAACGTAACGTTAGATATGAAGGAGGGACGGCAGTGAAACGGAATATAGTCCTTGTGGGAATGATGGGGAGTGGCAAGAGCCATATAGGCCGCAAGCTTGCAGCACGTCTCCAATGGCAATTTGTAGATACGGATCGTCGTATTGAACGATTTGTCGGAAAAAGCATTGCCGAATTTTACGCAGAGCAAGGTGAGGCGGCTTTTCGTGAACGCGAATTAAATGTATTGCAGCAGGTAAGCCGTTATCATGAGGCAATTATATCTTTTGGCGGTAATTTTCCTATGAGTTTGGAATTGTACCGTGTTTTGCATCGTTTTGGGTATATTGTAGCTTTGCAATCCGAGCCTTTTCGTGTGGAAGAGCGGGTTGGGCGTCATGTTGGCAAACGCCCGACCGTAGATTATGATCACTTGCATGAATTTGTCATGAAGATGATGGGGGAATGGCAGGAAATTTATCCGTATTGTGATTTTGTGGTGGATACAACAACTTTCAGTGCAGGACAGATTGTGGATAAAATTATTGAAAAAATAAAAGCGGATGAAATTGTATTTGCATCCCGTGTACCGAAGGAGGAATGAAGTGATGATTACTAAATTAGGAATATTAACAAGCGGCGGTGATGCACCCGGTATGAATCCGGCTATCCGCGGCGTTACACGGTATGCATTAGATAAGGGAATTGCTGTTGAAGGTATTTTACGCGGATATGAAGGACTGCTTCGTCAGGAAAGTATTTTGCTGGATCAGCGTTCTGTTGGAGAAATCATTCACCGGGGAGGAACTATGTTGCGGACTGCCCGCTGTGAATCCTTTATTCATGAAGATGCACAGCGGCAGGCTGTCGATTTTCTTCGTTCAAGGGAGATAGAAGCTCTTATTGTTGTTGGCGGCGACGGATCCATGAAAGGAGCGCAATGCTTAAGCCGATTGGGTATGCCGACTATAACTATTCCCGGTACAATTGATAATGACATGCCTGGTACAGAGTACACTCTGGGATTTGATACAGCTGTAAATACAGTATTGCAGTCCGTTAATAAAATCAGAGATACTGCTTATTCTCATGAACGGGTAGCCGTCGTGGAAGTTATGGGACGCCATGCTGGTTTTATTGCTCTTCACGCTGGAATGGCCTCCGGAGCAGAAGCTGTTCTCGTGCCGGAACATAATGTGTCGTTGGAAGATCTTTGCAATCGGCTGTATGAATCGCATAAGCATAAAAAACTCAGCAGCATTGTTATTGTTGCGGAAGGTGCTATGAGTGGTTCTGATGTGGTATCTTATATTAAGGAACACACGTATTTGGAACCTAGCTTAACCGTTCTTGGATATGTGCAGCGCGGAGGGGCTCCGACGGCATTAGATGCCATATTGGCAGGCCTTTTTGCACAAAAAGCCGTAGACTGCTTGTGCCAAGGTACCGTTAATGTAGTTATCGGACTTTTACAGAATCGGCTGGTAGCTACACCTTACACGGAAACAGACAGAATGCATTTTTCAATTGATGATAATATGTATAACTTACTGCATCAACTGGGAAAATAACTATATAAATGTGTATATCCGGCAGCGGGGCTTGGTAATGTAAATATATTAATTGACATTGTATAATAATGTATTTATAATAGAAATGTTGTTTGTTGGACTTTTTCATTTATATGAGGAGTGTTGTTCATGAGCTTTGATTTTAATCTAATTGTGC
>Ga0163159_1004386_pt1 | contig 10123 bp, 11 predicted proteins | sample BioMet9_FD_108702 | JGI IMG/M metagenome (GOLD analysis project Ga0163159, IMG submission 108702) | Microbial communities from bioreactor (seeded with sewage sludge) at Lawrence Berkeley National Lab, California, USA - Biofuel... | ecosystem: Engineered > Bioreactor > Anaerobic > Unclassified ... | reverse complement strand
GTGACCTCCGCCCCCTCGCCGACGAAAAAGTCGTTGTAGACGAGGTCGTGGAAGCCCGATTTCGTGAGCACCACCGGGATGTGGACGTTCTCGTTCTTCGTGAAGGGCTTGATTCTGATGTCGATGCCGTCCTTGTCGGTCTTGGAGGCGATCTCGATGTTCTCGGTATTCTGCCGGTAGAGCTTTTCGCCGTCGGAGCGGATGTTGACGGCGCCCGCGGGAATGTCCGTCATGTCGGCGATCTGGCGCAGGATTTCTTTTTGCACGTCGTTCAGCATTTTCCGTTCACCTCCAGCAGATTGCAGCCGCGGGCGGTGTCGGCCAGCAGCATGGGGTACATCTCGTCCGCGCTGCCGCGGCCCTTGACCTCGCCGCCCGCCACCAGCACGATCTCGTCGGCAAGGCGGATAATCCGCTCCTGGTGGGAGATGATGATGATGGTCGCGTTCTTTTTTTCATGCAGATCGTGGAACGTCTCGGTCAGACGGGCGAAGGACCACAGGTCGATCCCGGCCTCCGGCTCGTCGAAGATCATCAGCTTCGCGCCGCGCGCGAGGATCGTCGCGATCTCGATGCGCTTGACCTCGCCGCCGGAGAGGCTCGCGTCCACATCGCGGCCCAGATAGTCGCGCGCGCAGAGGCCCACCTGCGTCAGATACGAGCAGGCTTCGTCGTGCGTCAGCCGCTTGCCCGCCGCGACGGCGAGCAGGTCGGAGACCTTCATGCCCTTGAAGCGCGGCGGCTGCTGAAAGCCGTAGGAGATGCCGCGGTTCGCGCGCTCCGTGACGGTGAGACCGGTGATGTCCTCGCCGTCCCAAAAGATCTGGCCGCCCGTGGGCTTTGCCAGACCCATGACGGCCTTGGCCAGCGTCGTCTTGCCGCCGCCGTTCGGCCCGGTGATGACAATAAACTTTCTGTCCTCCACCGTGAGACAGACATTTTTGAGAATATCGGCCCGCCCGTTTTCATCGTCGGCCGTCAGCGATAGATTTCGTAGTTCCAGCATCCTTTTGTCCTCTTTCGTGGATCATAATAAAATAGTATACCATGTTTTCCGCAGAAGTGCAATTGCGGCGCGTCTGCCCCGCCAAAAATGCGGGAAAATGCCGCCGCGCAAATTTCCGGTTGATTTTTTTTCACCGGGATGCTATAGTATACAGGCAACGGAGGCTTAGCTCAGCTGGTTAGAGCGCCTGCTTCACACGCAGGAGGTCGACGGTTCGAGTCCGCCAGTCTCCACCAAAACCAAGACACGCCGTGTGGCGTGTCTTGGTTTTTTCGTGGAACTCGGACTCGAATAGGACGGCGGCCCGCAGGCCGCAAAAAGCATGCCGGCGGCATGCTTTTTAGTCCGAGGGACCGAGTCCGCCAGTCTCCACCACGTCGGAGCGCATTCCGCTCCCGCAGTAAAAACCAGTCTTCGGACTGGTTTTTGCTTTGTCCGCTCCATGGCTCCTCCTTTTCAAAACGCGAACACTGTTCGCGTTTTGAGGGAACGGGGACGCGGGCGCGGACGCATTCCGCTCCCGCAAAAAATCACCGGTCTTCGGACCGGTGGTTTTTCTTGTCCGCTCCATGGCTCCTCCTTTTCAAAACGCGAACACCGTTCGCGTTTTGAGGGAACGGGGACGCGGGCGTTACGGCTGCGCCGCCGCGCCCGGGGAGCCCTTGAAACAGCGCAAAATGCCGCGCAGGGAATTTCCAATCCCTGCGCGGCGAGGCGTTTTTTTCAGAACTCCTGTTTCTGGTAGTAGCGCAGAACCTTGTGGATGGCGCGGGAAATATCCTCTGCGTGCCGCCTGGTGGTCTTTTCCGTCCAGGGAATGTAGAGCATGCTGGCGCAGGCCCGCAGCGCGTTGGGGCACATATCCGGCGTGACGGGGTATTTCTTCGCGACCACGTCATACATGTAGATCGGCTTCGGCAGATAGCTGGGCGAGCAGTGGACGCCCTCGGCCGTGATCGCTTTGGCAAGCGTCCGGTTATCCGCGGTGAACCGGTCCATCTTCAGCGGCAGGTTGTACTCAAAGAAGGTATGCGTTCCGAGCGCCGTGTCGCCGGGCGGCAGCGTGCCGGGGATGTCGGAAAGCAGCGACGACAGGTACAGCGCGGAGTCTCTGCGGTTTGCCACCATTTTATCGAGCTTGCGGTACTGGGCCAGCCCCACGGCGGCCTGCAGGTCGGTAAAGTGATAATTGGGCGCAAGGAAGAGGTGATCGCGGTAGACCTCCCGGGGCCAGGCCTTGTCCTGGCACATGACGAGCTTTCTGCCGCAGAGCCAGTCCTTTTTCGCCATCACCATGCCGCCGTCGCCGGTCGTCATGTGCTTGGACTGCTGGAAGGAGTAGCAGGCCACATCGCCGAACGTGCCGACGAGCTTGCCCTTGTAGGTCGTGATGTGGGCCTGGCAGCAGTCCTCCACAACATACAGCCCGTGCTTTTTTGCGATGGCCATGATCGGGTCCATGTCGCAGGGATAGCCGTACAGGTGCACCGGCATGACCGCCTTCGTCCGCGGCGTGATGTGCCGTTCGATGTCGCCCGGATCCATATTCTGCGAGACCGGCTCGACGTCCACGAACACCGGCACCGCGCCCTGGAGCATGACGCCCAGCACCGTGCCAATATCCGTGATGGCAGGCACCAGCACTTCGTCCTCCGCGCCGAGGTTCAGAAAGTTGATCGCGGTGTGCAGCGCCGCCGTCCCCGAGCTGACGCAGACGGCCGTCTCCACGTCGTGGTCCCTCGCCCAGAGTGTCTGCAGCTCCTGAATCTTCGTGCCGCAGATAAAGCCCAGCCGGCCGGACGCGAGCACCTCGTCGAGCTCTCTCCGCTCGTCCTCGCCGAAATCCCTGCCCGAGATGTCGTTGACCGTCGGCAGCGCATAGTCCACAACCGGCTTTCCGCCGAAAATCGCTAACTTGTCCATAATTGTCCTTTCTGCCGGGTTGTTCATCCCAATACCAAGTTGGGGAGCCATGTTGCAAGCGGCGGTACGAACGTAATAATCAGCAGCACGCAAATCAGCACGCCAATAAATGGAAGCATGCTCTTGGAAATCTTCTCAAACGGAACGCCCGAGATGCTGGTAAGCGTATATAAAACCAGTCCGACAGGCGGCGTGAGCAGGCCAATCATCAGATTCAAAATGAAAATAAGCCCAAAATGAAGCGGATCAATGCCGTAAGAAATCGCAATCGGCATCAGTATCGGAGCAAGAATGGGAATCGCCGCAGAGTTATCCATAAAGGTTCCGACAATCAGAAGCAGCAAATTTATCATAAGGAGCATGACATATTTGTTGGAAGTTGCATTCAGGAAGAAAACGCTCATTTTCTGCGGGAACTGCGAGCGCGTCAATACATATCCAAACAATCCGGATGCGGCGATCAGAACCGTAACGCTGACGGTTGTCCTGGCCGTCTTTGCCAAAAGTTTCGGCAATTCTTTTATTTTTAAATCCTTCGTTGCAATTCCCAATATAATGCAGTAAAGCACCGTGATGCCCGATGTTTCAGTCGGTGTAAAAATGCCGGAAAATGTGCCGTAAAGAATGATTACCGGCGTCATAAGCGGAAAGAACGCCTCGCGGAAGGCGCGCCAAAGCTCCTTCATGGATGCCCTCGGCTTCTTGAGCTGCGGCTTTTTGCGGCACATAAAATAACAGAGGATACCAAGGGCAATCGCCATCAGCAAGCCCGGAATGACCCCTGCGATAAACAGCCGGCCGACGGAAACACCGGCCGATACGGCAAACACAATTGCAGGGACGCTTGGCGGGATGATCGGGCCAATGATGGAGGACGCACCTGTGATCGCAAGGCTGAAGTCCTCATCATAGCCGTTTTCCTTCATTGCCTGTACTTCGATGGCGCCAAGACCGCCCGCATCCGCAATCGCCGAGCCGGACATACCCGCGAAAATTACGCTCGCAATGATATTCGCATGCGCGAGTCCGCCGGTGCAGTGGCCGACGAGTTTATCGCAGAAATTGAATATTCTCCTTGTGATTCCGGTGCCGTTCATGAGCTGACCGGCCAGAATAAAAAGAGGTACCGCAAGCAGGGGGAAGCTGTCAACTCCAGCCATGAGGCGCTGTGCCACGACCGTCAGGCCGATGTTGTTCGACAGAAGATAATAGACGGAGGGAATGAGCATGCAATAGACAATGGGCACATTCAGAAGGATCAGCACGAAAAAAATAACAAAAAAGGCGATCATGCTGTTTCCTCCTTCTTGCGGCACATTGTTTTTATCTTTTTTATAAGCTTTCCGAGCAGCTGAATGATGGACAACAGGAAGCTCAGCGGAATGCTGGCTGCCAAAAAGCCCAGCGGTATCTTCAGCGCGGAGGACAGAATCGCTGTCTGTGACTTTAAATAGGCACAGGACGATGGCAGCAGCAGGACAAACAATCCGATTGCAGCCAGGTCCGTCAGAATGTCAAGCACATCACGTACAGTGGGAGACATCTTGGCGTAGAGCAGCTGCATGGAAATGTTGTTATCCGTGCGGATATTGTAGCTAAGGCCCAGCATAGTCAGCCAGATGAACAGGTATCTTGCCAGTTCTTCGCTCCAAATCAGCGGATTATTCAGAATATAGCGGAAAAAAACCTGTAATATCAGCACAATGCAGACGGTGGCCAGCGCAATGCTGATCACAATCTCGTCAAGATTTCCAAGCACCTTTTTAACAAATTTCATAAATTCTCCTCTGATTGCAGGCCCCCTTTCGGGGGCCTGCACGCGGACAACTATTTTGCCAATGCCTGAACCCGTTCGTAGAGTCCTTCGCCCCAGTTCGACGCATATTCGGTAATCACCGATGCGGCCAGCGCCTTAAAGGCGTCGACATCCGCGCCGCAGACTGTCATCTTATAGTCTGTTTCGAGCGATTTCAATGTATCCGACTCGAATTGGACTGACGTTTCGCTGGCGCTTTTGCAGAATTCCGCAGCCGTTTCTGTTACCAGCTGGCGCAGATCGTCGGGCAGAGAATCCAAAAACGCCTGATTGGCGATCAGAAAAACGCACTGCGTCACATGTCCGGTTGTGCTGATATAATCCTGCACTTCGTAGAATTTCGCCGACATGATCTGGGTCAGGGGGTTTTCCTGTCCGTCAACAACGCCCTGCTGCAAAGCAAGATAAACTTCGGAGAAGGCCATCGGCGTGGGGCTCGCGCCAAACGCCTTAAAGTTGGCAATGCTCAGCGGCTGATCAGGAACGCGGATCTTGAGTCCTTTCAGATCATCCGGTTTGTAAACGGCAACGCTCTTGGTTGTGATGAACCGCTTGCCGGCATAGAGCGCGCCCATGATGCTGATGCCGGTTTGCTTGCTCAGTCCGTCGACCAGCTCCGCGCCCACATCGCTGCTCATAACCGCCTGTAAGTGGTCGCTGCTCTGGATCGCGTAAGGCGCGTCAAATACCAGCATGGGTGCGTACATTGTGCCGATCTGGCCGCCGCCGGCAATGGCCATGGTGAGCGTCCCTCCGGCAACGGCGTCCAGTTCTTCTTTTTCGCTGCCAAGCGTCGAATTATGGAAGGTCGTGACCTCGAGCCGTCCGTTGGATTTCTCGTTGAGCTCGGCTGCCATCTTATCCAAGGCGACTGCAAAGATATGCTCCGGGGCATAGACATCGCCGATCTCGATTTTATAGACCGTATCGTCGGTTGCCGCCGAAGCAGAGGCGGATTGCTCCGGCTGTGCTGATGTCTCTTCCTTTGCTGATTCCGATGCGGTCCCGGCGCTTGCGCTCGCGCTGCCCGCAGCTTCTGTGGCTGACGTTTCTTTGGCCGCGCAGCCGACAAAGCATGTCAGCAGCATGACCGCCGCAAGAACGATAGCGAGAATCCTTTTCATTTTTTTGCCTCCATTTTCTTTTTATTTTCATCCATTCAGGTGATCCAACGGATAAAGGGGCCGCGGGACATTCGAAAATTTCAGGTGCGCGAGATTCTGATCGGTAAAGCCGGGCGTGTCCACAATCTGAATTGTCTTCGCCAGATTTTGATAGGCTGCGCGGAAAAGCTTGTGAGATTTCTGAACAATGACTTCCATGTCTGCCGGATCAATTCCCATATCGCGGAGGAACTGCGGATCGTACATCAGCGTCGCATACTCTGCGACAACAATATGTAAATTCTCGCCGACTTTCAGGTAGGCCCGCCGGCCGGAATCAGCCTGAATGCCCGAAAAGGATTTTCCGGTGATCGTGCTGAGCTGGCTGCTCAGTGAAACAACGCGCGCGTGCACCGTGACATCTGTATTATAGCCATAGTCCTGCGCACCGCCGATGCAAATATCCGCGTGCTGTCCTTCGCCGGCCGCAAACGCCTGTGCGACAGCCTTTTTGCTGACGATGCACAGCGCCGTCCGATAGGGACTGCGGAGCGCCGCCCGCAGCGGAACCGTGCTGTCCCCGAGCCCGCCGGCCGTCGTGATGTCGCCGGAGTCCACAAGAATGACCGGTTTCTCCATCCGAGGAATGCTTTCAAACGCTTCCCCGATCGTTGGATAACGGACAAAAAAGCGTTCCTTGTTCCGCATGATATACTGCGCCAGCTCCTGCATCTGCCTGTTCCAGTATTCCTCGCGGCCGTCCGTATAAAACAGCAGGGAAATGCCCGCCTCCCGGATGTCCAGCCACGGCTGGGAGCAGAACAGCGACGCCGAGCGCAGCGAATCGCTTCTGTCCAGCTCCGAAATGCGGCAGAGCACCTCGCTGCACACGCCGGCGCCGGTCTCGGAATCCTCCACCGGTACGATCAGCGGCAGCTTGACAAGAAGAGGCTTCGGCCGCTTTCCGCCGCGCATCAGCTCGTACAGCAGGCCCGCCGCCTTGCAGCCCGTCTCCTGGAAGTCCACATGCGGATATGTGCGGAATCCAACCATCACGTCCGCCATGCGAACCATTTTTTTCGTGATGTTGGCGTGATAGTCCAGCGAGACTGAGATGGGGACATCGCTGCCGACAATTGTCCGGACCCGCTCCAGCAGCTCCCCCTCGCAGTCGTCGATCGTCTGAGACACCATCGCGCCGTGCAGCGCCAGAAACACGCCATCCACCGGCATGGCCTCGCGCAGCCTCCGGCACAGGTCTCCGGCGATCTCGCAGAACGCCTCGTCCGTCACCTTTCCCGAGGCAACCGCCCAGCAGGCGATTCCCGGCGCCAGCTCCGCATCCTTATCGGAAAAGCATCGCAGAAAACCGGAAATTTCCGTATTCGTCCGTCCGAGATTTTCCGGGATTTCCTCCCCCGTCCAGAAATACCCGTGGCGGAACGTATTCAGATCCGTCGGATTCGGGCAGAACGTATTTGTTTCCTGCAGAAACGACGCATAGAACACCTTCATGCCTGTTTCTCCTTAAAGTTTCATTTAACATCTAACATTTTAATTTAGCGTATACGTGTTCGCTCTTTCAAGCGTGCAATGCGGGGATCAAATGAACGACTTGATGCAGTCGAACGTCGTAATAATATCGTTGTAGACGAGCTGTCCCGCTTTATCATAGTCGCCGGTCAGCAGCGCGTCGATGATGTCGCAGTGTATCTTGATGTTCCGCCTGATTCTGGCCAGATTGGTGGCGGGATCGCGCGCCAGCTTGAAATACAGAAGCCGGCTCCGCTTTGTCAGATCGGCGATGCTGATGACGTTGGAGCGGATGATCTCCTCGCACGACTCGAGCAGCATTTCGTGAAATTTCAGGTCCACCGCAAAAAGCTGATTCTGCACATCGTCGGGGTTCTCATCCCGCCCGCCCAGCTCCTCGAACTGCCTGCGGATGTCCAGCAGCGCCGCCTTCCGGTATTGGCTGCCGTAGGTCTCCACGATTGCCTTTTCCAGATAGGCGCGGCTTTTGTAGATGATGTACAGCTCGTTGTAGGAGTGGTTGCGGACAAATGTGCCCGACTGGGGCAAAATGGTCACATAGCCGTCGTGCTGAAGCCGGGAAAGCGCCGCTGTGACCGGTGTGCGGCTGACGTTCAGCTTCTTCGCCAGAAGCGTCACGTCAATCTTTTCATTTGGCTTCAGCTCGTCGTTGATGATCTTCTCCTTGATGTAATTGTATACCTGCTCATTCAAAAGACTTCTCTGAATTCCAACTTCCATACTTTCACCAATCTGTCATTCTAACTGATATTTCAATTCTAGGCCGGTGACTTTCATTTGTCAACCGGAAATTCGGGGCGTTTTTTCACAATCGTTTGCCCGCATTTTTGTGACAAATGGAGAATCACCCGCGGAGGCTCACTCAGTTTCTCCGTCCGGCTCGACGCTGTTTCCGGCGTTCAGGTCGTTCAGCATGCTGGTTTTTTCCATGGTGAGGTTGAGGTGCTCCGCCATATACTGCCGCGCGAGGTCGGAGTTTCTGCCCTCGATGGCGGCCACGATCTTCCGGTGCGCCTTGCAGCCCTCGGTCCCCAGTACGGAGACATTCTGCTGGAACATTCTCCAGAAGGACTCCTTCAGCAGATCGAAAATGCGGATCATGACCTCGTTCCGGGTCGCCCGCGCCAGCAGCATGTGAAATTCCTGGTCGCAGGCGGCGATCTCCGCGCCGCTCTGCGCCCGCTCCATCCGGGAGGTGGCGTCGCGCAGGCGCTCGATGACGGCGCGGTCGGCTCGCTGCGCGGCCAGGCCGGCGCTCTCCGTCTCAAAAATCCGCCGGAACTCGAACAGGTCCATCCGGCTGATCCGCGCGTCCAGAAAGGCGTCTGGCTCCGCGCGGCTCTCGCAGACGAAGCTCCCCTTCCCCTGGAAGGTCTCCACCAGTCCCTGCGCGGCCAGCATGCCAACGGCATTCCGGACGGTCAGGCGGCTGACCGCGTAGCGCCGGCACAGCTCGCTCTCCGAGGGCAGACGCCCGCCTGGCTTCCACTCCCCGCCGGCAATGCTGCTTTTGATCTGCGCAGCAACAGATTCACTCTTTGTCATGCCATCAGCCCTTCATCTTGTATTACATGTAAATTATAGCGTTTCACGCTCTGTTTGTCAATTCTCCTTCGAAAATTTCGCAAAAAGCATTTGACAACTGTGAATTATTCTAGTATGATGGCGGTATGATGTAATGCATCATTCAATTTGTATTACATGTCGGGAGGCACATCATGAGAGATTCGATCCACAAGTATTTTCAGGTCGGCACGATCACCTGGATGTCCTATCCGGGCGCGGCGCAGGCGGACGTAATCCGCAAAATAGCCGGCGACGAATTTTTCGACGCCGTGGAGGTCTGCAAATGCCCGGACGACGCTTCCCGCGAGGCATGCCGGAAGCTTCTGGCGCAGTCGCATCTGAAGGTCTGCTACGGCGCGCAGCCGCGGCTGCTGGGGCCGAAGCTGAACCCCAACGACCTCGACGAGGAGGGCCGGAAAAAAGCGGAGGCCACGCTTCTCGAGGCGGTGGACGAGGCGGAATTCCTCGGCGCGCGGGGCATCGCGTTCCTGGCCGGCAAATATCAGGAGGAAACCAGAGAGCAGGCCTACGCGCAGCTGCTCAAAACCACGCGCGCCGTCTGCTCCTACGCGGCAGAAGGACATGGCGGTCGAGCTGGAGGTCTTCGATTACGACGTGGACAAGGCGGCCCTGATCGGCCCGGCCCCCTACGCCGCGCAGTTTGCCGCCGACATGCGCGCGTCCTGCAGCAACTTCGGCATTCTGGTCGATCTGAGCCATTTCCCGATCACCTATGAGAAGTCCCGTTTTGTGGTGCAGACGCTGCGGCCCTACATCACGCACCTGCACTTCGGCAACGCGGTCGTCAGGGCGGGCTGTCCCGCCTACGGCGACAAGCATCCGCGCCTCGGGTTCCCCAACGGCGCGAACGACACGCCGGAGCTGCTGGACTATCTGCGCGTTCTCAGGCAGGAGGGCTTTTTCCGGGCGGACGAGCCGCTGGTGCTCTCCATGGAAGTGTCCCCGTTCGGGGACGAGGAAGCCGATATCGTTCTGGCCAACACCAAGCGCGCGCTGAACCGCGCGTGGGCGCTGCTGGAAGACTGAAAACAGGAGGAATTGTCATGAAAATTGTTGTATTGGACGGCTACACGGAAAACCCCGGCGATCTGAGCTGGAAGGAGCTCGGCGCGCTCGGCGATCTGACGGTCTATG
>Ga0163159_1004382_pt1 | contig 10137 bp, 11 predicted proteins | sample BioMet9_FD_108702 | JGI IMG/M metagenome (GOLD analysis project Ga0163159, IMG submission 108702) | Microbial communities from bioreactor (seeded with sewage sludge) at Lawrence Berkeley National Lab, California, USA - Biofuel... | ecosystem: Engineered > Bioreactor > Anaerobic > Unclassified ... | reverse complement strand
GCGACCTTTCACACGCACCTGTCCGCGCTCATGAGCAGCCGGACGCTGGCCCGGCATGGCGTGCAGGCCAGAATGGCGCCGGTGCCGCGAAAACTGAGCTCCTCCTGCGGGACGTGCGTGTATTACGAAGCGGAAGAGCCGCTGCTTTCTCTCATGGACCGGGACATGGAGGCGGTCTACGAGCAGACAGACGCCTCCTTTGAGCTGATCCAGACCAGCGAATAAACAAAAAAGAAAGGCAGCCGAAAGGCAGCCTTTCTTTTTTGCGCCCGCCCGGCGGCTGACGCTGTTTTGTGACAATTTACGCGGCCTTTTGCGGGGATTTTTCCTTAAAACGAGATTAGAATAAGCACGCTGGATGCCGAATAAACGGCATCGCAGGAGGGGCGGTATGACGAACGTTCTGGAATATCTGGAAAACTCCGCGCGAAAATTTCCGGAGAAAATGGCGGTAATCGATCCGCATGTGCAAAGAAGCTACGCTTCTTTTGTTCAGCGTGCAAAAAAAATCGGCAGTGCGCTTCTGACCCATGCAGAGCCGAGGCAGCCCGTGGCTGTCTGCATGGAAAAAGGTGTCGAGGCACTGGAGACAATGATGGGTGTCGTTTACGCCGGCTGCTTCTACGTCTATATCGATCCGAAACAGGTTCCGGCCCGTTTTCGGCAGATCCTGGCTGTCTGTCAGCCAGCCTGTCTTGTGACCGATCAGCCGGAGAAAATACGGGCGACTGCCGAAAACGTAAAAATCCTGTACTATAAGCAGCTCTGCGAGTCGGAGCAAGATGAGAATGCCCTGACATCTGTCCGCGCACAGTCAATGGACATCGATCCTTTATACTGCAATTTCACCTCCGGTTCCACCGGAGTCCCCAAGGGTGTGCTGGTGAGCCACCGGAGCGTCATCGATTTCATGAATTACTTTCCGAAGCTATTTGAGATCACAGAAGCGGACGTGCTGGGAAATCAGGCGCCCTTTGACTTTGATGTGTCTGTCAAGGACATCTACTCCGCATTTAAAAAATCCGCGACGCTGGTGCTGATTCCAAAAACCTATTTTTCCATTGTGACGCAGCTTCTCGATTATCTCTGTGAACAGCATGTGACGACGCTGATTTGGGCGGTGTCGGCGCTGTGCCTTGTCGCGCAGTTCAAAGGTCTGGACTATCGCATACCGGCCGACGTGAACAAGATCCTGTTCAGCGGAGAATTGATGCCGGTCAAATATCTGCGTCAATGGCAGGCGTCGCTGCCGGATGCGCACTATGTCAACCTCTATGGGCCGACGGAGATCACCTGCAACTGCACCTACTATCAAATATGCCGTTCTTTCGGTCTGGAAGAGCAAATTCCCATCGGACGCGCGTTTCCAAACGAGAAGGTTTTCCTTTTGGATGAACAGGACCGTGAAATTACGGAAGCCGGTATTTCAGGCGAGATCTGTGTATCCGGCACGGCTCTTGCACTGGGATACTACCGGAACGGTGAACAGACGCGGAATGCCTTCGTTCAGAACCCTCTTAACGCATGTTATCCGGAAAGAATCTACCGGACGGGTGATCTGGCACGCTATGACAGGGACGGGAATCTGCTGTTTGCAGGCAGACGGGATTTTCAGATCAAGTTCATGGGGCACCGTATTGAGCTGGAGGAAATCGAGGCCGTGATGGGCAGCATGAAGGACGTTCAACGCGCCTGCTGCAGCTTTGACACGGAGAAAAACCACATCGTGGGATTTTACAGCGGAGCGGTGGAGCCGCATGCGCTCAAGAAGGCCCTCTTCGATCTGTTGCCGGTCTATATGATCCCGTCTGAGCTGTATCAGCTCGAAGAAATTCCGCTTACGCCAAATGGAAAAATGGATCGAAAAAGGCTGATGGCCGGGAGGAATGCCGGTAATGGATCTCAGCACGCTGGATAAAGCGGTCGGGATGGCGAAAACGCCGTTCTATCTGTTTGATACCGACGCCGCCGCGGCACAGCTGGCAATGCTGCGTGCCGGTCTTGTCAGGGAAGTGAAGCTGTGCTACGCAATGAAGGCCAATCCGTTCCTTTCAGGCGAGATCGCCGCAACGGCGGATTTCCTGGAGGTCTGTTCACCAGGAGAATTCCGAATCTGTGAGCGCGCGGGTGTTCCCATGAAAAAGATCGTGCTGTCGGGTGTCTGCAAAAGGCAGGACGATCTGGAGCCGATTTTCTCACGCGGCCTGCAGATCGGGACCTATACGGTTGAATCTGTTTCCCAATGGGAGCTTCTTTCGATGCTTTCCCAAAAATATGGCCGTGCCATTCATGTTCTGCTTCGTCTGACAAGTGGAGCACAGTTCGGGATGGCGGAGGCAGACCTGCTTTGTGTTTTAAGAGAAGCCGGGAAAAATCCGCTTGTCAGCGTCGATGGAATTCAATATTTTTCCGGAACACAGAAGAAATCCGAAGCGAAAGTACGGGAGGAATGGTCACGTCTTGACACGTTCCTTGAAGAATTAAAAAACCAATACGGCTTTACAGCAGAAAAGCTGGAATACGGACCCGGTTTTCCGGTTGATTATTTTGGAACCGATCCCGGGCTGGAACAGCGGATGCTGAACTGCCTGAACGAGGGCCTGCAAAGTCTCCGTTGGCAGGGCATCGTTGTTCTGGAAATGGGAAGGGAAATTGCCGCTAGCTGCGGCTGCTACATCACGAAGGTGGTCGATGAGAAACGTGTCGGCAGCGAACATTTTGCCATTGTGGACGGCGGCATTCACCAACTCCATTACGACGGCCAGATGATCGGCATGCAGACACCTCCTGTTTTTCAGCTGCACGGCGGCGGCAGGAAGGAAACCTGGACGGTGTTCGGCGCTCTCTGTACAAAAAACGACGTTCTGCTCAAAGAGCATCCGTTCTTCGGCCTCGGCACAGGCAGCCTTCTGGTGTTTGAAAAGGCCGGCGCTTATTCTGTGACAGAGGGTATGGCCCTTTTTTTAAGCCGCGAACTTCCCCAGGTCGTTCTGTTTTCCAAACGGGACGGCCTGCGCTCGGTTCGCGCACAGATACAGACAGATATTTGGAATTCACCGAAATAAAGGAGAAAAACATGGAACAGCTGATTAAAATTCTGGAAAATATCAATCCGGACAATGATTATGCCACAGAGGACTGCCTGATCGATGACGGTCTGCTCGATTCCTTTGCGATTTTGGAACTGGTTTCCGCTCTGGAGGATGCCTATGGCATCGAAATCACGGCAACGGAGCTGGTGCCGAAAAATTTCAATTCTGCGCAGGCTATGTGGGATATGATCCAGCGGCTTCAGAAGAACTGACGGAGAAACCGATATGCAGTACGTTTCGCTGCTTTATCTTCTGGTCTTTCTTCCCCTTGCGCTGCTGATCTATCAGCTTCTTCCGCAGCGGCACCGGTGGAAGGTCCTGCTCGCGGCCAGTTATGTGTTCTTTTTTCTCATGAGCAAGCAACTGATTTTTTATTTGTTTTTTTCTACCGTTTCCATACACGGAATTGGACTCTGGCTGGACTACTGCGATACTGCAGCCGGCACGGGCACGGAAGAGGCAGCCGCTGCCAAACAGGCCTGTACGCAAAAGAAAAAGCGAATTCTTTGTTATGGGGTCCTGCTGCACATCGGTCTTTTGCTCCTGCTGAAATACTCCTCTTTCTTTGAGCAAAATCTCAATTGGCTGCTCCTGAAGCTCCCTGTGCCGGTCCAGCTGCCGACGCTCAAATTCGGCGTCCCGATCGGCCTGTCGTTCTTCTCTTTGCAGGCCGTCTCCTATATCTCAGATGTCTACCATAAAAGGATCAAAGCGGACGACAATCTCGGCAGACTGGCGCTGTTTCTCTCTTTTTTTCCGGCCATTGTAGAGGGACCGATCTGTCGGTATTCCGAAACAGCGCAGGTCCTCTATGATGGAAAACCGCTTGCATATGAAAATGTCACCTTTGGCATCCAGCGTATGGTGTGGGGCCTTTTTAAAAAGCTTGTGATTGCCGACCGGCTGAACGTACTGGTGGAAAAGATCTTTACCAATTATCGGGATTACAGCGGCATTCTGATTCTGCTCGGCGCGGTTTGCTATACGCTCCAGCTATATGCGGATTTCTCGGGCTGCATCGATCTTACCATCGGAACGGCGGAGATGTTCGGCGTCCGGCTTCCGGAGAATTTCCGTCAGCCGTTTTTTTCCCGGACAGCTTCAGAATTTTGGCGCAGATGGCACATCACGCTGGGCACCTGGTTCAAAGACTATATTTTTTATCCGCTGTCACTGACGCGGTCTGTCAAACAGATCGGGAAAAAAGCCAGAAAAAAATTCGGGCGCCATCTTGGACAGGTGGCACAGGTGTTTTTGCCGCTGCTTGCCGTCTGGGTCTGCAATGGACTGTGGCATGGCGCCGGATGGAACTATCTGTTTTTCGGTCTGTATTATTTTGTTCTGATCCTGCTGGGCAATCTTTGGGAGCCGGCGGCGGCGCGTATTGCAAAATTTCTGCATAGGAACCGCGATGGCGTTTTGTGGCGCGTGATGCAGGAGATCAAAATGGCGTTCATCGTTGTCACGGGCGAGCTGTTCTTCCGGGCGGACGGATTGCTCACGGGCCTGACGATGTTTCGTTCCATCTTCACCGGCTGGGATGGTGCCGTGCTGAAAAACGGCTCCCTTATGAAGCTTGGGCTTGACGCGTATGATTTTTGGGTCGTGGCAATCGGCATGGTCATCGTGCTGGTAGTCGATCTTTTGCATGAAAATGAGATCTCCATTCGAAAAGAGGTCGCAGCATTGAATTTGCCGCTCCGGTGGACAATCTATCTGGGCGCCGTGCTGCTGGTTGTCATATTTGGCGCATATGGAGTGGGCTATCTCCCGGTGGATCCGCTCTATGCCGGATTTTAGGAGGAACTCGGTTTGAAACCGAACACAAAAACCATCCGGTGCATCGGATTTCTGGTGCTGCTGACGGCTGTCGTTCAGCTGCTCTCTCCGGTGTTTACCCCCAAAAATGAGCTTGGGAGTATCCTGGATGAACCGGCAAATTCTCTGGACTATCTGGTTATTGGGGACAGTGAGTGCTATACTAGTATCTCCCCCATGGAACTGTGGAGGAACTACGGATTTGCCGGCTATGACTGCGGCGTGTCCGCACAAAGAATTCAGGATGCCTACTATCAGCTTGAAAAGACGCTCCGGCATCAGACGCCAAAGGTCATTTTAATGGAGACCAATCTGATTTTCCGAAATCTTGGCCTTCGCCAGGAGACGGTAACGGCCTTTGACCACTATGTCGGCAACACCGTTGGACTGTACAAATACCATGACAACTGGAAGCAGCTTGTCACACTTGGTACGACAGCTGCACTGAAGCAAAGCATGTTCAAGGGAATGCGGTATCGGGCTGAGGTATCCCCGTACACAGGCGGACCCTATATGGCCGAAACAGAGAAAAAGCAGCCGATCGGAGAGGTTCAGGAGATGTACCTGGATAAAATCGTCGGACTGTGCCGCGATAAAAAGATCCGGTTGGTTCTGTACAGCGTACCCTCACCGCATTGCTGGAACCGTAAGAAACACAACAGTGTGGCGGAATACGCCAGAGTGAACAAGCTGACCTTTTTGGATCTGAACCTGATCGCAGATCAAATCGGCATCGACTGGTCGAAAGATACCTACGACAGAGGCGATCACCTCAACTTTTCCGGCGCACTCAAGGTAACCGGCTATATGGGAGAGTATTTGAGCGCCAGAATCAAGCTTCCGGATCACCGGAAGGAGCCCGCCTATTCCGCCTGGAATGCGGATCTCGGGGAATATCTTAAAAGCACCGGCCAGTCAGCATGAAACGGAAACGTGCGGGAAGGGACGTCACACCATGAGCAAACTGATCTATGCAGCGGATGACGAAACCAATATTCGGGAACTGATCAAGACTTATCTGGAAGAGGCCGGATTTTCGGTGCGGGTGTTTGCCGACGGGGACGCGCTTCTCTGCGCATTTAAAAAACTGCCCTGTGACTTTGTCGTCCTGGATATCATGATGCCCGGCACCGACGGGCTGGAGATCTGCCGCCAGCTGCGGAGCATATCCAAGGTTCCGATCATCATACTCACGGCGAAGGAGAGCGAAGTCGACTACATGATGGGTCTGACACTGGGCGGAGACGACTACATGATCAAGCCTTTCCGGCCGTCCATTCTGGTTATGCGGATCAAGGCGCTCATGCGCAGAATGGAGATGGAGCATTCCGAAGCCGGTGAGGTCGTTTCGTACGGCGATATTTCCTATTCCGGCAACGATCAGGCGGTATACTGCCGCGGCGCAAATATCGGACTGACCATGACAGAAATATCCCTGCTCCGCTATATGATGAAAAATTCCGTCCGCGCCATTCCGCGCGACGAGCTTCTCAATGAGATCTGGGGACTTCACGCAGATGTGGAAACCCGTGTGACCGACGAAACCATCCGCCGTATCCGCAAGAAGCTGAAAACCGCCGGGAGCAGCGTTTCCATTATCGCAATCTGGGGTTATGGGTACAGACTGGAGACGGCCAAATGAAACGAACGACGCTCAAATTGATCTCCGTTCTCTTTCTGACGCTTTTACTGGCGTTTACCGCAATCCTGCTGGTGTTTCATCATCTGATGGATGACCATATCCAGTCAAACGCCGAACAGGCCATCGATTATGTACGGGAGGAACTTGGCAATCCCGAGCTGTACTATGATGACACGGCGCTCTTCAACTGGGAGCAGACACACGACATGCCGTCCATGCTCGCATCCTGTCTACTGGTCGACGACACCTACAAAACCCAATCGTATGAGCTTGCCAAAAGAAGAGAGCTCGCCAGATGGTGCAGCCATCACAAGCTGCCGGGGGGACTGACACAGCGCGTCAGTCTCGGCGGACGGGAATACTTTGTCGCGCAGATGAAAAACACGACCGACGAGGAGAGCGGACAGGGTATTTGGATTGTCTATGTGGATGTGACAGGGGAGAACGCGCTCATACACAGAATGGATCTCTATATGATCGTGATCATGGTTCTCTGCGCGGGAATCGCCTGTTTCTCCGGTATCCGGATCGGTGTCAGCGTCGAGCGGGGACAGGAACGCCAGAAGAAATTCTTTGAAAACGCATCCCATGAATTGAAAACGCCTTTGATGTCCATACAGGGATATGCAGAGGGTATTTGCAATGGCGTCATACAGGATGAAAAACATGCCGCGTCTGTCATTCTGAGTGAAAGTGACAAAATGACTGCACTGGTGGAGGAAATCCTCTGTCTGTCCCGGATTGAAAGCGGGGAGACAAAGCTGCATCGGGAAAAGATTTCAGTTTCGGAGATCGTCAACAACTGCCTTGTTTCGCTGGAATCGGTAATTATCAAAAAAGGGATTGCGGTGGAAACGCACCTGTCAGGATCGGAAGTGCTGGCCGATGTTGCAAATCTTGAGACGGCGGTTACCAATCTGCTGTCCAATGCGGTCAAATACGGAAAGAGCAAAATCGTGATTCTCTGTGACGACCACAGCCTGTCTATCTGGAATGACGGTGAAATGCTTTCAAAAGAGGATGCTTCCCATATTTTCGAACGATTCTATATCGGTAAAAATGGCAGCACCGGCATTGGTCTGGCACTGACAAAAGAGATTATCGAGCGGCACGGCTGGGATCTTCGGCTCAATAACCGGGAAGACGGTCCGGAATTTATAATCAGATTCGGATAAGAAAACCGCCTGCTGCACGGCAGGCGGTTTTCTTTCCTTCAGCGAGAAGTTTTCTCGCCCGGTATTTTCTTTTTTTTAGGTTCGCGGTATACTTTGTCCCACTCTTTTCCGGTTTTCCCTGTCAGAAACAGTTCAAATTCGTCCCGGTTTCCGATTTTTAAATCGGAATACGGCAGCACATAGGCGTGAATAGGGTCCAGAAACAGAAAATAGCGCTCATGATAGCGAAAAAAGGAGAGAATCGAGGAATAGGGAAGCTGAGCGGATTCCTTGGCGCAGACATAGGAAATCTGCTCGTCTGTAAAGGTGAAGGTAATCTGCCCCAGGTTCTGCACGGATAAGCGCTTGCTCCGCCACGCGCTGATTCGACTGGTGAAAGCGGAAACAAGGAGCAGCGTCATGCCTATCACCATAATAAAGATGCAGCTGACGATCGAGCCGCCGCCGGAAAGAAGAAAAATACCCGAGGCCGTAAAAAACGCCCCGAATACTGCGGTGAAAAGCCGATAAAACAGGTTGTACCATTTTCGATACGTGCGGGCCGTCAGTTTGTTCAGATAGAGAAAATCCCGATGGTTGTACTGCATGACAAATTCAAACATGTTGTGTTCCCCCGGCGTGTTTTTTTCATTATACGATATTATGGGGAAAAGATGGTCGGAAAAAATCCTAATAATTGTGAAGATGTGCCTCTTAAGGTATAATAAAGGCAAGCGCACTAGAATATCTGAAAAAAGAAAGGACAAATCACTTGCTGAATGTCATACAGGCCTGGGACTGGACCATATTGCGCTGGATTCAGGGAACATTTCGCTGCGGTTTTCTGGATTTTCTTTCGCCGAAGATCACATTGCTCGGCAGCGGCGGAGTCTTATGGATTCTGGCAGCCTTCGTGCTCATCTGCACAAAAAAATATCGAAAATATGGATTCTTCGTACTGTGCGGACTGCTGCTCGGCGTGCTGGCTGGAAATGTGATATTGAAGAACTGGGTTGCCAGACCAAGACCGTGCTGGCTGGATACAGGCGTCGAGCTGCTGATCTCCAATCCGACCGATTATTCTTTTCCGTCCGGTCATACGCTGTCCTCGACAATCGCCGCAACAATTCTGACCAGGACAAACCGGAAATTTGGCTGGGCAGCCATCCCGGTCGCCGTTCTGATTGCACTTTCACGGCTGTACCTTTTTGTGCATTTCCCGAGCGATGTCGCGGCCGCAGCGGTTCTTGGCGTTCTGATCGGTCTGCTTGTGTTTTGGGCCGGCAATCGGATTTCCGCACGCGTGATAAAACGCAGAAAGGCCGCAGAATAGAAAAGCGCTGCAAAATGCTTTGCATTTTGCAGCGCTTTTTCTAAAATATCAAAACTTATGCGCGCAGGCGTCCTCGGCGAGCTGTGCCTGGATTTCTTCCATGGCACAGCCTCCGGCGGAAGCCGTCGCGGCGATGACGGCGCCCTCCACCAGCGGGCAGTCCGCCAACGCGATCTTCCGGTCCGGCATGGTTTCCAGGACCATCTCCGCAGTCATGACGGCGCTTCCCATATCCATAAGGACGAGAACGCCGTCGGCCGAATAGACGGAATCGATGGCGGCACAGATGCGCTCAAAACTCGTTCCAAGCGTGCCATCCTCCAATCCGCCCGCTGCGGCGATCGGGGTATCGGACGCCATCATGGAGGCCAACTCCACAACGCCTCTGGCCAGTGTCTCACTGTGCGAAACGATTACAATTCCAACCATAAATTCCCCTCGTCAGAAGGCCTCCGCGATGGTTTCCAGCAGGAAGGTGAACGAAGTGGCGCCAGGATCCTGATGTCCGATCCCGCGCTCACCCACATAACAGGCGCGGCCTTTTGTGGCAATCAGTCCCTTTGTATGCTTCGCTCCCGCAAGTGCGGCCGCGGCGCCGGCATCGAGTGCCGCACGATTGGACGCGCCCTCCGCGGCGGCGGACTTCATGGCCTTCACGGCAGGAATCATGGCATCGATCATGGTCGCTTCCTCCGGCTCCGCGTGACCGCGGGACTGTACGCCAGCCACCGCGGCATCCAGTGCGGACAGAAAATCGGTCATATTCAATTCGGTTTTTCCCGCGCAGGCCGTACCGGCTTTCATAAAGGCAGTCCCATACAGGGGGCCGGAGGCGCCGCCGACCGTGGATACCAGCGTCATGCCGACTGATTTTAAGATGGTGCCGATGTCTTTTCCCACGAGGGTGGGAAGCTTCTGTTCCACTGCCGCAAAGCCGCGCGCCATGTTAATGCCGTGATCGGAATCTCCGATGGGCTGATCCAGCTCGGTCAAATAATCCTTTTCCTGCTCAATGCGCAGACTCATCGCTTTTAGAATTTCCAGAACTTTCTGGCTGTCTGCCATGCTGATTCCTCTTTCCTAACGTATTCGATCAGG
>Ga0163159_1004381_pt1 | contig 10140 bp, 7 predicted proteins | sample BioMet9_FD_108702 | JGI IMG/M metagenome (GOLD analysis project Ga0163159, IMG submission 108702) | Microbial communities from bioreactor (seeded with sewage sludge) at Lawrence Berkeley National Lab, California, USA - Biofuel... | ecosystem: Engineered > Bioreactor > Anaerobic > Unclassified ... | reverse complement strand
GCCTGCGGTATGTACCGGTGCCAGGCCTCCAGAGCCCGGTCGTCGGTATCGCAGCCGGCAATCAGACGGATTCTGCGGTTCGCCTTCAACGCCATCGTATGAGATGCCGGCTGTTCCCGTTTCCGGTCAAAGCCGAGTGTAAAACCGATACGTCCGGTCCCGATAACGGCGGCTGTATAAACAGATTTGTTCATATTCTGATTATCGGTGCCGGACCGGTTTTCCTGAACCGCTCCGCTCCGGCACATCAGTTCTTGACTTTTCTGCTGCGCGACATGAAAATAAACGAAGGAGTTATGTATGCATACAATGACACATCATACGCCTACGCCGCACAACGCAGCAAAGGCCGGGGATTTGGCCCCATTCGTTCTTCTTCCAGGTGATCCGCTCCGCGCAGAATACGTCGCAGAACACTTTCTTGATGCCGCAAAACAGGTAACCGGTATCCGCGGAATGCTCGGTTTTACCGGTACATACAGAGGTAAACCGGTATCTGTGATGGGCAGCGGTATGGGAGGTCCTTCAGCGGGAATCTATTCGTACGAACTGTTCGCCTTCTATGGCGTTGAACATATCATCCGCATCGGAACGGCGGGCGGTTTTCAGACATATCTGAATCCGGGCGATCTCGTCTTTGCGATGACCGCATGTACCGATTCGAATTATGCATACCAGTACCGGCTGCCGGGTACATTTGCACCGGCCGGTGATTTTCTTCTGCTGAAAAAAGCTGTCGGGTTCGCAGAGGGGAACGGTATTCCGTATCGGGCTGGAGCCCTTTTTTCTTCCGATATGTTCAGCGAATACAATGCACTCGGACCTGAACAGTCCTGGAAACCCTGGGCCGATATGGGATGCCTGGCGCAGGATATGGAAACATATGCACTGTACTGTAACGCTACATATCTGAAAAAAAGCGCTCTTTCGATCGTTACGAACGTAGCGTCGTGCGTGACAGGGGAACAGATGAATGCGGGAAACGGCGGTATGGAAATGCTCGAACCGATGATGAAAACAGCTCTTTCCCTTGCATAATTGCAACGCAGCGCCAAAACGGATAAAATGCCTGTATGGCTGATATCCACATTTTTCCAGACCCGCCGGAGGGCACGCCGGTTTCAAAATTCGTTCATCTTCATGTCCACTCGGACTATTCTCTGCTGGACGGAGCTTCAAAACTCGATACGCTGATCGCACGGGCAAAACAGCTTAATATGAAAGCTCTGGCACTTACCGACCACGGCAACATGTTCGGCGTGCTGAACTTCGAGCATATCTGCCATGCGAACGGCATCAATCCGCTGGTCGGCTGCGAATTCTATGTTGCAGAAGGGAGCCGCCTCGAACAGAATAAAACTCCCTACGGCAGCTGGTATTATCATCTGATTCTGATAGCACAGAACGTTGAAGGATACCGGAATCTCATGATGCTCAGCTCGAAATCCTATACCGAAGGGTTTCACTACAAACCGCGTATCGACTGGGAACTGCTGGAAAAATACCATAACGGAATTATCTGTCTGTCAGCCTGCCTCGCGGGGGAACTGCCGCAGTCACTGCTCGCCGGTGACCGGAAAAGGGCGGAGGATGTCGTCCAGCGCTATGCCCGGCTGTTCGGGCCGGACCATTACTATATCGAACTCCAGGATCACGGACTGGAAGAGCAGAAAAAAGTCGCGCCGCTCCTTATGGCCATAGCGGGAAAATTCCACATACCGATGGTCGTGACGAACGATGTTCATTATTGTTACCAGGATGATGCTGCCGCACAGGATGTTCTTGTCTGTATCGGTACAAAAAAGCTCCGGAACGATACAAACCGGATGAAATTCCAGGGGGATCAGTGGTACCTCAAAAGCGAACAGGAAATGGCAGAACTTTTTCCCGGCCGTCCGGAACTGATGGAGAATACCCTGAAGATAGCCTCCCTGTGCGATCTCACGATTCCCCAGTTCAAAACGCAACAGCTCAAAGACTGTCTTCCTGTCTATCGGATTCCGGAAGAATTCGTTTCGCAGGATGCGTATGTGCTCTATCTTGTAGAAACGGGGCTGAGAAAACGGTATACCGCCATCACAAAGGAAATAGTGGACCGGGCCATGTACGAACTCGGAATAATATTCCAGATGGGTTTCTCAGGATATTTTCTTATCGTATGGGATTTCATCAACTGGTCAAAAACACACGATGTTCCGATCGGCCCGGGACGCGGATCGGGAGCCGGATCGCTCGTCGCATACTCGATGGCGATCACCGATATAGACCCGTTCCGGTTCAAACTTATCTTCGAACGGTTTCTCAATCCTGAACGTGTCAGCATGCCGGATTTCGACGTGGATATGTGCTTCGAAGGACGTCAGAAGGTTATCCAGTATACACGCGATCATTACGGAGATCCCCAGGTCGGACACATCGTTACGTTCGGTACGCTCAAAGCGAAGCAGGTCATTGCAGATGTAGGCCGTGTCCTCGATATTCCGCTCAGCGAGGTCAACGTACTGAAAAAATGTATACCGGACGATCCGAAAGCCAAACTGGCCGACGCTTTCAATCCTCCGGATGAAAAACATCCGGATAACGGCCAGCTCATCCCCTACCGCGAGGATCCCCGTTATAAGGATCTGTTCGATCTGTGTTTCAAACTTGAAAACGTGAATAGAAATACCGGCCTTCATGCCTCCGGTATCGTCATCGGCCGGAGTCCGCTTCCCGAATGGGCTCCTGTATTCAAAGATGCAAAAACGGGAAAAGTGGCGGTTCAGTATACCATGGATATCATCGAACCGTGCGGTCTGGTCAAAATGGATTACCTCGGTCTCAAAACGCTGACGCTTATCAAGTATGCGGAACGGATCATACGGAAACGCCCCGGCTTCGAAAATTTCAGAGCCGACCAGATAAGCGAAAGCGATGAAAAGACTTTCGACCTGTTCTGCCGCGGAGATACGGTTGCCGTATTCCAGTTCGCAAGCCCGGGCATGCAGAAAATCCTGAAACAGGCAAAGCCCAGGCGGCTTGAAGATATCGTAGCTTTGAATGCGTTATACAGGCCGGGACCGATGGAGTATATTCCGAAATACATCGAAGGCAAACTCGACCACAGTAAAATAACCTACCCGGATCCCTGTCTGAAAGATATTCTGGAAGAAACATACGGTGTCATGGTGTACCAGGAACAGGTCATGCAGGTTGCCCAGCGTATTGCAGGATTCTCCCTCGGTGCGGCGGATATGCTCCGGCGGGCGATGGGGAAAAAGAAACTCAGTGTTCTTATGGATAAAAAGAAAGAATTCATTGCCGGAGCGGTAAAAAACGGATTTACCGAAGAACACGCAGCAGAAATTTTCGAAATAATGATTCCGTTCGCCGGCTACGGTTTCAATAAAAGCCATGCGGCGGCCTATTCCGTTGTCGCATACCGGACGGCTTATCTGAAAGCCAACTTTCCCGCGGAATTCATAGCAGCAAACCTGACAAACGAAATCACAAGTACGGATAAACTGCCGGAATATATCACGGAGGGCCGCTCCATGGGGCTCGAAATTGATCCTCCGGACATAAACCGTTCGGATGATATTTTTGATGTCGTCGACGGCCGGATAGTATTCGGTCTGATGGGCATAAAAGGTCTGGGCGAAGCAGCTGCCCAGGAAATAGTCAATAAACGCAAAGGAGACGGGCCTTACAGGGATTTCATGGATTTCCTCGACAGAGTCGACCTTAAAACGATAAACAAACGGGCAATAGAAGTACTGATTAAAACCGGCGCGTTTGATAAACTGGGCAAAAACAGACCTACTCTTCTGCAGAATATGGAACGGGCCGTCGAATACGCAGAAGCAAAAAAATCCGGCGGCGAATACGGGCAGGTCAGTCTGTTCGAAAATACCGGAGAAAAAGAATTCACCGACTTCGTATTCGAGGATGTTGCAGACGAACCGAAAATGGAAAAGCTGAATCAGGAAAAAGAACTGATCGGCTGTTATGTCAGCGGACATCCTCTTGACGATTACCGCAAAGTAATAAAAACGGCAGCTACGCTCAGCTCACAGAATATTTCCCGCGCGGCAAAAGAATCGCTGGCCGAAAAGGAAGCCCTCGAATCCGGCGGACAGAGTTCATGGCAGACCAGAAATTCTGGGAAAACATATACAGCCATCGGTATGCTTACGGATCTCCGGTCGATCAATACCAAAAAAGGAGCACAGATGGCCTTTGCAAAACTGCAGGACTTCAACGGTGCTGTCGATATCACTTTTTTTCCGAAAACCTGGGAACAGCTGAAAGCAAAACTGCAGACAGACGGTGTCTATGCATTCCGGGGCAAAGTCGACGGTTCAAGGGACACTCCTTCGCTGCTGGTCGACAGTATGGAAGATCCGGACGCTCTTCAGGTACATGCCGTCAGGGAAGTTCACATCCAGCTGGATAACGCGTTTACGGACGAACAGCAGATAGGCAAATTAAGGGATTTTTTACTTGGCACTACAGGTAATTGTTTTGTATATTTTCATATAGACACCGGTTGCGGGCCGTATATCATCAAAGCAAACAGCCAGATGACAATCCCGGCGACACCGGAATTCATACACGACCTGGAGGTCCAGCCATACGTAAACGAGGTATGGACCGCATGATTTCGGACAAGGACTGATAAACATGACATATATTTTCAAAACGCTCGCTTCCGTCATTTCTCTGTATACGATGCTCTGTTTCATACGCGTTATTCTTACCTGGTTTCCGAGTCTCTCATACAGCAAATTCGCTCAGTTTCTTTCGGCTGTCTGCGATCCGTATCTGAACCTGTTCCGCAGGTTCACCTGGCTCAGGTTCTCCGCGCTCGATTTTTCTCCGATCATCGCTTTTGCCGTTCTTATCTTTCTTTCGACGATATTCAGCAATATGGCGGCACAGCATTTCATTTCCGTCGGAGGAATTCTGGCGCTGCTTCTGACAATGGCGTGGGAAATAGTCTCGTCGCTGCTTACTCTTTTTAATATCTTCCTGATTATCCGTCTTCTCGTCATGCTGTTCGGCCGGGATTCGAACTATTACAGTTCGATCTGGACACAGATCGACAACAGCATAAACCCGATCATATTCAGAATCAGTGGCGTTTTCTCAGGTGGAAAACCCATCAGTTACAAAAACGCAATCATCATCGCAATCATCACGCTTTTTGTGATCCAGTTCGGCGGAAGCTATATCGTCAGAATCCTCGCCGCTATGCTGAGGAGTCTTACCTTTTAGGATACCGTCGTGAAACTGGAGGACATCCGTAATCCTGTAGGTGTATTGCCGGGCATCGGACCGGCCGCAGCAAAACTGTTCGCGAATCTGAATATCTTTACGGTCGGCGATTTGTTGCGCTTTTATCCGCGGGATTATGAAGACAGGACCAGGCTCATCCCCCTCGCCATGTTCGACAGGGCAGCAAAAATACATACAGTTGCCAAAGTCACGGCACACGACTGGTTCGGATACGGCCGCATGCGTACGCTCAAGATTCTTATCGATGACGGAACGGCAAAAGCAGAGCTGGTTGCATTCAACAGACCGTTTCTGGAAAAAATGCTGCCGCCGGAAGCTGTAATCGTCGTCACCGGAAGTTTTGCCGTAAAATACGGATCGCTGCAGAGTACTTCGTTTGATGCGGTAAAACTTGCGGACGGCGGTAAATGCGAAGATTACGCTCACGGGCTGCTGCCGGATTCCGGAATTCTGCCCGTTTATTCTCTTACGGAAGGGTTGAACCAGCGTACGGTCAGGAAAACAGTAGCCGCCGCACTTTCGCAGTATGCTGCAGGTATAGACGATGAACTTCCTGCGGATATCATACAGAAACGTCAGCTGCTTTCCAAAAGGAAGGCGCTCCAGCTGATTCACCGGCCGGCACAGATGGCGGACATACAGACCGCACGGCGGACGCTCGCGTACGAGGAACTGTATCGATTCCAGTACTCCATGGCAGAACGTACATGGAAACATAAAGGCAGTCTGCCCGATCCGGATCTGCAGGCGGTTCCTGTACAGGCGCCGGAGTCGGAGGCAGAAGTAAACGCAGCAGTATTTACGGACTCGCTTTCGCCGAGACAGAAACAGCTTGCCGGGCGATTGCCGTTCCCGCTGACAGAGGATCAGATGCATGTTATCTTCCGGATGGACAGCGATATCGACCGGGGATACAGAGACAGAACAGCGCTTCTTCAGGGAAAAAATCCGAACACGGCCGGAAGCATATCCGACAAACCGGTATATACGATGGCCCGGCTGCTCCAGGGTGATGTCGGATCAGGAAAAACACTGGTAGCGTTTTTCGCCTGCCTCAGAGCTGTAGACTGGGGCGGACAGTGCGCATTTATGGCACCGACCGAAATACTGGCACGCCAGCACGCCGAAACTGCCGCAGCACTGCTCGAACCGACAGGTATACGAATAGCATTTCTTACCGGTAATATTCAGTCCGCAGGCAGGCAGCGGCTGCTCAGGGCGCTCAAAGCGGGAGATATCGATATAGTTATCGGAACACACGCACTCTTTTCCGCAGACGTCCAATATAGAGATCTTCAGCTCGTCGTCATAGACGAACAACACCGTTTCGGGGTTATGCAGCGGAATGCTATCGTCGGTAAAGGGCTGCAGATAGCGGGGACACGGCACGGTCCGCCTGCGTACGTATCTCCTCACCTGCTGATGCTGAGCGCGACACCGATACCGCAGACTCTTGCACTTACCCTGTTCGGAGATCTCGATATCTCTTCGATACACACGATGCCTGCCGGACGCAAACCGGTAACAACATATCTTGTACGGGAAGGGCATGAGCAAAACGTATACGAAGCCGTGAGAAAGGAACTTGCGGCAGGCCATCAGGCTTATTTCGTGTATCCGCTCATAGATACAGCAGGAAACGCAAGTCAGGAAGCAAAAGAGCGCCGTATTCTGCAGCCGGGGCTTGAAACCACAGATTCCGACAAAGCCCTCAAATCTGCAGAGGCCATGTTTTCCGTACTTTCAAAACAGATTTATCCTGCTTACCCCTGTGCGCTGATACACTCGAAGGTCGGTGAGGATGAGCAGAATAAAACGCTCAGCGACTTCCGGGCAGGAAGAATCCGTATTCTGGTAGCAACAACAGTCGTCGAAGTAGGAGTAGATGTACCGAATGCCACCTGCATGGTTATCGAGCAGGCCGACAGATTCGGCCTTGCCCAGCTTCACCAGTTACGGGGACGTGTAGGACGCGGTAACAGTCAGTCATACTGTTTCCTCATTTACAATAAAAATATCTCCGATACAGGTATCGAACGGATGAAGGCTCTCCGGGAAACAACAGACGGATTCAGTATCGCCGAGAAGGATTTAAAACTGCGTGGCCCCGGTGAAATTACCGGGACCATACAAGCCGGAAACCTGATGCTTGGTATCGCAGATCTGGACCGGGACCGGGACATTCTGCTGGAAGCCCGGTCAGATGCGTTTGCTGCTATGCAACGTACGCTTCAAGACGGCCGCTGCGGGCAGGATGACGCATCCGGACGATAGCGTGTTTTTCAATCTGCCGGATCCGTTCTTTCGTCAAGTTACACACATCACCGACTTCTTTCAGCGACATCGGTTTTGCTCCGCTCAGACCGTAGCGGAGACGCAGAACCTTTGCCTCGTTCGGTTTGAGGGTGTCAAGAACCCGGTCGATATCTTTATGCATGGAATCCTTCAGTACGGCATCGTCAGGGTTATCATAGCGGCAATCCTCAAGAAAGTCCCCCATCTCCGTATGATCGTTCGTTGCCGTATGTACCTGGGCGTCAAGTGAAATCATTTCCCGTGAGATGTTTATCATTTCACGGACATGTATCGGATCCATAGCGAGCAGCTGAGCCACTTCCGTTATCTCCTGCTCTTCCGTTTTGTCGCCGGCAACAACTTTGCGTGCGCGTTCTATCTGGACAAGTTCATTCGCGCGGTTAAGAGGCAACCTGATGGCCCGGGATTTCTCACAGATCGATTTGAGAATAGCCTGGCGTATCCACCACACTGCGTAGGAAATAAAATGGTAGCCTTTACTTACATCGAAACGTTCGATTGCTGTCATAAGACCGATATTGCCTTCGCTTATCAGATCCACCAGATCAAGGCCGTGGTTTTGATACTTTTTCGCCACATTGACCACAAACCGGAGATTCGACTTTACTATTCTGTCTTTGGCGGCTTTGTCGCCATGTGCAGCTTTGACAGCCAGTTCAGTTTCTTCATCGCGGGTCAGAAGCGGTACTTTATTTATATCTTTCAAATACAGGGCAAGAATGCTTTCATCGTTTGTCATAGTAATTATCTCCCATTCATTCTGTAGATCACACGTTACAGGATTCCGGAGAACCCTTCTCGTATACTGTATATATAGCAATACCTGTGCCAACTTTCGTTTATATTTCCGGCAGTATGAAATCCGGCGTAAATTTTATAGTATACGGCTGTTTATGGCAGTTTTTTACTTTTTTTCCTTGACTTCCGGTACTTTTTTTCGTATATTACGGCGCCGGCTGTACCTTTTTGACACACTCGCTTTATTCCGTACCTAAAAAGGGCATTTTTGATACAGATTATCAAAGGAACTCCGTAAGTGAGTCATATATTCTCCTGTCTTTTCTGCATTTTTTGTTGACGATTCCACCGGAAAATTTGTATATTTAATACATGAAGCTTCACGCTTCATACCTCATTAAACAATTATTTAAGGAGTTTTTATATGAAAATCAGACCTTTGGCAGACAGAGTACTTGTTAAACCGGAGAAAGCGGAGTCCAAAACAGCAAGCGGGATTATCATCCCCGAAGCTGCACAGGAAAAAACTCAGACTGCAACCGTAGAGGCTGTTGGTCCAGGAACCGATGATGAAAAAATCACAGTAAAAGTCGGCGAGCACATCATGTACGACAAATATGCGGGTACCGCAGTCAAAATCAATAATGAGGATTATCTGATCCTGAAAAACAACGATATCATCGCAGTTATCGAAAAATAAAACCAATGCGTAAAAAAACCGGTTCGTAACGAACCGGTTTTTTATTCTGCCCGAGATTTACTTCTGTAATTCCCGCAGCATCAGCCTGGCTTTTTCATGCGCAGGATCGAGAGACAGACAATACCCGAGAGACTGTCCGGCCGACGTCGTATCTCCGGCAGCAGACTGGATGCAGGCCATTCTGTATATAAGTTCTGCTTTCAGTTTTATCTGCGTTGTCTGACCGGCAACTGTTTCATATAATTCCAGAGCTTTCGAACTGTTTCCGGTACTGTCATACACCATCGCAAGGTCCGCTGCAGTTTCACAGGAAACCGACGACGAAATACCTTCCTTTTTATCCGTTCCACGTTCATAGACTGCGTATTCGTATAAACGCAGTGCAGGCACAGCAGCCTTCTGCTGTGCGGCAAACCATGCGGCGTATTCACATTCCCACTGGTCGAAGCGGCCGACAGCTGCAATCAGTTGATCCCAGAACGGGAGCGATGATGTAAACGCATACCGGTTTACGATATAGTTTCGGAAGAGTGTAAATGCATCGGCTGTCCGGTCGCATGAAAGCAGAAGATGAACAGCATACCAGACAAGAACTGAAGGATACACATCAGTTCCCACTGTATTTTCTTCCAGTGTCTGCCACAGTTCAGCAAGTCTGGTGCGTGTATTATTCTGAATGCCGGATTCGTCTGCGAGCGTAAGCCTGGCGACATACAGAAGCGGATCTTTTTTTCTTTTCAGACTTTCGTCCATCAGGTGCAGCGCATCGCTTACAGAAATTTTGGGAATTTCGTCATAACGCTGCATGTCGATGGTTTTCAGCCCTGCAGCCCGAATCGTCTTCGTATAGATATCGTCATTATAAGGCCGGCTGCTGTCCTGTGCATATTTTCCGTATGCAATGAGGCCGGGTATATAATCCGGCCAGTACCGGACGACAGTGGAAAGCAGGCGGAAACGTTCCTTTGCATCACCGTTTTTTTCTGCCCAGAAGGCACTGTTCACATACACAGACGGAAGTACGTCGTCATCGGGAACCTGCTGTCTCCCCGCTGACGGCAATGTTTCCGGGGAAATCAGGTTAATCAGATTCCGGCGCGCAGTCTCAG
>Ga0163159_1004378_pt1 | contig 10144 bp, 11 predicted proteins | sample BioMet9_FD_108702 | JGI IMG/M metagenome (GOLD analysis project Ga0163159, IMG submission 108702) | Microbial communities from bioreactor (seeded with sewage sludge) at Lawrence Berkeley National Lab, California, USA - Biofuel... | ecosystem: Engineered > Bioreactor > Anaerobic > Unclassified ... | reverse complement strand
GGTGCCGGAGATGCCGTCATCGGCGAAGATTCCTGCCAGCTCCCATTCCGGATTTTTCTGAATGTATTCTGTGTAGTGGGTGACCTGTGCGTCATAGCTTGTTTCCTGTTCATCAGAATCCGTACTTACCCTGCAGTAGGCCGCAACGCGAAGCTTGGGTTTTTCAGCAGGTTTCACGGTGTTGCCAACCTGGCGTCTGGCCGGAATAACAAAAACGTTATTGTCTGTCATCTGGGTTAACCTGCCTTTCAATAAGGGAATATAGGTATTCTGCTTGCCTAAAGGGATCGGCTAATTTCTTTACTGTTTTAGGCAATATAAAACTTGTGGGAATAGAATTTTTCTGTACTGTTTTGCCTCTGTTTAAGCGCCCTAGCTTCTGGGCCCTTTTATGAAGCTCGGCTGCTAGGGCATCAAAAGTAGCCTTATCTATCAGAGGTGGATAGAACTCATCACCAAGATAATGCTTGTTTTGTAAGATGCGCTTAATACTGCAGTGGGAGGCAGGAAGGTGAGTTTCCTTAGCCGCTTTGTCTAGGGACATCCCCGCTAAATAGTTTTTAAAAAGGTTCCTTACTATATTAGCTGCTGGCTCATCAATTTCTGCTTTTCCATTTGCAATTGTGTAACCTAAGGGTATATGCCCCATAGAATCAGATCCTTTCACGAAAAGTAAGGCCGCATTTAAGTTTGAAGCCTATCTCCTGTCTGTTGTAAACGAGGATGTTCTCCACAAACAGTTTAAATAGTTCTGGCTGGAATTCTTGCAAAACAGCAGACTTGTTAATGAAATGCAAGAACTTTAATACTGCAGAGCCTTTGGTATCGACCTTTTGGACGGCTTCTATTTCCTTTTTACAGGCTTCAGTTTGCGCTAGCAGTTCATTCTTTTGCTGTAAATATATGGCTTGGTCCAGATAACCTTGCGCCATAAGTCGCTGCAAGTTTTGTCTCTGGTCAGAAAGCAGCAATAGCTGAGCATCGAGCTCCTTTCTTTGCAGAGAACTGTCAGTTCCCTCAGCAGCTTGTAAAGCTCTAATTAAGGGAGGAATAATATGCTTTTTGGTGCAGATGAGCTTATTAAGCATTACTGTGAAAGCGTCTTCCAAGGCGTCGTTCTTTATATATAACAAGGAACAAGCCTTAGAATTTTGCAAATGGGTATTGCAGAGCCAGGCAATATACTTCTTGCCATTAGAACTATGAGTTCTCCTGCGCAGGATATTCCCACATTCCTGGCATACTATTTTCCCTGAAAAAGCATACCTATTTTGGTACTTATCAGAACCTTGGACTATATTCTTTTCTTTGCGGTGCTGAACAAGTAGCGCGGTGACAGCCTTAAAATCCTCATGGCTAATAATAGCTTCATGATGGTTTTTGACTAAATACTGGTCCATTTGACCGGCATTTACGTGCCTTTTGAAGTTATCATCGGTGAAGGTTTTCTGGAAGATTACATCACCGGTATATTTTTCATTAGTTAAAATGTCTTTAACAGTGGACGCATTCCAGGAAGCTCCTCTTTTGGTGGGAATACCAGCCTTGTTTAAATCCGTAGCAATGGACAGAACGCCTTTGCCGGATAAGTAGGAAGCGAAGATACCTTTTACAATAGAAGCCTGCTTATAGTTTGTTTTAAGCTTACCGTCTATCCAGTCATAGCCGTAGGGCGGGTAACCTATTTTATAGCTGCCATTCTTAAAACGGTTCTGGATGGCCCACTTGGCATTATCCGCAATAGAATGAGATTCGTTTTCTGCCATAGAGCTGAGGGAAGATAACATTACCTCGTTTTCCATACGGCAGGTGTTAATGTTTTCTCTCTCAAAGTAAAGAGGTATATTCAAAGCCTGGAGCTTTCTAACTAGGCGCAGGCAATCAGCTGTATTGCGGGAAAAGCGGCTGATGGATTTAGTGAGAATCAGATCAATTAAATGGTTTTCACAATCTGCTACCATCTTTTGCAGGCCTAATCTCTTGTCGATTTTTGTACCGGTTATGCCTTCATCAAAGTAGACGTCTACTAATTCCCAATCCTGGTGGGAATTAATAAGAACTTCGTAATGGCTGCGCTGGGCAGAGAGACTGTCCAGCTGGGCATCGTTATCAGTAGAAACACGGCAATAGGCCGCGACTCTTAGCTTATGCTTTTTAATTGCAGGAGTCCTATTTTTCTTAATCTCTGTGACAGTTTTCAAGACCATTCCCTCCTATTAGTCTCACATATTACCTCTGAAAAGGTATATTAGCAACGAATTTCTGGAAAGATTTCCACTAGAAAAGGAGCAAAAGTTTTCCTGTTAAGTAAGGTTATTTCCTTGTACTCTTTCTTAGTAATTAACTTTCCTTCTAATAAAGATTTTAGGACTTCCTGAGCTTTGTAATATCCACATTCTCGTTGTAGTTCTTCATTAGTAGGCGCTTTTGATAAAGGGTTAGCAGAAGGCACATCTGTAACTTTGGTGACTTCTTTCATATTCACATCATCCTCCAATTTGAAGTAATCCTTCATTACTAACTGGAGGCTACATGTGTGTTTTGACGAAAAAATTTAAAATATATTTTGAATGCCGGTTGGTTTATACCAATCGGTAATTTTTTTTATTTTCTTTCGTCAAAATGAGTAACTAACCTCCAGTAGGTAGTAAGAGGTCAAAACGAAATGAACCTCTTGAGGAGGTGAAAACCTATGAACCAGGACAAAAAGAATGTTGGAGAATTGGCTGAAGTATTGATTGCTATTAGTTTTACTACAGCCAGAATGGCAAAAAGCCTTGCCGGTATTAGCCAGCAAGGCAGCAAACAGAAAGGAGAAGAAAACAATGGTAGAAACAGAAAAAATAAGTGCAGAAATCAATGCAGCTATTGCCGCCCTTGAAAGAGCAGCAAAATTGCTAAAGCCGGAGCCTGAAGAAAAGAAGCTTCCTAAGTTTGAAAATGTACAAGGAATTTTGGCGAAAAAGTCCAGAGAAGGTTTCACCAAGGAAATACGTGAATTGCTGGAAAAGCATGGGGCGAGCAAGTTGTCCCAAATCAGTCCTCAGGATTATCCGGTACTTTTGCAAGAAGTCGAGGCACTAAGCTATGCTAAGTGATCACGCTTTGTTATCCCCATCTAGTTCTCATCGCTGGCTCCACTGCACGCCAAGTCCCGTTCTTGAAGCCGAGTTTAGTAATGTATCAGGCCCAGCGGCTGAAGAAGGAACAGCTGCTCATGCGCTTTGTGAGCACAAACTGAAACGAGTTTTAAAGATACGAAGTAAGCGACCAGTGTCAAAGTATGACAGCGATGAGATGGAAGAGAACACAGATGCCTATGTAGGTTTCGTTTTAGAGCAATTGGCTGTTTGTAAGAACCCAGCTGTATTTATTGAGCAAAAGGTGGATTTCTCCGAGTATGTGCCTGAAGGTTTTGGTACAGCTGACTGTCTTATAGTTTCTGATGGCATTCTTCATGTCATTGACTACAAGAATGGCGCCGGTGTGCTTGTGGAAATTAAAGATAATCCGCAGCTCAAATGCTATGCCTTAGGGGCACTGGCCATGTTTAATATGCTCTATGATATAACCGAAGTTTCCATGTCCATCTTCCAGCCTCGCAGAGAAAATGTAGGTACCTGGACTGTTCCCGTTGAGGAACTGAAGGAGTGGGGCGAAAACATACTAAAGCCCAAAGCCATCCTCGCAGCTAAAGGCGAAGGCAAGTGTCAACCAGGAGAATGGTGCACATTCTGTAGGGCCGCAGTAAAGTGCCGTGCAAGAGCAGAAATGCATATGAAACTTGCTCAAAAGGAATTAAAGTTGCCACCTATACTGTCGGACGAGGAAATTGAAGGTATTCTTACAGATTTGCCGGCTCTGACTAAATGGGCTAATGAGATTATGGCCTATGCCACAGAGGCAGCAGTTAATCACGGGAAGGTCTGGAATGGCTTTAAAGTAGTGGCAGGCAGATCCGTAAGAAAGTATACGGACGAGCAAAAAGTGGCCGATACGGCCATAAAGAACGGCTACAAAGACATTTACCATAAAAGCCTCATAACTCTTACTGAAATGGAAAAACTCATGGGCAAGACGAAATTTAGTGAGATTATGGGTGGTTTAATATGTAAGCCGCCTGGTAAACCGGCGTTGGTACCTGCGACGGACAAACGCCCTGCAATTAATGTTATTGACGCGAAAAGCGAATTTAAGGAGGAAAACTAATATGTCAAATTCAACTAAAGTAATCACAGGTGTTAACACAAGATTGTCTTATTTCCACGGCTGGGAACCAGCGTCTATTAATGGTGGCGAACCAAAGTATAGTGTTTCAGTTCTAATTCCTAAAACAGACACAGCAACAATTAACGCTATTAATAAGGCCGTTGATGCTGCTATCGAAGATGGTATTGCTAAGTTTGGCGGTAAGAAACCTAATAAGGCAGCAATAAAATTGCCGATGAGAGATGGCGATACAGAACGTGAGGATGAAGCCTATAAAGGCCACTATTTCATTAACGCCAATAGTAAGACGGCTCCTCAAATTGTGGATAAAGCAGTAAGACCTGTCCTGGATCGTAATGAAGTATACAGTGGCTGCTATGCGAGAGTTTCACTGAACTTCTTCGCTTATAACTCCAATGGCAGCAAAGGTGTAGCCTGTGGTCTTGGCAACATTCAAAAGATTAAAGATGGCGATTCACTGGGCAACAGAACAACAGCATCTGAAGATTTCACCACTCTTGAAGACGATGATTTCTTGAAATAGCAGGAGGCCAATATGATGATGGAATTCATGAAGGAAGTTGATACGCTGTTTATCTTCTTCTATTTTCTGACTAAGGCGGTTCCTGTTTTCTTTGAGTTTTTAGGTTGTTTTTTGGAATTCGTTTTTAATTGGATGGAGAAAGATAAGGATTAGGCGTAGGGCGGTAGAGGAATAATCCTTTGCCGCCTTCACTTTTACGGAAGGAGAACATAGTGAAATCAATATCAATCGACATCGAAACATTTAGCAGCGTAGAATTAGTTAAAACAGGTGTATACCGTTATGCTTCTGCACCTGATTTTGAGATACTCCTTTTTGGCTATTCAGTAGATAAGGACCCTGTACAGGTTGTTGACATTGCCCGCGGAGAAGAGGTGCCACAGGAAATTATAAAAGCACTGATAGACGATGCTTTTATTAAATATAGTTTCAACTGCTCGTTTGAAAGAATCTGTATATCTGTATGGCTTTGTAGAAATTATCCGCAGTTTTTTAACAGATATAGCATCAATGGAGATCAGTGTGGAAATTACCTAGACCCGACGGCATGGCGCTGTTCTATGGTATGGTCCGCGTATCTTGGTTTGCCTTTATCTTTAGAAGGAGTAGGGGCCGTGCTGGGACTAGATAAGCAAAAATTGTCTGAAGGAAGGAATCTTATTCGTTATTTTTGTATTCCCTGTGCTCCTACCAAAACCAATGGAGGACGCACACGAAATCTGCCAATTCATGATATGGAAAAGTGGGAAAGGTTCAAATTCTACAACAAGCGTGATGTGGAAACTGAAATGGCCGTACAGGAGAAACTCCATAAGTTCCCGGTACCAGATTTTATATGGGATGAGTATCATCTTGACCAAGAGATTAATGACAGGGGTATTGGTATCGATTCGGAGTTTGTAAACAAAGCCATTGAGATAGATAAAAAAGTCAAGGAAACTCTTGTTGAAAAGATGCAAGGGCTTACCGGCATAGAAAACCCAAACTCTGTGATGCAAATGAAGAAGTATCTTGCCGATAACGGTATGGAAGTAGATTCGCTGGGGAAAAAAGAAGTGGCAGGGCTTATAAAGACAGCACAGGAAGGCCTGATTGATGTTTTACGGCTTCGTCAGCAGATTTCCCGGTCATCGGTTAAAAAGTACCAGGCAATGGCCAATGCAATATGCCACGATAATCGTGCTCATGGAATGTTTCAGTTTTACGGAGCTAATAGAACCGGACGATTTTCTGGCAGACTTATCCAGTTACAAAATCTGCCTCAGAACCACATGTCAGATTTAGAGCATGCAAGAGCTCTGGTTAAAAACGGTAACCTTGAAGCCCTCGGTATGCTTTATGACGACATTCCGGATACATTGTCCCAGCTCATACGTACTGCCTTTGTGCCGCAAGATGGAATGAAATTTATCGTATCGGACTTTTCTGCTATTGAAGCTAGAGTTATAGCTTGGCTGGCCGGAGAGCAGTGGCGCCTAGACGTGTTTGAAGAAGGCGGTGACATCTATTGTGCCTCTGCTTCCAAGATGTTTAAAGTGCCGGTAGTAAAGCATGGTATAAACGGCCATCTCCGACAAAAAGGCAAGATTGCAGAACTGGCCTTGGGTTATGGCGGATCCGTAGGGGCCTTAAAAGCTATGGGAGCCTTGGATATGGGCTTAGAAGAAACTGAGCTAAAGCCTTTAGTTGACTCTTGGCGTAAGTCAAATCCTCGTATAGTCCAGCTTTGGTGGGACGTAGATAAGTCAGTAAAGGAGTGTGTTAAAGAGCGTACATCAGCAGAAAGTCATGGTATAAGGTTCAGCTACGAGAGTGGTTTCCTTTTTATAACACTTCCATCTGGTAGGAAACTTGCCTACGTTAAACCAAGAATAGGAGAGAACAGGTTTGGGGGTGAGGCTGTAACCTATGAAGGCATAGGTGTCACAAAGAAATGGGACAGACTAGAAAGCTATGGCCCAAAATTTGTGGAGAACATTACTCAGGCCATAGCTAGGGATATTTTGGTCTATGCTATGGGAACTCTTCAGAATTACCGAATAGTTGGGCATGTCCATGATGAGCTCATTATAGAAGCGGATAAGGACGTGTCAGTAGAAGCTATATGTGAGCAAATGGGGAGAACTCCGCCCTGGGCTCAGGGGTTAAAATTACGTGCCGATGGGTACGAATGTAAATTTTATAAAAAAGATTAAAAATTTTCGTCAAAACGTATAACAAACCTCCAGTGGGTATTAGAAGGGAAAATTCCCTTACTAAAATTCAATGGAGGTTTTTTATTATGAACAAAATGCAAGTTTTTGAAAACGAAGAATTTGGTCGAGTCAGGGCAGTAGAAATGAATGGAAGTACTTACTTTATTGGCAAGGAAGTGGCTGCAATTCTGGGTTACGTGAATCCGAGAAAGGCCCTTATTGACCATGTAGACGAGGAAGATAAGGGGGTAACGAAATGTGACACCCTTGGTGGTATGCAGGATTTAGTGGTCATTAATGAAAGTGGTTTGTACAGTCTTATCCTATCAAGCAAGATGCCTAATGCAAGATATTTTAAAAGATGGGTGACCACAGAGGTATTACCGGCAATTCGTAAGCATGGGGTTTATACAACAGAAGAGCTTTTAGCTAATCCGGATATGCTCATTGAATCTTTGTTGGCATTAAAAGAAGAACGTAATAAGAATAGGTCCTTAGCAACAGCTGTTGCAGTTCAAAACCAGCAGATTGCCGAAATGAGACCCAAAGTTAGTTATTACGACATTGTTCTTCAGTGTAAAGATTTAGTCGCAATTAGCGTTATTGCTAAGGACTATGGTATGAGCGCCAAAAGATTAAACAGCTTTTTGCATAAATATGGAATTCAGTATAGACAAGGTAGACTCTGGCTTCTTTATCAAAAGTATGCGGAGAAAGGTTATACCAGCACCAGAACTTTTAGTACTCCTGATGCTGATGGAGAAATGCATGCGCATCATCATACCTATTGGACACAGAAGGGCAGACTCTTTATTTACGGTTTGTTAAAAGCAAATGGCATTTTCCCAATTGTGGAACAGGAGAGTGAAAACTATGGGTGCAGATAAATTCAATGGTTCCGGATGTTTTGATGAAACGGCCTATAGAGAGAAAAGGAAAAAAACCATGCCTCTCATTTATATTTGCTCTCGTTATGCCGGTGACGTTGAAAAGAATGTAGACGCTGCAAAAAAATATTGCCGGTTCGCTCTTAATAATAATGCCATACCATTGGCGCCGCATCTCTTATACCCACGCTTTATGGATGATAGCAAAGAACAAGACATGGTCAGGACTATAAATAAAGTGCTTTTAGGTAGATGTGACCAAGTATGGGTGTTCGGGGAGACCATATCATCTGGCATGGGGTATGAACTTGAACTTGCACGGAACTATAAGAAACCTATCAAATATTTTGGCGAGGGGGTTTTTATTAATGCGTGAACTAGCAATTGCTTATGGAAATTCCAGAAAATCTAGACTCTGGTCCAATAAAACAACTACTTTTGAGGCTCTGTGTGAGAGGCTAAAAACACCTATTAGGACTACGGAAAGCGCAGAAGAATATGCAAAAATGCCTAAAGGACTTAGAGATGAAATTAAGGATAAGGGCGGCTTTGTCGCAGGCCATCTAGCTAAGAACCGCCGGTTGCGAGAGAACGTTACTGCTAGGTCCATGCTGGTATTTGATTTGGATGAAGCAAAAAAAGACTTTCTGACCGGCATTAAAGCCCACGTTCCTTACGGTGGCTGCTACTATTCCACCCACAGTCATACACCGGAAAATCCAAGAATAAGGATTATCCTGCCATGCTCTAGAGATATGTTGGTAGAAGAGTTTAATGCAGTGGCTCGCTATATTGCAGCGGAGATAGGTATTGATATGGTAGATGCCTGTTCTTATGTGCCGCATCAGATAATGTACTGGCCTACGGTTTCTTCTAACGGAGAGTACCTGTTTGGGGTACTAGAAGGTGAGTGGCTGAACCCGGATGTAATTCTGGCAGCCCATCCTAATTGGCGAGATTGTTCGTTACTTCCAACGTCGTCTAAGGAAAGCATAGTGCGAGAGCATTCCGGTAAGAAACAGCAGGATCCCTTAACTAAACAGGGCATAGTTGGAGCGTTTTGCAGTTCATATACCATTAAAGAAGCTATCGGCAAATTTCTGGAAACTGTTTACAAACCTTCTTATACTCCTGGTCGCTATGACTACATAAAAGGCAAGACCACAGGAGGCTTGGTTATTTACGATGATAAGTTTGCCTATTCACATCATGCTACGGATCCGGCTTCTGGGATGGAATTAAATGCTTTTGACTTAGTGAGGGTGCATTTATTCCCGGACGATGACGATAAAGCCTCGTTTAACAAAATGGCAGGATTCGCTAGTCAAGATGAACTGGTTAAATCTGTTATTTTGCGGAAGAAGCAGGAAGAAGCAAAGGCTGAATTTGAAGATTGGACAGAAGGATTGCAGCGGGATAAGAGTGGTAGGCTTTCGAACAATCTTCACAACGTCAAATTAATTATGGAAAATGATGAAAATCTAAAGCCTATTTGTTTCAACCAACTGGCAGATGGTATGGAAATTAAAGGTGAGGTGCCTTGGAAGCATCCAGCTAAATTCTGGCGAGATGCGGATGATGCCCAGCTTATTTGTTACATTGATGATAACTACGGTACTTTTTCACAAAGAAACTATCAGATTGGTGTCACTAAGGTAACGGACGATAGAGCTTACCATCCCATTAGGGATTTCTTTGCCGGATTACCGGAATGGGACGGAGTAGTACGCGTTGAAACACTTTTAATAGATTATCTAGGTGCTGAAGATAATGAATATACCAGAATGGTTACGAGAAAAACATTGTGTGGAGCAGTGGCTCGAGTAATGCAGCCTGGCATCAAGTTTGATTTCATCCTTGTTTTAAATGGGGATCAGGGCATAGGGAAATCCACGCTTATTGCTAGGCTAGGCAAGGAGTGGTATTCGGACAGCCTTGCTCTCACCGATATGAACGACAAGACGGCTGCAGAGAAGCTCCAAGGATATTGGCTACTGGAAATAGGTGAACTGGCTGGTATGAAAAAAGCTGATATTGATAAAGTAAAAGCCTTTATTTCCAGACAGGATGATAAGTATCGTGCTTCGTTTGGCAGGAGAGTAACGCCTCACCCCAGACAGTGTATTTTCATAGGAACCACTAACTCTCAGAACGGTTATCTAAGAGATATTACTGGTAACCGTAGGTTCTGGCCGATTAAGGTGACCGGGAAAACAAAGCGTAAATCGTGGGATATAACCAGTGAAGAGGTTTTGCAGATGTGGGCGGAGGCAAAGTACCTGTATGGGCAGGGCGAGCCTTTGTATCTG